>Ga0206131_10001137_pt1 | contig 34906 bp, 30 predicted proteins | sample Helgoland_Spring_FD_148636 | JGI IMG/M metagenome (GOLD analysis project Ga0206131, IMG submission 148636) | Pelagic subsurface seawater microbial communities from Kabeltonne, Helgoland, North Sea - Helgoland_Spring_Bloom_20160517_1 | ecosystem: Environmental > Aquatic > Marine > Epipelagic ... | reverse complement strand
AGAAAATGCGTATTTCGACCGCGCATCCGGCGGCCACGCCCCAGGGCCGTCAACCCTGGCACAGCGGGACGTCGTGCAAGTGCGCGCGGGTGAGAGCACAGGCATGCTCCCGGACGATGTTCACAGCGTCGCCACGCCAGGAACCGTCCCCCGCCGCCATTTCCACATGTACGGGCTTTCCCTGGAACGCCTACCCAAGCGCCTGGCCTGGGATGTGGACAAGGGCGAATGCGCCTATATGGAAATCAATCCAAAGATTATCCGGCCTGCATAAGATACCTGCGCCCTAAGCCGTAACGCCTTCCGCCGTCAACGCCCCTTGGACGGCGGGGCGGTTTGCCATCATTTGCATGTGTGCGTGGACCTTGGGGAACTGGGCGGTGTCAACGCCGTCACCGGCGAGCCAGCGGGCGACAGTATACAAGTAGCTATCTGTCACCGTGTAGCTGTCCCCAAGCGCGTAGGGGCCGACGAAGGCGTGGTCTTCGATATATCGGAAGCACTGGGTCATGCTGTCTGGCACTTTCCGCTTCATGGAATCCCACGCGGATTCATCATCGGACCACCGGCTGCCACGGCCTTTATGGGCGTGCGCAACGTGCACCGTGGACGCCAAATAGCTATTGAAGGCCTGCAGCTGCGCAAATGCGAATGGATCATCCATGGGTGCCAGATTGGCTGCAGGATGGGTCTGCGCGATATAAACCAGCGCCGCTGGTGTTTCAGTCAGGATGCCTTTGTCAGTGATCAACGCCGGCACACGGCCCTTCGGATTGACCTTCAGAAAGTCCGCGGACTGCTGCTGGTTTTGGGAGAAATCTACCCGGTGTCCTGTGTATTCGGCCTCTGCCTCCTCCAGTGCGATATGGGACGCGAGCGCGCAGGAGCCGGGGGAGTAATATAAATCGATCATAACAGGCACTTCTTTCAAACACTGGGATGAGGCAGAGGCCAAGTGTAGCCGCTTTCGCTGGCGGGCAGAAGCTGCAGAGGCAGAAGCTGCACGGCACCTTCACTTTGTTTTAATCAAACGCGATTGGGACGATCGGCACCGGCCAGCTATCTCATGGGTGGAGGACACTTGATGCATACCCAGATGAGCCGCCGCCTATTCGTTACCGCTGGACTGAGCCTGCCCTTAATGGGCTTCAGTACGGCAGACTCCCTGTTCGCGCCGAAGGCCAAAGCCTTACCCGGATGGGATGCATTCACGCAGGGAAGCCCCCGCCGGGTTGACCACAGCCCGTGGTCTGCATTGCTCGCGAAGCATGTTCGCTTGGATAGTGCCGGGATCGCACGCGTGAATTATGGCGGCTTCTCCGGCGCTGATAAGGTTGATCTCACCCGCTACATAGACAGCCTGGGCAAAACGGACCTCCAAGCGCTCGATAAGCCGGAGCAATTTGCGCTTTGGATCAACCTGTATAACGCTGCGGTGGTGAATACCGTGCTTGCCGCATATCCAGTCGCGTCTGTTCAAGACATCGATACATCGCCCGGTTTGTTCTCGAGCGGGCCCTGGAAAGCCAAAGCCGTCACTGTTAGCGGCAAAGCGCTTTCGCTTGATGATATTGAGCACGGGATCATTCGTCCGCACTGGCAAGATGCCCGCGTTCATTATGTATTGAACTGCGGGGCTGTCGGCTGCCCGAACCTTCGCGCCAAAGCCTATGACGCGCGCCGCATCAATGTTCAATTGGAGGCGCAAGCGCGCATTTATGTGAACCACCCGCGCGGTGTAACCTTCGACCCATCGGGCGGGCTTGTCGTGTCCAAAATCTACGCTTGGTTCTGCGATGATTTCGGCGGGACAGACGGCGCAGTCATCCGCCACTTACAGCGCTATGCAGCACCGGAACTTGCAAATCGGCTAATGCCTATCACTGGAATAGCCGATGCCCGTTACGACTGGGCGCTCAATACCGTGTGACGCCTAGAGCGCCGGGCTGCGTCGCCTGCGGAGTGCCACAAAAGCGATAACGGCGAGTGCCAGCGCCAGACTGAACCATGTGAACGCATATTGTAGATGGTCATTAGGCACGGTCGGGCGCGCGGGCCTGGCCGTTAGACCATCGGAAGCATCAGTCATATTTAGGGCGAGGCTCGAGGTACGCTCTGCTGATGCGCCAAAGGCCGTCGCGATTGGTTTTGGGTCCAGCCAGAGCCAACGATCTGGCGGTGTGTTATCTGGCGTAAAGGCAGTTGGCCGGGGCGACGGAAACAATACGCCGCTGACGGTGACGTTGCCTGCAGGCAAGACAGGCGTATCGGAGGGGTCACGCATCCAACCAATCCGAACGATGATCACATCGCCGTTCGTCAATATGAGCGGAGCAGCGAAATCTGCGCCGACTTGACCGTTCAACGTGCGTGACACAATGCGTGCGGGGGTTTTGGTGGCCCAGACACCAGTGAAGGTCGCGCGCCTCCAGGCATTATCCGCGCTGGGTGCTGTTGTCATAACAACCGGGGGTGCGGCCAGGTTGGCATCCAGATTAGCGATCAGGTCCAGCTTTCCGGCGCGCCGGTCCAATTGCCAAAGGCCAAGGCCGATTAGCGTGACCAAGCCCCCAGCGACAATGGCGAGAACAAGCAAGCGCTTCATAGGGAGGTCGTGCGGCGGCGATATTGAATGCCGATGAACTTCGCTTTGAGTGGGCGCAGCAGCAGCAGCGTCAGCCCAAACACGAAGATCGGCCAAATGACGACATGCAGCCAATATGGAGGCGTCGTCGCGATCTCCAGCATGATGGCACCAAATACCGATAGAGCGCCAACCACGAAGATCAGGATGATCGCTGGCCCATCACCGGAGTCATGGGCACGCAAGTCCAGCCCGCATGAGGGGCAGGCTTCATTGACGGTCAGAAAACCGGAATAAAGCTTGCCATCACGGCATTTCGGACAGGTCGCTGCCAAGCGTTATCAGCCGCCCCAAACGTATACGGCCGCAAAGAGGAACAGCCACACGACATCAACAAAGTGCCAGTACCAAGCCGCAGCTTCAAACCCGAAATGGTGTTTGTCGGTGAAGTGGCCCGCCTTCGCGCGGAACAGGCATACGAACAGGAAGATCGTACCAATCAACACGTGGAAGCCGTGGAAACCTGTCGCCATGTAGAACGTGGAGGGGTAAATGCCTTCGCGGAAACCAAACGCTGCGTGGGCATATTCATAAGCCTGGAGCGTGGTGAAGAACGCACCCAGGATGACAGTCCATGTCAGGCCTTGGATGAAGTCTTTGCGGTTGCCGTGCAGCAAGGCGTGATGCGCCCAGGTGACAGTGCAGCCAGACAGCAGCAGGATCATCGTGTTTAACAGCGGCAGGTCAAACGCATCAAAGGTTTCGATGCCAACCGGCGGCCAGATGAAGCCCGTGGCTTCCTTGGGGAACAAGCTGGCGTCAAAATAAGCCCAGAAAAATGCAGAGAAGAACATCACTTCCGATGCAATGAACAGCGCCATACCGTAACGGAGGCCGACCTGCACGACTTTGGTGTGATGGCCTTCGTGTTCCGCTTCACGGATGACATCCCGCCACCAGCCGAACATGACACCGATTACACTCAACACGCCGATGATCAGCAGCCAGTATGAACCGGCATGCATGACAGCCAGCGCGCCCGCGGCCATCAGCAGGCCAGCGAAGGCACCGATCAGCGGCCATGGGCTTGGATCCACCAGATGGAACGGATGCTTTGGTTCGGCGTGGCTATCGGCCATCGGGATACTCCTTAACGGCGCTCGCGCAGGTCTTGCGCAAGCGATGCTGTCGTGTCGGACGCAGTCGCGTCCTTGGCTGGGAAGAATGTATAGGACAGCGTGATCGTTTTCACGTCATCCAAATTGCGTTCATCGACAATTTCCGGGTCGATAAAGAAAGAGACCGGGAAATCCATTGTCTGACCTGGCTGCAGGACCTGCTCTTCAAAGCAGAAGCATTGCACCTTGCTGAAATAACCGCCGACCTTCTGTGGCGTGACATTGAAGACAGCCGTCCCCATGCTTGCCTTTGCACCCAGATTGGTCGCTTCAAAGAACGCCAGCTTTTCTTCACCGAGCTTCACGGTGATTTCGCGGCTGACTGGTTTGAAGCGCCAGTTCAGGGAATCGCTGATATCCGCGTTGAAGCGCACGGTGATGGTGCGTTCGGATTGTGCGCCCGGTGCCATTTCAGCCCGCTGCGTCGTGCCGCCGAACCCAGTCACCTTACAGAACAGGTCATAAAGCGGGACGGAGGCATAGGCCAAACCGATCATGCCGGCGACAACGCCGCCGCAGATCAAGCCAACCCGCTTATTTTTGGCCGTGCCGCTGCTCATCCAGCCGCTCCGAGGCCAGCTTGAATGCGGACCACCGTCACCAGATAAAATACACCGATCAGGCAGACCAATGCGGCCAATAGCGCCAAATTGCGGCGGCGCTTGCGGCGATGCAGCTCTGAATCGCGAGCCGTGGTTTCTTTGAAATTGGCGGGCTTGGGTAAGGGCATTAGATCAATCCAATCGCCCAATCGACCAACAGGCCGGTCAAGAGAAGGAAGAGATACAGGATTGAAAAGCCGAACAGGCGCTTTGCGTCTTTGTCGGAGTCCGATCGGTACAGCTTTGCTGCAAGTGCCACGAACCCAGCACCCAGCACGCCCGCAAATATGCCGTAGCCAATGCCAGCAATCCCGGCAAACATGGGGGCCACGCCAAGGGGGGCCACAATCAGGCTGTAAATGAGGATCTGCTTGCGGGTTTCATCCCGCCCGGCGATCACTGGGAGCATAGGAACACCAGCCCTGGCATAATCACCAGACCGATACAGCGCCAGCGCCCAGAAGTGCGGCGGCGTCCAGAAGAAGATAATCAGGAACAGGACCACGCCGCCAAGGGCGATGTCACCGGTAACAGCAGCCCAGCCAATCATGGGCGGAAAGGCACCAGCAGCGCCGCCAATAACAATGTTCTGCGGCGTGCGGCGCTTCAGCCACATCGTATAAATGCCGACATAAAACAGGATCGTGAACGCGAGCAACCCGGCCGCCAGCCAGTTCACGGCCAGCCCCATCAGCGCGACAGAGCCCGCAGATAGAATGCAGCCGAACGCCAATGCGGCTTCGGCTGAGACCTTACCCGCTGGGATTGGGCGCTTCTGGGTGCGGGACATGACGGCGTCAATATCCGCGTCGTACCACATGTTAATGGCACCAGATGCGCCGGCACCAATCGCGATGCACAGAACGGCGACGACGCCAAGCACTGGATGGATAGACCCAGGCGCCAAAGCCAACCCGACAAGGCCCGAGAACACCACCAATGACATCACCCGCGGCTTCAGGAGCGCGATAAAATCACGCGCCTCGCCACCGTCAGCTTCCGCTGGCAGAACACGCGCCGGTTGGATTGATGCCTCAGCCATGGGTTCGTTTACGCCTTCCGGGGGAGAAGCAAGCGCTTAGTGCGCCTGCTCTTCCTTGATGATGGGCTGCTCTTCAAAGGTATGGAACGGCGGCGGTGAGGACACAGTCCACTCCAGCGTCGTGGCACCCTCGCCCCAGTAATTATCGCCAACACGCCGACCTTTCGCCAAGGTCCAGATCATCATGCCGATGAAGAACAAGGATGAGAGACCCGTCATGAAAGCGCCCATGGAGGATACATAGTTCCAGCCAGCGAATTCCGGCGCGTAATCAATGATCCGGCGCGGCATGCCCTGGAGCCCCAGGAAATGCTGCGGGAAGAACAAGATATTCACACCAACGAACGTCGTCCAGAAATGGAGCTTGCCCGCCCATTCAGGATACTGTCGGCCGCTCATTTTGCCCATCCAGTAGTACATGCCGCAGAAGATGCCGAACACAGCACCCAGTGACAGCACGTAGTGGAAGTGGGCCACAACGTAATAGGTGTCATGCAGGGACAGATCGACACCTGCGTTCGCCAGCACAACGCCGGTGACGCCGCCTAGCGTGAACAAGAAGATGAACCCAATCGCCCAAAGCATTGGCGTTTCGAATGTGATCGAGCCGCCCCACATTGTGGCGATCCAGCTGAAGATCTTCACGCCTGTAGGCACCGCAATGACCATGGTCGCTGCCGTGAAGTAGGCGCGGGTGTTGACGTCCAGGCCGACGGTATACATGTGGTGCGCCCACACGATGAAACCGACGAAGCCAATCGCGACCATGGCATAGGCCATCGCCAAATACCCAAAGACGGGCTTGCGCGAGAAGGTCGAGATAACGTGGCTGACAATGCCAAACGCCGGCAAAATCATGATGTACACTTCGGGGTGGCCGAAGAACCAGAACAGATGCTGGAACAGGATCGGATCACCGCCACCAGCCGGGCTGAAGAACGATGTGCCAAAATTCCGGTCCGTCAGCAGCATGGTGATCGCGCCACCAAGCACGGGAACCGCCAGCAGCAACAGGAAGGCCGTAACCAGCATGGACCACACGAACAGTGGCATGCGGTGCAGGGTCATGCCCGGTGCGCGCATGTTGAAGATCGTGGTGATGAAGTTCACGGCACCAAGGATCGAGGATGCGCCCGCCAGATGGAGGGCGAAAATACCCATATCCACCGCCATATTAGCGTGCCCGCCCGGCCCCGCTGCTGACAATGGTGGATAGATCGTCCAGCCTGTGCCAGCACCGCCGCCGATAACGGCAGAGCCCAGCAGCAGTATGAATGCAGGAACCAGCAGCCAGAAGCTGATATTGTTCATGCGTGGGAAGGCCATATCCGGCGCGCCAATCATCATGGGCACGATCCAGTTGCCGAACCCACCGATCAAAGCAGGCATAACAACAAAGAAGACCATGATCAGGCCGTGCGCCGTGACGACAACATTCCAGAAATGACCGTCAGGCGAGCCATCGGCCAGGGTCATTGTCGACACGCCCGGATGCATAAGCTCCGCCCGCATCCACATAGAAAACCCGCCGCCGATTAGGGCCGCAATTACGGAGAACACCAAATACAGGGTGCCGATGTCCTTATGGTTCGTCGAGAGGAACCATCGGACGAAGAAGCCGGGGGTATGATCGTGGTGATCGTCGTGCCCGTGAGCGCTTTCAGCATACGCCATGGCGAGAATTTCCTTCCAGGCTTCGAACTAGTTTGAAACGGCGGCGAGGCGTGTCGCGGCGGGTCTCGCCGGCGTATCGTCAACCTCTGCGTATTCGGCTTTGGCCTTAGCGGCCCATTCTAAGAACTTCGCGTCGTCAACCGCGCGAATTTCAATCGGCATGTAGGCGTGGTCTTTGCCGCAGAGCTCAGAGCACTGGCCAAAGAATCGCGTGCCTTGGTATTCCGGATTGATCAGCGTCCAGGTTTCATTCAAGCGACCAGGAACGGCATCCAGCTTGAGACCAAGAGACGGCATGGCGAAGTTATGCAGCACGTCATCCGCACCCGCTGTTACCAGAACACGGACCTTGGCACTGACCGGCAAGTTCAGCGGCACATCGACGGAGAGTTGGAGAATATCATCCGGCCCAATTTCTGAAGCTGGCTTGATGCGGCTTTCGAATTCAAATCCGCCAATCTTCTGGCCTTTGTATTCCTGCTCTGGAATTTCATAGACCCAGTACCATTGGCGACCCGTCGCTTTAATCGTCAGATCAGCGTCTTCGATGGTATCTGCAAAATACAGCAGCTTGAAGCTTGGAATGGCGAGCAGCACCAGAATTAGCACCGGAATACCGGTCCACAGCACCTCAATCAGGGTGTTGTGCGTGGTGCGCGACGGGGTTGGATTGGATTTCGCGTTGAAGCGAATAACCACATAAATCAGCAAGCCCAGCACGAATAAAGTGATCAGGGTGATGACCCAGAGCAGAATATCGTGCAGGTCCGCGATCGCCTGCGCCGTTGGTGAGGCAGCGTCTTGGAGGCCCATGCCCCAGTTCGTCGGCCGCCCGGCTGCGGCCCAAACCGCGCCAGATGAAACCGCCGCCCAAAGGCCGGCAACCGCCGCTACGCCCCATACTGCGGCCTGCCGCGCCGCCTGCTTTGCAATTGCCATCGTTCTGCTTTCTCCAAAGCGCTCCGCCCGGCGGAGCCCTATCAGACAGGAGACGCAATGGCCCCTATCCAACGCTAACAGTCATTCCGTACACTATCTGTGACGCGCCCGGAACCTATGCGACCCGATGTCGCTCGATTTCAGCGCCGCCCGCAAATGCGCATTTCGACCAAGACTGCATATTTCTTATTCACATGCGTGATCTAGTTTATACATCAACCGAAGCCGATTCTCACCCTTGGAGGCCGCGTCAAAATGGACCCGATCAGCGCAACTGACCGACTCTTCTTTGAAGAGACTGGGCTTGAGCCCGCCGCCGCCCGCAAAAGCCTGATGGATGGCCTTGCCGGCGCAGATGATGGCGAGCTGTTCCTGGAACGGACAACCAGCGAAAGCCTTGGCTTCGATGATGGTGTGCTCCGGGCCGCATCAAATGATGTTTCCCAAGGCTTTGGCCTCCGTGCTGTTGCTGGCGAATTCGCCGCATACGCCCATGGCGGCGAGATTTCGAACGCCGCCCTCGCCCGCGCCGCGGAAACCGCGCGCGAAGCTGGGAAAGGTCGGGGCGGTGCTTTGGCAGACGGCCCACCGGTTCAAAACAAACGTATTTACGATTCGGCGGACCCGACACAAACGCCAGATTTCGCCGCCAAAGTGAGCGTGTTGGAGCAGATCGACGCCTACCTCCGCGCTAAGGACCCACTGGTCGCACAGGTTTCGGGCTCCATCCATGCAGAGATGCAGGCCGTGCGCATTATCCGCGCCGATGGCCGGGAAGCAGCGGATTTCCGGCCCCTGGTTCGCGTGTCCATATCTGTCACCGTCAAACGCGGGGATCGGATGGAAACCGGCAACGATGGCCGTGGCGGCCGGATGCCGCTGGCACAGTTCCTAGAAGAAGACGGCTGGCGTGCATCCGCCGACGAGGCACTGCGCCAAGCACTTGTGAAGCTCGAATCGGTGCCAGCACCCGCTGGTGAGATGACTGTCGTCCTCGGCCCAGGCTGGCCTGGCGTGATGCTGCATGAAGCCGTGGGTCACGGATTAGAAGGCGACTTTAACCGCAAAGGGGCCTCCAATTTCTCTGGGCGGATGGGTGAGATGGTTGCGTCCAAAGGCGTTACAGTCGTTGATGACGGCGCTATGCCAGACCGCCGCGGCTCCCTGGCGTTCGATGACGAGGGCACCCCCACCGGCCGCACCGTATTGATCGAAGACGGCAAACTTGTCGGTTACATGCAGGACCGCATGAATGCTCGGCTGATGGGCATGGCAGCCACCGGGAACGGTCGGCGCCAATCCTATGCGCACCAGCCTATGCCACGCATGACCAATACGTTCATGCTGGGTGGCGATAAGGACCCAGCTGAAATCCTGTCGTCCGTGAAAAATGGCGTCTACGCGACCAATTTTGGCGGTGGGCAGGTTGATATCACCAGCGGTAAATTCGTGTTCTCTGCGTCTGAAGCCTACCGAATCGAAAACGGCAAGGTCACCGTCCCCATCAAAGGGGCAACCTTGATCGGTGACGGTCCGGCTGCGATGAGCCAAGTGAAGATGATCGGCAATGACATGGCGCTCGACAACGGCATCGGCGTCTGCGGTAAATCCGGCCAGGGCGTGCCCGTGGGCGTTGGCCAACCAACACTGATGATGGACGGCGTGACGGTTGGCGGAACGGCAGCCTAAGACGCAGCCGCCAGCTTATCCCTGACAGACCGTAAGTCCTGCCAGGCTTCCCGCTTCTGAGCAGGTTGGCGTAGCAGGAAGGCTGGGTGGAAGGTCGGCAAAAGTGGCAATTCCATGCCACCTGCAAGGCCGGGGCGGGTTTGGAAATCGAACCATTTCCCGCGCAGGCGCGTGATGCCCGTCTTCTCGTTCAATAATGTCTGCGCCGCCGGGCCACCAAATGTGATGATGGCGGTTGGGCCAACAAGCTCAATCTGGCGCATCAAGAATGGCAGGCACTGGGCGCGCTCTTCCGGCGTTGGTGTGCGGTTACCGGGTGGGCGCCAATAAATTGTGTTGGTGATATACGCATCAGACCGTGCGAAGCCGATGGCCGCCAACATCCGGTCCAGCAGTTTGCCAGATGGGCCGACAAACGGCACGCCTTGGCGGTCCTCCTCTGCCCCAGGCGCTTCGCCAATGCACATGATGCGCGCGCCCGCAGTGCCATCCCCGAACACTGTATTGGTCGCATAACGCTTCAGGCTTGAACCTTCGAACGCTTCAACAGCAGCCCGCAATCCATCCAGATCTTTGATCTGATAGAGATCCGCCAGGTTGACGGGCTTAGCCTCAACGGTCGCGGGCGGCGGTGCCGCAGCGGATCGACCCTTGTTGCGCCGGGCCTGGGCCAGTGGCGAATCGCCAGTGGGGGCGTAGGCGGGTGGTAGCTCTTGGCTTGCAGCAGGCGCAGAAGGTGCTGCAGCGGCGGCACTGAACCGATCATAGGGTTCAGGCGAAAGCGCTTCTGTCACCCCCGCTTCCAGCTGCCAACGCAACATCGCAACCAGCGATTCCCTGGAATAGGCCGCATATGGGTCCAAATCGGCCATGGCGTCCGCTGATCTCCTGCCCTATCTTATCTTACTGTGGCATAACGATACGCGCTTCAGACGTGATTTGGAATGAGGGACGAACCCGATGAGTGATTCAGCAGAACGGGAAAGCATGGAGTTTGACGTCGTCATTGTTGGCGGCGGGCCTGCCGGTTTATCGGCGGCCATCCGGCTAAAGCAGCTGGCGGAAGAAAAAGGTGCTGAAATCGGCGTTTGCGTCTTGGAAAAAGGCTCCGAGATTGGCGCTCATATTCTGTCCGGTGCCGTGCTGGACCCCATCGCCCTGAATGAGCTCATTCCAGACTGGAAAGACCGCGGCGCGCCGCTGAACACGCCGGTCACAGAGGACAAATTTTACTTCCTCGACAGCAAAGGCGGCCTCCGCGTCCCCAATATCGCGATGATGCCGGCGATGAAAAATCACGGGAACTATATCATCAGCCTGGGCAATGTGTGCCGGTGGCTAGGCGAGCAGGCCGAAGCCCTTGGTGTTGAAATTTATCCTGGCTTCGCTGCCGCAGAAGTTCTCTATCACGACGATGGCTCAGTGAAAGGCGTTGCGACTGGCGATATGGGCATTGGCAAAGATGGCCAACCCAAAGCCAGCCACGAGCCCGGCATTGAACTCCACGCGAAATACACCTTCTTCGCGGAGGGTGTGCGCGGTAATCTCGGCAAGCAGCTGATGGACCGCTACAATCTGCGCGACGGTGTTGAGCCGCAGACCTACGGTATTGGCATCAAGGAACTCTGGGAAATCGACCCGGAGAAGCACCAGGAAGGCCTGGTCATGCATACCGCCGGATACCCGCTAGATCGGGAAACCTATGGCGGATCATTCCTCTATCACATTGAAAACAATCAGGTTGCCATTGGCTTTGTGGTTGGGCTGGACTACCAGAACCCATACATTTCGCCGTTCGATGAATTCCAGCGCTACAAATCCCACCCCCTCATCCGTCGCGTTTTGGAAGGTGGCAAGCGCATTTCTTATGGCGCACGGGCGCTGAATGAAGGCGGTGTACAGTCCCTGCCGAAGTTCATCTTCCCCGGCGGCGCGCTGATCGGTTGTGACGCAGGCTTCCTAAACATGCCGCGCATCAAAGGCAGCCATGCTGCAATGAAAACCGGGATGATGGCGGCAGAAGCCGCGTTCACGAAAATCATGGATGGCAGCGAAGGCCATGATGAACTGACAGCCTATGCCGCAGACTACAAAGGGTCCTGGCTCGCTAAGGAATTGCACAAAGCCCGCAATGTTCGCCCTGCGTTCAAGTGGGGCCTGCTTAAAGGCACGATCTATGCCGGAATCGATCAACTGCTTCTGCGCGGCATGGCACCGTGGACGATCGCCCACCATGGGGCAGATCATTCCAGCATCAAATCCAAAACCAAATATGAGCCGATCAACTATCCGAAGCCGGATGGCGTGGTCACATTCGATAAACCGTCCTCGGTCTATCTTTCCGCGACCAACCATGAGGAAGACCAGCCGGTCCACCTCACCTTGAAAGATCCGAGCGTGCCGATTGATACAAACTTGGCGCTTTATGATGCCCCGGAGCAGCGCTACTGCCCGGCTGGGGTTTATGAAATTGTCGAGGAAAATGGCGCGCCGCGTTTGCAGATCAACGCCCAGAACTGCGTCCACTGCAAAACCTGCGACATCAAAGATCCGACCCAGAATATCGTTTGGGTGACGCCTGAAGGCGGCGGCGGCCCGAATTATCCAAATATGTAAGGGAGACGCCGATGGCGCTCGCGGCCCGTAAATTTTCGCATACTCTGAGGCAAACATTGCTGACAGGCTTGACCGCTGCAGCATTTGCGCTGGCGACGGCACCTGCATCAGCTGTCGAGCCGCCTGAAGGGTTCGTCGGGGCTTATCTGGCGGGGCGCGTCGCGGAACAGCGTGGCGAAACGAACATTGCCGCTGGGCAGCTTTCTCGCGCCTTAGCATTGGCCCCTGATACACCGCGATTGCGCCGCCGCGTCGTTGGCTTGCTGGCCGTTGAAGGCGAGATTGATCGCGCCGCAAAAGACGCTGAAGCGCTAAGCGAGATGGGCGAAAACGGCTTTCCCATCGGCATGTTGCGCGTCGCTAAGCGCTTCATGACGGGCGATTATGATGGCGTTCGTGAAATCGTAGCGGACCCACGCGCCAACGGCCTCTCCCCAGTGATCGCCACCCTGGCAGATGCCTGGGCGCTGGCTGGTGCTGGCGATATTGATGGCGGTGCCCGCAAACTGACGGACGCTGCGCGCGATATGCAGGGCCTCAAAGTGTTGCTGATGCTCCATGCCGGCATGCTGGCAGAACAAGGTGGACGCGCCGACCTCGCCCGCTGGATGTACGAGGAAGCCATCGCCGCTGCTGAAGCAGAGGAACGCCCACTGTCGCCCCGTCTGGTTCAGGTCGCAGCCGGGTTCCATGATCGCAATGATGCGCCAGAAGCGGCGGCCGCAATCCGCGCCAAAGCAGGCGAAGGCGTTGAAGACCCCGACGACACTGCCGCCGTTGGCCAAATCGTCAAATCCGCGACTGAAGGTTTCGGCGAGGCGCTCTTTAATTTCGCGGGCGGGCTCTACCAGGACCGGCAATATCGAAGCGCGCTCGTCTATGCACGTCTGGCGGAGGCGCTCCGTCCTGCTGATCCAGCGACACGGCAAACGATTGGTCAAATTCTGGAAGCGTCCGGTCGGTCTGAAGCTGCCGCCGCTGCCTACCGCGCCGTTCCCAAAGCAGGGTCTTACGCTTGGCGGGCCCCCCTCCGCGCTGCCGATTCTATGGCAGATGCAGGCGATGTCGACGGGGCGGCCCAGGCCATGCGCGAGGTGATGGCGATTGCGCCGGAGGAATCCGAGCCGGCAATTTCGCTCGGCCATCTGCTGCGCTCCGCCAATAAGTTTGAAGAAGCCGCCGCTGCTTATGACGAAGCAATCAAGCGCAAAGGCGGCCTTGGGCCAAGCGATGGCTGGCTCCGCTATGCCCGCGCCATTGCACTGGAACGCTCTGGCAGATGGCCAGAAGCAGAGAAAGAATTCCTGGCGGCGCTCGAAACGCTCGGCAATGAACCGCTGATATTGAACTATCTGGGCTATTCTTGGATTGATCGGGGCGAAAACCTGGACAAGGCCCGGGATATGGTCGCCCGCGCCGTTGCCCTGCGCCCGGAGGACGGCTTCATCACCGATAGCTTGGGCTGGGCCGAATACCGCGCTGGGGATTTTGAAGCCGCTGTCGCGACACTAGAACGTGCCATTGCCCTGCAGCCCGTTGATCCCGTGATCAATGAGCATCTGGGCGACGCCTACTGGCAAGTTGGTCGTTACCGTGAAGCCCGGTTCCAATGGCGCCGCGCGCTTTCATTTGATCCAGATGCCGAACTCATACCCGTAATCGAAGGCAAGCTGCGCTGCGGCGTTGATGGCTGCCCTGCCGCTTCAGCGCCCAAGGCGGACGATGCCAAACAGAGCGGCAGTGACGGCGGCTGATCTAAACGCAGCCGCATGGCGGTTTGAGCGCGCACCAGCGAAGGTCAATCTTGGTCTCCGCGTAACTGGCAAGCGCAGCGACGGCTATCATCTGCTGGACAGCTTGGTCGTATTCGCAAGCATTGGTGATGTGGTCGCCCTCCGGCCAACTGATGCGGCAGAATCGCGCCTGTGCGTGCGCGGCCCGTTCGCGAGCGCGCTTTCAGGGGATGCTACGGACAATCTTGTGCTGCAAGCTGCCACGGCATTTCGGGAGGCGTTTGGCGGGCCGGCGGTCGATATTATTCTTTGGAAGCACCTTCCAGTCGCGGCAGGGATTGGCGGCGGGTCTGCTGATGCTGCTGCGGTCTTGCGGTTGCTCCAACATGGTAAGCAGATACCAGCGGAAGCCATAACGGACCTAGCGCTGAAGCTCGGCGCGGATATGCCGATGTGCCTTGCCAACGCACCTGCTCGGATCGGCGGCATTGGCGAGGCGCTGACATTCCTAGACGGCATCCCAAGTGTCCATGCGGTGCTGTGCAATCCGGGCGTCCCATGCAGTACGCCAGCTGTATTCAAAGCCCGCACCGGTGGTTTTTCAGCACCTGCGGACATGCCGGATGGTCCGCTGGAGAGCGCTCACCTCGCGTCGATCACTAGAACATTCGGCAATGACCTGACAGCACCGGCAATTCACTGCGCACCTGCAATCAACGGATGCCTGCAAGCGCTTGAGCGCACCGATGGCGCACGCGCCCACGCTATGAGTGGGTCTGGTGCCACATGCTTCGCGCTTTTTGAAACCAAAATGGCTGCCCGCAAGGCCGCAAAAACCCTTGCAAATGCGCATCCAGATTGGTGGGTGCGACAAGCGCGACTGAAAGGCTCAGCGAAAGCGGCTTGAACTCCGCCCGGCACTTAGCCATATTCGGCTTCGACGTGAAAATTGGGGCGTGGCCAAGTGGTTAAGGCGCCGGGTTTTGATCCCGGTATTCCCTGGTTCGAATCCAGGCGCCCCAGCCAATTTTCATTGGGCCAATCTTCACTGGTCCAATTTTCATTGGGCTACTTCTCAGTGGGCCAATTCGCAATGGTCCAATTTTCATGATCCCGCCCTAGCGCTGCAGTAGCGCGGTCGCTTGATCTAGCGACACAGGCGTATCGCTCAACAATAGTTCGGCCGCTTCCGCCTCAAACGGGCTCTCGTCCAGCTTCAGCGGATCTTGTGGTGCCAAACGCCGGTCCAGCACGAGACGCGCGATCAGCAAGCGCCGGGCGTCGCCGCCTGCTGCACCAATCACTGCACCCTCTGCCGCCATCAGCGCCGCCGTTTGCGCGTGATAAAGCCCAGCCGCCGCCTGACGGCAATGGCGCTCATTGCCTTTATCGGCAGCAACAGCACGGGCGAAATCTATCGCGCGGCTGACGGTTTGCTTCAGGCGGCTGCGTAATTGGCCAGGGCAGCCTTCCGCTGCGTCCAGCCAACCGGTTACGTCATTCAACAGCGCTTCTTCGGCGTGTTCCTTACCAACGGCGCGGGTGATGACATCCAACGCGTTCATATTCGTCGTACCTTCCCATAGAAGGCCGATTTGGGCATCCCGCACCAGCCGCGCGTTCACCCATTCCTCAATGTAGCCAAGCCCGCCGCGCGTCTCCATGGAGGCCGTGGCCACCGGCACATTGTCCCGGCAGGCCATCATTTTCAGCAATGGCGTTGCGATTCGCAGCGCCTTCTTGCCAGCTTCGTCCCCCGCATCAGCCCTCCGCATGGCACTCGCGGCATAGAACACCGCTGTCAGCGCTTGCTCCGTCGGCAGGATCATGTCGAGCAATTGGCCCTGCATCAGTGGTTTATTGACGACAGGTTCACCGAACTGGCGGCGATAGCGGGCGACGCTCAATGCTTCATTCAAGCAGCGCCGCATCATCCCTGCCGCGCGCACGCCGTGGGACAGTCGGGAGAGATTGACCTGCCGCAGCATTTGCTTGATGCCGTTTTCAACATCACCAACAGCATAGGCTTTGGCACCATCGAAGATGATTTCGCCGGATGCCATGCTCTTGGTGCCAAGCTTTTCCTTCAGGCGGACGATCCGGTAGCTGTTACGCGATCCGTCTTCCAGCCGCCGTGGCATGGCGAAAAGCCCAAGCCCTTTGGTGCCAGCGGCGGCACCTTCTGGCCTCGCCAGCAACAACGCCACATCGGCATCGGCATGGGAGCAGAACCATTTCTCGCCGTAGAGCTTCCACGCATCACCATCTGGCACAGCCGTCAGCGTCGCTTCGCCGACATCTGACCCAGCGGCCTTTTCGGTCATGAACTGGGTGCCGGTTAGCCGGTTATCAAAATCCAGCGATGTCAGGCCTTCCCAGAACATTTCCTTCAGCTTTGGATCATCCGCCCATTCGAAGTGATAGGCAGATGTCTCAGACACCGAGAGCGGACAGAGAATGCCAAACTCGCTCTGCGCGAACATATATTGGAATGCGTATTTTATGGGCGCGGGCGTGACCTCCGGCCAGCCAAGCGCACCGGGACGATGCGCCATCGCCGCCATCTGAAAATCACCCCAGGCAATCTTTTCCATCTCGCGATAGGCTGGGTGATAGTCGATCCAGTCGATATCCCGGCCGAACCGGTCACGGGGATGCAGCACGGGCTCATTCTTATCGGCCTGCATCGCCAGATCGTTCAGCCGCCCGCCCGCGACTTCGCCCATGGCGTCAAAATGGGGGGAGAAGTGATTGAGCTCATCCTGCGTCAGATATAGGGGCAGCAGGCTTTGGAATTGATGGTCGATTTCAAAGAAGTTCAGGCCCGCACAATCTGGCGCGATCCGGTCACTGTCATTCATGCCAGGGCGGACGCCGGAATAATATTTCGGCTGCTTCGGCGCATCGAGCGGGCTCATGGGCTTTGGTTTCCTGGTAAATATCATTTCACCAGAAGATCGCCCATACGCTCCAAAAAGTCACGGCATCTCGCGTTGGTCCGCCAGGGCCAGTAAGCGAAAGCGCGCCGCCAGCGATATGGTAGAAGCCAAAGTCGCCAACCCAATCGCAGACATCAGCCCGACTGGCCCCCACGCCCATACAAGCGTGAAGACATAGGCTGCCGGCAGCATAATGCACACGAAGCAGGCGATCTGGATCGCTGTCGTTGGCCACACATCCCCCCGCGCCCTAAGCGCATTGGCAAGCACAGCCTGTGCGCCGTCCACCAGGATCACGACACCGGCAAGCTGCATCGCGTCCGCAGCCATTTCCTGGGCCACATCCTCCAGGCCATAGAGACTAGCGATCCAGCGGGCTGTCGGCGCAAGCGCAATGGCGATGATGGCCATGGCAACGGTGTTAACGCCCAAGCCGATCCACCCGGCGCGCTCTGCGCCCGCTTTGTCACCCGGCCCCCAAGCAGCGCCGACCCGGACTGACGTTGCAACGCCGATACCAAGTGCGGCCATAAAAACGACCGCCAATAAGTTCATCGTGGCTGAAAATGCGCCGAGCGCCAGCACGCCCGCCAGCCCGGCCATCATCGTCAATGCGCTGAAAGCCGACGATTCTGCGATCAACGCTGCCCCCGTCGCCAGGCCAATCTTCATCTGCTCGCCAAACCCAGACCATTGCTTTGGGAAACCCCGGCCCATGCCGAACGTCCCCCGATCCCGCATCATTAGGATGTATGCAACGGCGACGACGGCGAGCATGGTGCGGGCGCCCGTTGTGGCCCACGCCGCACCCTCTGCCCCCATAGCGTCCACGCCTTTGACCCCATAGATCAGCACGAAATTCAGGCCGATATTTAGAATGTTCGCGACAATCATCGCCAACATTGCCGGGATCGGTCGCTTGATACCTTCCAGAAAAAACTGGCTGCCAACGGCGATAGCAATCGGGATAAGACCAACGCCGTAGGCGATCGTTACCGGTGCCGCGCCCGCCGCAACATCCGGTGTCTGCCCGACCGCAAGCAGTAGCCATTCCGCTTCCAGGCACAAGAACGCACCAATGGAACCGATGATAAAAGCCAACGGCATGGCGCGCCGCCAAACCCGACCGCACTCAATATAGTCCTTCCGGCCGAACGCCTGGCTGGTCTTCACCAATGTGCCCATCAACAGCCCGATATTGGCAACAAGCAAAACGGTAGATAGCGACCATGCGAGGCCGAGATAGGCCAACTCGGCCGTATCATACTGGCCGACCATCACTGTATCCGCGATGGACATCATCAACATGCCGGCGCGCGCTATGATCGCCGGACCTGCGAGCTTCAGCGTCTCGCCGATCTCCGCCCGGATATCCGGACGCGAAGATGGGCGCGTCGGTGGTGCGGGCGTTGGGGCGGCAGACATGGCCTTAGCCTTTATGGAGCGTATACAATGGCCGCTATCGCACGGCCTGAAGGATAGAGCAAATGCGCATCGCCATTGGCGGATTCATGCACGAGACAAATACATTCGCGCCCTCCAAGGCGACTTACGAGATGTTTGACCGTGCCGATAGCTGGCCAGCCCTGGTCGAGGGCGACGGCATGGCGGAAGCAACGGCAGGCGTGAATATCGCCATCGCCGGTTTCGTTGAGGCTGCTGACGACCTGGACTTTGAGTTGGCACCATTGCTCTGGTGCAATGCCGGTCCTTCCGCCCACGTGACCGATGACGCGTTCGAGCGCATTTCCAACCGCATAGCGGCTCTCGCTCGGGATGCTGGCCCTATCGACGCCGTATACCTGGACCTGCATGGTGCGATGGTGACCGAGAACTTTGAGGACGGTGAAGGCGAACTGCTGGCCCGCGTCCGCGCCGCTATTGGCCCGGACATCCCACTGATCGCCAGTTTGGATCTGCATGCCAATGTCACCGAAGCTATGGTTCGCCACGCTGACGCCTTGGTCGGTTTCCGCACATATCCTCATGTGGACATGGCCGAAACCGGTGCCCGCACCGCACATTTGCTGAAGCGCATTCTGGCGGAAGGCAAACCTGCCAAAGCCATGCGGCGCACGGATTTCCTGGTGTCGATTAACTGGCAATGCACACTGGTTGACCCCGCCAAGGCGGTTTATGGGGAATTGGCGGCCCTGGAATCCGCAGATCCCAGTCTCAGCCTAAGTTTTCTGCAAGGCTTCCCGCCGGCAGACATTGCGGAATGCGGGCCAAGCGTCATCGCCTATGGCCGGGACCAGGCCGCTGCGGACAATGCTGCGGACGCGCTGATAGCCGCGATCAAAAGCCGCCAGGATCAATTCGACGGCGACTATCTGGACCCCGAGGCCGCAACCGCCAGCGCCATGCAGTTGGCCGCCGCAAACCCTGGCAAACCCATCGTCATCGCCGATACACAGGATAATCCGGGCGGCGGCGGGGATGGGGATACGACCGGCATGCTCCGCGCGCTGGTTGCTGCGAAGGCGGATGCCGTGCTCGGCTTGATGATTGATGCAGACGCCGCCGCAGCCGCTCACAAGGCTGGCATTGGCAGCGCTATTGAACTTTCCCTTGGTGGGCGAAGCTGGCACGAGGATACGCCCTTCCCGATCCGTGCCACGGTCGAGCAGTTGGGCGATGGTCAGTTCACCTGCACTGGTGGGTTCTACAAGGGCTCCAATATGCAGCTTGGCGAAATGGCCTTGATCCGCATCGCTGACACGCCAACCCGCGTCGTCATAGCGTCCAAAAAAGTGCAGGCCGCCGATCAGGAGATGTTCCGCCATTTGGGCGTTGAGCCTGCCGATGAGCGCATCTTGGTCCTGAAAAGCTCTGTCCATTTCCGTGCTGATTTCGAACCCATCGCAGCAGACGTGCTCGTCGCCCGCGCACCAGGGCCCGTCATCGCAGACCCAGCGGACCTGCCATATACGCGGCTTCGGCCTGGCGTGCGTTTAGGGCCAAAGGGGCCAGTTTATGGTGGTGGCGGCCCAAGTAGGCCCTAGTCAACTGGAACGCGGCTGCTAAGCTTCCGCGATGAATGAATGGAGCCGAAGCTGATGAATCGCGACCAGACCTATTTCTTACTGCTCAATATCGGGCATTTCCTGGACCATCTGTTCATGCTGGTTTTCGCGACGGTTGCCGCATTGGCGCTGCATCGGGAATGGGGTGTGAGCTACGGCGAATTGCTGGCCTATGCGACGCCAGGCTTCTTTGCGTTCGGTCTGTTCTCTCTGCCTGCAGGATGGCTTGCGGACCGGTGGAGCCGGGACGGGATGATGTGCGTGTTCTTCGTCGGCATCGGCATAACGGCGATTTTGACCAGCATGGCGGGCTCCCCCTTCCAGGTCGGTGTTGGGCTGTTTGTCATCGGCATATTTGCAGCCATTTATCACCCCGTTGGTCTCGCCATCGTCTCCATGAAATGGAAGAACACGGGCATGCGGATCGCCATGAATGGTGTGTGGGGTAATCTTGGCGTTGCGTCTGCTGCGCTCATTACAGGCTACATGATCGACAATGGTGGGTGGCGGATGGCGTTCATTCTGCCCGGCGTGTTCTCCATCCTGACCGGGATCGCCTATTTTATCCTGCAACGGGATGAAATCCGTGCGGACGGCACCAAAGATAAAGTGACGAAGAAGGAAGCCGCAGCACCATTACCGGCAGACTACAAGGCACTGCTGCTCAGGGTTTCAGCCATCGTATTTTTGACGACGGCCGTTTCCTCCATCATCTTCCAGTCCACCACCTTCGCCCTGCCGAAAATGCTGGACGAACGCCTACAAGGCTTCGCCGGACGGCTGGCAGAAATGCTGGAACCGGCATCCGCAACCGGCCAGGCCGATACGGCGACAATTATCGGCATATTGGCGTTCATCGTCTTCGCCGTTGCATCCATAGCGCAGCTTGTTGTGGGGAAAATGCTGGATAAGCATGGGCCAAAGAAAGTGTTCATGACCGTCGCCGCCATCCAGATCATCTTCTTCGCTGCAATGCCCGGCCTGCAGGATGGGATAGCGCTGGCGGTGGCCCTCGGCTTCATGCTTGGCGCATTCGGGCAGATCCCGATCAATGATTTCATGATCGGCAAAATGGCCAGCGGCCCCGCCCGCGCCCGGATATATGGCGTGCGCTACGTCGTCAGCTTCACGGTCCTGGCAGCGTCCCTCCCCATGATCGCCTTCGTCCACAGCAATTGGGGCTTCGACGCGCTCTTCCTCATCCTGGCCGCTGCAGCACTGGTGATCCTGGTAGCGGTATTCACGCTGCCAAAAAAGCTACCGACAGCGCCTGGGTGAGCAAGCCATAGCATCTGCTTCCAGGTCTCTTCGCCCCCGCCCCAACGAGGGGAGCGGAGGCCCTTGGGTATAAATCCTTCATTGCCGCTAAAGTTCGGTCACGCGAAGCGGTGCGTTACCCCCGCTTATCAAGCGTATCCAAATAGACCTTCAGCGATTCCTGCACGGGCCTAGAACGATCCCAAGTCGCCCGTGTTTCTGTGGCTAAGGGCGTGTCTTTGAGAACGTCGTAGACCCAGGCAGCACCTTCGTGGAATTTTGGGGTGATGCCGGCGCTGGCGAGGGTAGCGGCGATTTCATCCATTTCGGGGCCGAAGCGGTGGGCGTCTGCGGCGAGGAACCCGACCCAGTTTTGCATGCCCGTAAAGGCATGCTGATTATTGCCCTCCAGCTCATTCAGCAAAGCGGGCAGAAGTTTATACCGCTCCGCCGCCATGCCGACCGCCGCCATCATCGCCCAGGACCCTTTGGTGAGGGAGGCGAACAGCATTTTCAACGTTGAGGCCTGGCCGATATCTGGCCCAAGTGCGATCACTTTCATATCTGGGCGGCCAAGCAATGGTGCCACCGCCTCTGCATCCGGGCCGGAGAGATATACGCGCGGCGTGGCTAAATCTGGCGAGCGGCCAATAATGCCGCCGTCCATCACCTTAGCCCCTGCCCCCACCACGGCCTTCTCGATCGCCGCCATCGTGATCGGCGAAATTGCGTTCAGGTCCATGTAAAGCGGCTGCTTGCCTGTGCGCGTCATGGCGGCTGCGGCATCTACAGCAGCACTCTCCGCAAACGCGGGCGGCATGATGGACATGAGGACGTCTGCGGCGGTGATCACACCGTCCAGCGAGCCTACGTCCTCAATCCCAGCTTTTTCAGCCCGTGCGCGGCTTTCCGCACTCCGGCCAGCCAGGTCCGAGATGACCCGAAGCCCGCCCTCGGCCAATGTCCGGCCAACGGCGGCCCCCATGTCGCCAACGCCAAGCAGGCCGATTGTTTTGATCTCGGTCACTTATCAGTCCCTTGCACTGGGTAGCCTTCGGCATTTGTAGCTTGAGCCACATACTCAACAATGCGTTCTTTGGAATGATGAATGCCCAGCAGACGCATTGTCTTGTTGCCAGCGACAGCAAATGTGTGCGGCGTGTTTGGCGGCATGGATGCCATGTCGCCCGCTTTCATGCGGCGCTTCGCGTCCTCGTGGCCTTCCACCCATACATCCGCTTCGCCTTCAAGGATGAATAGCAGTTCCTCATAGGGATGCTGGTGCATTTCGGCGACATATCCAGGTTCCGCCGTTTGAATGCCGGTCCGAACGGCGGTGGTGCCGTCGCTCATCAGCGGGTGGTAGTGGGATATCGGGCTGAACTCCACGCGCTCAGATGTTTCCAGCCGCGCCAATTTAGCGCCGCGCTCCAGGTGTTCCACAGTCATCGCTCTGCTCCTATGCTCAAGCTTCAAACATACAACGGAGCTATGGCGGATGCGAATAGCAGTGATTGGAGCAGGCGGCGTTGGCGGACCTTTCGGGTCTGCCCTGGCGCGTTCAGGCGAAGATGTGTGGTTTCTGGCGCGCGGCGCGCACTTGGATGCCATGCGGAAATCTGGCCTGACAGTCACCGGTGCCCGCGGCGAATTCCACCTGGACAACGTGCAAGCAACAGATAGCCCGGAGGAGATCGGCAAGGTTGATTTCGTGCTGTTCACGCCAAAGCTCTGGGATGTTGAGACTACGGGCCTCGCCATCAAGCCGCTGCTGGATAGCCATACAGGCGTCGTCACCTTGCAGAACGGCGTTGATGCACCGGACCGGTTGGCAAGCGTGATTGGGCGTGAAGCCGTCATCCCTGGCGTCGCGGTTATCAATGCCGCAATTGAAGCGCCGGGCCGTATTCAGCAAATGGGCGAATACCAGAACCTGACCTTTGGCGAATTCGACGGGATCGAAAGCGGCCGCGTTCAAGCGCTGCTGGCATCTTGCGAATCAGCCGGGATAGAGGCGCGCATTTCAGCCAACATCATCAAAGACCTATGGGAAAAGTTCGTATTCCTGGTCTCGGTATCATCCCTGACAGCCGCCAGCCGCCAGCGTATGGGCTATATCCGCACGGACCCCGACGCCCGGGCAACGCTGATGCGCCTCCTCAGCGAAGTCGCTGCTGTTGGTCGCGCCCATGGCGTACCGCTGGCCGATAATTTAGCTGAAACCCGCCTCGCCATGATCGACGGCCAAAATGCCGAAAGCATCGCCTCCATGACGATTGACCTGCTGCGCGGCAATCGCCTGGAGCTGCCCTGGCTGGCTGGCAAAGCGGTAGCGCTTGGCATTGAGCATAATGTTGAAACGCCTGCGTTACAGGCGCTACTTGGGGCGCTTAAACCCTACACGATGGGGCCGGCGGAACTGCCGAAGGTTTAAGAGGCGGCTACCGGAGTCTTTGGCCCGCAACCTTCCCCCTCACCCTGCCCTCTCCCCCCTGTGGGGGGCGAGGGTTCTAAGAAGATAGAAACGCGGCCTTTGTGAGGGTCCCCTCGCCCTCCATAGGAGGGAGAGGGATCAGGGAGAGGGTGGAACGCTGCGGTTAAGAAACCGCCCCCTACATCGCCGTCCTACCGCCATCGATAGGCAGCAAAACCCCGGTCATAAACGTCGCTTCGTCTGACGCTAAATAAACGGCAGCACTTGCAACGTCGTCTGGAACCGCGAGGCGGCCTAATGGAATAGTGGCGGTGAAGCGTTCGCGTTTGGCGTCTGTGATCTCCCCGACGACGCCTTCAAACAAGGGCGTTTCTGCAGCGACTGGGCATAGCGCGTTGACGCGGATGTTTTTGGCCGCAAGTTCCGCCGCCATGGTCAGCGTCAAGCTGCACGCCGCCGCCTTCGAGGCGTTATACCAAGCCGCACCCGCCCTTGGACGTAACCCAGCGACAGACGCTGTATTGATGATAGACCCGCCGCCATTCGACGCCAAATGCGGGATCGCGGCGCGGCTGGTGAGCAGCCAACTTTTGACGTTGACGTTGAAGATGAGATCAATTTCATCCTCCGTCACGTCCTCAAAATTGTTGATGAACTGGGGCGCACCTGCATTGTTCACCAGGATATCGAGCTTGCCAAAAGCATCCACAGTCGCAGCGATCATCGCATCCGCTTCCGCTGCTTTGGTCACGTCCGCGCCAATGGAACGAGCCGCGTCGCCAATGCTGTCAGCAACCGCCTTGGCACCCGCCGCATTTAAATCCGCCACCATAACTTTGCCGCCCTCAGCCACGAACCGGCGCGCCATCACTTCACCGAAGCCCGATGCGCCGCCCGTGATGACAGCCACTTTATCTTTAAGCCGCATTGGTCACGCCTCCCCGTTCATCCAGGAGACGATCAGGCGGTAGGCGATCGAGTCCCGGCGTGGCAGTTTCATGCCGATGTCTCCAAGGTCATCGAGCTGGCTGCGATGGACCCAGCGGGCGTCCTCCATCTCTTCCTCATCGATCATGATTTCTTCGGTTTCTGCCTCCGCATGGAAGCCCAGCATCAACGATGCCGGGAAGGGCCAAGGCTGGGACGCCCAATACCGCACCTTCATCGGATCAACGACAACCGCCGTTTCCTCCAGCACTTCGCGGGATACCGCTTCCTCCAGCGTCTCCCCAGTTTCAACAAACCCTGCGAGCGTTGAATACATGCGCGGCATGAAATGGGGGGACCGGCCAAGCAGGCAATTGTCCCCTTTATGGACCAGCATAATCACTGCGGGGTCAGTGCGCGGGAAATTCAGGGAATTGCAATCAGGATTGACGCAGCGGCGCTGGCTTCCAGCTTTCTCCGCCTTCGATTCTGCGCCGCAGACGCCACAAAAACCGTTTTTATTGTGCCAAAACATCAGCCCGCGCGCATGGGCCAGAATGGAGCCTTCTTCCTGCTCTAACGCAGGGCCAACCTTGCGCAGGTCTTCGAAGGCACCGTGAGAATCAATATGCGGATGCGCCTTGTAGGGGTCTTCGTGATGGGAAAGATCCACGCCGAAATAGGCCACGCCCTTCTTCATGCCGAGGAACGAATGATGCCGCCCTGCGTCGAGCAATTCCTTAGCCTCACCAACGGTCGGCAGCAATGCACCGTCTTCTTCCGTGTGGACCAGGCTCTTGTCTTTCCAGACCGCTACGATGCGGCTTTCGGAATCATAGAGCTTATTGTTCATCCACCCGTCGTCAGCGCGGCGGTGGGACAGGCGGTCTAGCGGTGCGCCTGTATACCAAAGCGCCTTGGAGACGCCGGCTTTCGACTGATCAGGATCGGACATAAGAATTCTGCTTTCGGAACTATCGGTCAACGAAGCTTAGAGCGGGATTGGCGGACTTGGAAGCGGGTGGCCGTTTCCCAAGGGCAGTCATAAACCTTTTGCCGCAGCCACCCCCCTCACCCTGCCCTCTCCCCCCGTTGGGGGGCGAGGGTTCCAAAAGAAACAACGCGGACTCTGTGAGGGTCGCCTCGCCCCCCAACAGGGGGGAGAGGGATCAGGGTGAGGGGGGAAGCCTGCTGGGTAGAACTCTACCCCCGGCCTAAGAACGGCATCTTCGTCGCCATCACCGTGATCGTTTGCACGTTCGCATCCAACGGCAACCCGGCCATGTAGACAATCGCGTCACCCACAGCCTTCACATCCATCACAGGCTCTTCCTGCATGGAGCCATCCGGCTGGATCACGCCTTCTTTCATGCGCTGCGTCATGGGCGTTTCGGCATTGCCGATATCGATCTGGCCGACGGCAATATTGTAGGCGCGACCATCAAGCCCCGTCGCTTTGGTCAATCCTGTGATCGCATGCTTGGTGGACGTATAAGGTGCCGAAAACGGCCGCGGCACATGGGCGGAAATGGAGCCATTATTGACAATCCGCCCGCCCATCGGCTCTTGCGCCTTCATGATACGAAAGGCTTCCTGGCTGCATAGGAACGGCCCGGTCAAGTTGACGTTCACACATCCCTGCCATTGCTCAACAGTCAGGTCCTCGAACGGAATTGGCGGCGTGCCCGCGCCCGCGTTGTTAAACAGGAAATCCACCCGGCCAAAGGCTTCTTCCGTGCGTTGGAATAATTCAGCCACTTCGGCGGCGACAGTCACATCCGTCGGCACGCCGATCGCCCGATCTGACCCGACGCCCGCCTCTGCGATCACGTCCGATAGTGCCGTCGCCCGTCGCCCAGCCAATGCCACGTTCCACCCAGCCGCCAGCAACCCCATCGCCGCCGATTTGCCAATGCCAGACCCTGCGCCCGTGATCACTGCTACTTTCCGATTGTCAGCCATGCCAAAATCCCCTTGCCAAATAATTTTTGCTGCCTGCTTGATCGCCAGTTTTACCGTCCGATGTCAAACACCGACTGCTTGGCCTCAACAATAATTCACGCCATGCTAGCGGTCTGAAATCCAGGAGACCTAGAATGCCCTTCGATGTCCAGCAGCCGCAAGCCTATCAACACCTAACAACCCGCCCAATTTCGGGTGGCGTTGGGGCCGAAATTGAAGGTGTGGACCTTGCACAAGCAGAGCCGCAAGTGATGGCTGAAGTGCATCAAGCGCTATTGCAGCACGGCGTGATCTTTTTTCGAGACCAGGATTTGCGCCCGGAGGAGTTGATTGCGGCGGCAAAATTTTTCGGCCCGCTGAATATTCACCCCATATATTTGCCTCTGGATGGCTACCCCGAAATCATGCCAGTGGTGAAAGAGCCAACCGCCACCATGAATATCGGCAATAGCTGGCATTCAGATGTGAGCTTTATGGAAAAGCCGTCTCTTGGCTCATTACTCTATGCGCTGGACGTGCCGCCATATGGCGGGGACACCATTTTCGCCTCCCAGCGATTGGCCTATGAGGGCTTAAGCAACGAAATGAAATCCATGCTGGGCGACATGCGCGCCGTCCATTCAGACCGCATTCTTTCCAGCGCAGAGAGCAAAGCCAAACGCAATGCTGGCCGCTCCACCAAGCTGGATGAAAAACCAACGCCGGAAGTGCAAACCACCCACCCCGTTATCCGCACCATCCCTGAAACTGGCCAAAAGCATCTGTACGTGAATGAGGCCTTCACGATTCGCTTTGAAGGCATGACAGAGCCCGAAAGCAAACCACTGCTAGACTATCTGTATGAACACGGCCACAAGCCGGAATTCACCTGCCGCTTCCAATGGCGAAAAGGCTCTGTCGCATTCTGGGATAACCGCGCCGTCCAGCACTATGCAATCAACGATTACCAGGGCTTCCGCCGCGAAATGTGGCGCGTCACCGTAGAAGGCGAGCGTCCAGAATGACCGCTAGAGCAGGCGTCGAAGTTGGCGGTACATTTACGGACCTGGTTTACGTAAAAGACGGTGTGATCACCGTGGCCAAAGCGCCGAGTACGCCGTCCTCGCCGGATATCGGCGCGCGGAATGCTTTGGCGAAGGGCGGGGTTGATCTGGCGGGGCTGGATGAACTGGCCCATGGGTCCACCGTCGCAACCAATGCCATTTTGGAGCGGAAGGGTGCGCGCGTCGCGCTGCTGGTGACGGAAGGCTTTCGGGATTTGCTGTTGCTGCAACGGCATCAACGCCAGCAGATTTATGACCTGCACTACGAAAAGCCGGTGCCTGTTGTCCGCCGCCGGGATACGGTCCAGATTATTGAGCGGATCGGGCCAGATGGGTCCATCGCCTGCCCGTTGGACGAGGATGCAGCCCGCGCCGCGATCCAGGAATTGCTAGCGTCACGGGAATTCGACGCTGTGGCCATTTGCTTGCTGAACAGCTTTGCCAATCCAGCCCATGAAGCACGGTTGGTCGAAATTTTGGGCGAATTGGCACCCGATATGCAGGCAGCACCGTCCTACAAAATCGCGCGGGAATTCCGGGAATTTGAGCGCGCCTCCACCACAACCCTGTCCGCTTATGTGCAGCCGGTTGTCGGGCGGTATTTGGACCGGTTTGAAGCCTCACTCAGTGAAGATGGGTTCACGGGCGCGTTTTCCGTGATGCAATCTAATGGCGGGCGAATGCCTGCCGCAGCGATGGCGGAGAACGCGATTACCGCATTGTTCAGTGGCCCAGCAGCGGGCGTCGTCGGCGCGGTACGGCAAGCGGCGCGATCTGGGTTTAAGAACTTCATCACGCTGGATGTCGGCGGCACCTCGACAGACGTTTGCTTGGCACCAGATGGCCGCCCGGCCCTGGCCCCCATGACCGAGATTGACGGCCTGCCCGTTAAAACGCCGGTGATCGATATGGCGACGGTCGGCGCCGGCGGCGGGTCATTGGTTTGGGCAGATGATGGCGGCATGTTGCGCGTCGGCCCCGAAAGTGCCGGCGCAGACCCTGGCCCCGCCTGCTATGGCAAAGGCGGGCGCGCGCCAACGATCACTGACGCCCATGTGGTGCGCGGCACCATGCAGGCCGCCGCTTTCCTTGGTGGTGAGATGGACCTGGACGCCGCCGCCGCTGCAGCCGCGTTCCAACCCCTGGCCGACAGGTTCGGCAAGACGCCGCTAGAAATCGCCGATGCAGCCATCCAGCTTGCGGAATCCAACATCGCCCGTGCCATTCAACGGGTTTCCACCGAACGCGGCCGCGACCCCCGCGACTACGCCATGGTCGCATTTGGCGGCGCTGGGCCAATGCATGCCGTGCGCGTTGCCGAGGAAATTGGCCTTTCCGCTGTCATCATTCCGCCATTTGCGGGCGTACTATCGGCGCTTGGATTGCTGGTCGCGGACTATGCGCGCTTCGCAGCCCTCACTGACCGCCAACCGCTGGATGCCAAAGCGGCAGACGTCGTACGCGGCCACATGACCAATTTGGAAGCCGATATCCGCCGCCATTTCGCAGACCACGGCTTGGCCGCACCCTCACGCTTCCAATACACGTTGGACATGCGGTATCGCGGCCAGGCGTTCGAGGCCTCTGTCGAACTTTCCGCTGATGAACTGCCGGGCCTAAACCAAGCCGCATTGGAAGAGAAATTCCGCGCGGCCCACACACAGCTTTATGCATTTGCAAAAGCGCCCGGTGAACCTGCGGAGATCGTGGCGTACCGGGCAGGCGGGTCCCTGCCGCCGCCTGCATTCCCGGAATCGCCGGTGACGCGGGCCGAGGCTGATGCTACGGCGATCAGTCTGTATGAGCGCGGCGGCCAGCACACAGCCCAAATGCTGTCTCGCGCCGGATTATCGACAGACGGCGATGCCGGACCACTGCTGATCGATGATGGCCTCGCGACCGTCTATGTGCCGCCGGGTTGGACTGCCAGCCTGGACACATCTGGCAATATTGTTATTCGGAAGGAGGGTTGAAGCCATGGCTTTAGATCCCGTCGAACAAGCCATCGTCGCCCAAAGCCTGATCGCGGCGGCGCAGGAAATGGGCGTTAAGCTCATCCGCTCCGCCCATTCGCCCATCGTTCGCGAGGCAGAGGATTGTTCTGCAGCCTTGATGAGCGCCGATGGGGATGTCATCGCCCAGGCCGAACTCATCCCGATGCAGCTTGGCTCCATCAGCCACACGTTCCGCCACTGCGCTGAGCGCTGCCCGCCGGACAGCCTGCAGCCCGGGGATTTCTACATCACAAATGACGCCTATAAAGGCGGGCAACATATCCAGGATATTTTCCTGTTCTGCCCAATCTTCCATGAAGGTGTGCGCATCGGCTTCGCCGCAACGGTGGTGCATCACATTGACTTAGGTGGCGGCGCGGCAGGCCTGAACCCCAACGCGCCAGACATCCATTCCGAAGGCATTATTTTCCCGGCACTGAAGCTGAACCGGGAGCGGGATTGGGCTGGCGGACCATGGGAAGCCTTCGTGCGCGCCAATGTCCGCATGCCCGACGCGACTTTGGGCGATATCGACGCGCAGTTCGCTGCCAACGCTGTCGGTGCAGAACGCCTGACCGCACTGGCGGACAAATATGGCCGCGAGAAGCTGGCTGATGCGATGACCGAGATGCTGGATTATTCCGAGCGCCGCGTCCGCAATGCGCTCCGCGACGCGCCAGATGGCGTCTATACCGGTCAGGATGCGCTGGACGATAACGGCGTCACTCAGGACCCCGTCCCGGTGAAAGCCACTGTCACGATCAAAGGCGATGCCATGGAGATCGACTTTGCGGGTACAGCGCCCCAAGTCGCGACCAATATGAACACGCCCTTTGCGTCCACTGTCGCAGCGGCAGTTGCAGCGGCGAAATCAGTCCTGACGGATGCGGACATTCCGTTCAATGACGGCTGCAGCCGCGCGATCACAGTGAAAGCGCCGGAAGGCTCTATCCTCAATCCACGGTATCCAGCACCCGTACGGGCACGCCTACTAGCCAGCTACCGGGCCTTTAACGCAGTGATGAAAGCCCTTTCGACGGCAGCACCAACGCGGGTTATCGCCACCGGTACGGATACGACAACTGCCTGTTGCCTCTCCTGGCTTGGGCCGAATGGTTATGACATCTATCTGGAAATCTTCGGCGGTGGGTACGGTGCCGGGCCAGAGAATGACGGTGCAGACGGCGTTGATAGCCCGCTGTCCAATTGCGGCAATATTCCCATCGAAGCGACGGATATGGACCACGTGTTCTTCCGCTGCATTGACTACAGCTATATCGCTGGCTCCGGCGGCAAAGGCCGGATGCGCGGCGGGCTGGGGTTCCGCAAGGTTTATGAAATTCTGGAAGACAACGTGACCTTCGCCACATATGGCGACCGCTTCACCCAGCAGGCAGACGGCCTGTTCGGCGGTGGCCAGGGTGCGCCCGGTCAAAACCAAGTGCTGCGCGGTGAGGAAGTCATCAACCTGCTCTCCAAAACCTCATTCCCATTGCAACGGGGCGATAAACTGATCGTGCAGGTCGCCGCAGGCGGTGGGTATGGCGACGCCGCAGACCGCCCCAACGCCCGCTCCGTCCGCGACCAGGAAGACGGTCTCGTCGCGGCGGAGTGACGCGAATTCGATAATTTTATTGCTTTTTCAGGGATGTGGGTCCATATCCCTCGCAACACCGCGCCGCGCGTAGAAGACGACAATCCGTCAGCGGCGCTGCTCTAGAGCAACCGGTACCCCCACGTTCGCGATATTTGCGCGTGAGATCGTTGGCTTTTGTGCAATCGCGGAACGCCACACTCGGCCCCGCACAGCCACCCGGCAGCTGATCTACGCAAGCTCCATTTGAAAAGACGGCAAGCGCCGCTCAGCATCATTGCGAGCGGTCGTAAGGCTTGCCATGTATATTGGACTTGAAACTTGACGAATTTTACTGACCTCGGCCTCGCCGAGCCTCTGATCCAGGCCATCGAAACGATGGGCTACGAGAAACCTACCCCGATCCAAGCCGCTGTGATTCCGGCTTTCCTGGATGGCCGTGATGTTATCGGCATCGCCCAGACCGGTACCGGCAAGACAGCGGCCTATGTGCTGCCAATGCTGCATGCCCTGGAAGAGCGCCCCTCACGCCCCTCACCAAAGCGCTGCCGAGTTCTGATCCTGGCACCGACCCGTGAACTTGCGGGCCAGATCGCTGACAATATCCGCTCCCATGGCCGGAACATTCGCCATTCCGTCGCTCTGGTGGTCGGCGGTGCCCGTCCCGGCCCACAGATTAAGGCGATGGCACGCGGCGTTGATTTCCTCGTTGCGACCCCTGGCCGCCTGATGGACCACATGGAAACCGGCGTGCTTAGCCTCGACGATGTTGAAATGGTAGCGCTCGACGAAGCGGATCAGATGCTGGACATGGGCTTCCTGCCCCCGATCCGACACATCCTTGGCTCAATCAAAGGCAAGCGGCAGACGGTCCTATTGTCCGCCACCATGCCCCGCCAGATCCGCCAGCTTGCCAATGAATTCCTGCACAAGCCTGCCGAAGTGTCTGTGTCTGAAGGTGCGAAACCAATTGAGCGGATTGACCAGCATGTTCTGCACATCGAAGCCGGTGCGAAGCGCCGTGTGCTGACAGATATCCTGCGGGATCCAGAGCTAGAACGCGCCATCGTGTTCACTCGCACCAAGCGCGGCGCAGACCGGGTTCAGTTGCATCTTGAAAAAGCTGGCCTCCGCGCTGAGGCGATCCATGGCAACCGCAGCCAAAGCCAACGTGACCGCACGCTCAGCCGCTTCAAAGGCGGGCGCGTGAACGTTCTGGTGGCGACCGATGTTGCTGCACGTGGCATTGACGTCGATGACGTATCCCACGTCATCAACTTCGAGCTGCCAAACGTGCCAGAAAGCTATGTCCACCGGATTGGACGGACAGCGCGCGCCGGCAAGGCCGGCGTTGCAATCTCGCTTTGTGACCGCACGGAACGCGCTTACCTGCGTGATATTGAACGCCTGATCAGTACCCGTATCCAGCCCATGGATGCACCGGAAAGCACAGGCCCGCAGGAAGTTGACGCTGGCCCAGACCAGCGCCGGGACTACGATGATCGCCCGCCCCGCCGCTTTGAATCCCGTGGCAATGATGAACCACGCCGCCATCAACATGGCCAGTCAGGCAGCGATCGCCCACAGAACGGCCGCCCCCCTTACGGCAATTCCGGCGGGGATCGCGACAGGAATGCGCGCCCAGCTGGTGACCGGCCACCCTATGGCCGTCCAGGTGGCGACCGCTATCGTGATGACCGGCCACGCAATGACCGGCCACGCGAAGACCGTCCCCACGGTGACCGTCCGCAAGGCGATCGTCCGCCTTATGGCAATTCCGGTGCTGACCGTGACAGGAACGCCCGCCCAGCGGGTGGTCGGCCTCAGCATGGTCGGTCCGGCGGTGATCGTCAGCGCGATGACCGTCAGCAGGAATGGCGTCGCGATGGCGTGCCGCCTCAAGCTCAAGGCCGTCATTCCAACGAGAACCGCTCCCAGGATGGCCGCCCACCACGGCGTCCGCCGGAAGAGGGCAGCTCCCGGATTGGCCGCCGTCGCCATCTGGACCCGCGCGCACAAGCACCCGTTCGCGCTGAAGCCTGGGCCGAAGATCGCCCACAACAACGTGGTCCTCGCAATAATGAGGACCCTCGTGGACAGCGCACAGGCGGTAAATTCGCACCTAAGCCAAGCGGCAAAGCGGTTGACGGTGATGGCGGCCATGCGCCGATGCGCCGGAAAGGTGCGGCACCTGCTGGCAAGAAGCCAGGCGGCAAAGCTGCCCATACAGATGGTGCTGCCGGGCGTATTGCCAGCAAGCCTTTCCGCAAAACCGCGAAGACGAAAGCAGCCGCTTCTAAGCCTGCGGGTAAGGCGGGACGCCGACCTAACAAGCAGCGCGCAGCTAGCTAACGCCTTCGCTTCTATCTGAGACGACGAACCCCCGTTGACTTGGGTCAGCGGGGGTTTTTCGTTGCGCCGCCAATCAACGCATTAACCAGCTGGCCCAGACTTTCGCGATATGCGGGTGCCGCTGCCCCAGCTGCAATGGCAATTGCCGCGCGATCAAATGCGGCAGAGAGCATATCGGACAGCGCGTTGACGCTTTCTGGTGGGGCGGTTTCTGGCAGCGCCGCTGCCAAGCCATCCCGCAGCGCCCCGCCACCGGTCGCAGTGTCAATCTCCCGGATAGCGGCATGGCCTAGAACTGCAGGGCCATCTAGCAGCAATAGGCGAATGCGGCCGGGTGCAGCCATCGCGGCGAAATAAGCCGCACCACCCGCTTCCAGTGCAGCAGCGGCTGTAGGTGCATCTACAGATCCTGCCTCAATCTCACTGGCGACAGATTCTGCCTCCGCCCGCACGACAGCGGCGAATAAATCGGCCTTGTCCCGGAAGTGGTGATACAGCGCGCCCCGCGTTACTGCTGCAGCCTTCACAATTTCTGGCGTGCCGGTATCCGCATAGCCTTTCTCGGCGAAAAGCGCGCGGCCTGCCTGGATGAGCGCCTTGCGGGTCGCCTCCGTGCGCGCCTGATTGGTTTGGCGTGCGTTTTTCTCTTGCATACATACAGCCTGTATGTTTAATTACACTTACATGCAGATTGTATGTTTTTTCTAAGAAGGATGAAACCCATGAAATGCACCCATTTTTACCCCGTCATCCAAACAAGCGACGTGGCTGCTGTCGCAGACTTCTACATCCGTAATTTCCGCTTCAAGGCAGCATTCGAAAGCGATTGGTATATGCACCTGCAATCGGCAGAGGACGCATCCGTCAACATCGCCATTCTGCAAGGCGATCATGAAACCATCCCGGAACCGGGCCGTGGTGCCACCGCCCATATGCTCATCAACTTCGAGGTGGAAGATGTTGACGCAGAATATGCAAAGGCTGTTGCCAATGGTGTACCGATCCTGAAATCACTCCGCAGTGAGCCATTTGGGCAACGCCACTTCATCGCCCAAGATCCCGCCGGCGTTTTGATTGATGTGATAACGCCCATTCCGCCAAGCTCTGAATTCGCAGGCGGCTTCAGCGAAGACGCACTGAAAGAAACCGGGGCATAGGCTCCATGACGCCTAGCACTGGATGGGATATCATGCCTCTCTCGGTTTGATAGGAATGCATGATGGGCGCGAATACTTCCAGTGCGGGGCGGCTTGAAGATCATCGTTTTCTAACGGGCGAAGGCCGGTTCACTGCCGACGTTAGGCGGGAAGGCGAGGCCTAT
>Ga0206131_10001135_pt1 | contig 34951 bp, 29 predicted proteins | sample Helgoland_Spring_FD_148636 | JGI IMG/M metagenome (GOLD analysis project Ga0206131, IMG submission 148636) | Pelagic subsurface seawater microbial communities from Kabeltonne, Helgoland, North Sea - Helgoland_Spring_Bloom_20160517_1 | ecosystem: Environmental > Aquatic > Marine > Epipelagic ... | reverse complement strand
TTCTTCAAAATAACAGTGATATAAGGCCTTATTGATTGTTGCAATCAGGTTAAAAGCATATATTTGCACCTATGGCAAATACTTCAGATATCAAAAATGGATTGTGTATTAAGCACAATGGAAAGCTATTTCAAATTATTGAATTCCAGCATGTAAAACCTGGAAAAGGACCTGCTTTTGTTCGTACTAAAATGCGTCAGATTGAATCGGGAAAGGTGTTAGACCACACCTTCTCTGCTGGACATAAAATTGAAACGGTCAGAATAGAAAACAGAGATTATCAATATTTATATCAAGATGGTGATTTCTACGTATTCATGAATTCTAAGAACTATGAACAAGTGAATATTGCCCTGGCCATGGTTGAAAAAGCAGAATTTCTTCAAGAAGGTATGATGGTAAATATTTTATTCCACGCGGAGGAAGAGCTTCCACTTGTGATAGACCTTCCGATGCACATCATATCTGAAATTACTTATACGGAACCTGGTATTAAAGGAGATACTGCAACAAACAGCATGAAACCCGCAACGATAGCCACAGGAGCCGAAATTCGTGTCCCTTTATTTATCAATACAGGTGAAGTCATAAAGATTGATACTCGCACAGGCGTATATGTTGAACGCGTTAAAAACTAATAAATGAAAAGTACTGCACTGACTGAAAAACATATTGCTCTAGGCGCTAAAATGGTTCCCTTTGCAGGATATTCTATGCCGGTTCAATACGAGGGGGTTACAATTGAGCACGAAACAGTCAGAAATGGAGTTGGCGTTTTTGATGTTTCACATATGGGAGAATTCATTTTAAAGGGTGAAAATGCACTTAAACTGATACAAAAATTTTCATCAAATGACGCCTCAAAAATGCATGATGGTAAGGCACAATACAGTTGTATGCCGAATGGAAAAGGCGGGATTGTAGATGATCTAATCATTTACAGAATTAATGAAAATGAGTACTTTCTAGTAGTAAATGCGTCAAACATCGAAAAGGATTGGAATTGGATTTCTGCTCAAAACAATCTTGGTGTAGAAATGACCAATGTTTCTGACGACTATTGCTTATTGGCAATTCAAGGACCTCAAGCTGCAGAGGCAATGCAAAGCCTGACAAGTGTTGACTTAAGCAATATGACTTATTATACGTTTGAGCATAACAAATTTGCGGGAATAAATAATGTAATGATTTCTGCAACTGGCTATACTGGTTCAGGTGGCTTCGAAATCTATGTGCGAAATGAAAATGCCAACGAATTATGGGAAAAGGTGTTTCTTGCCGGTAAATCTTATGGTATAAAACCTATTGGACTCGCGGCTAGAGATACACTGAGATTAGAAATGGGCTTTTGTTTATACGGGAACGATATCACAGATGAGACGAGTCCCTTAGAGGCAGGTCTCGGATGGATTACCAAATTCAGCAAAGATTTTGTTGACTGTGATTTTCTAAAAAATCAAAAAGAAGCGGGTGTGACTAAAAAACTAATTGCATTTGAAATGATTGATCGAGGCATTCCAAGAAAGGATTATGAAATTCATGATAGAGAAGGAAATAAAATAGGAATCGTCACTTCCGGCACAATGTCTCCATCAATGAAAAAAGGGATTGGTTTAGGTTATGTCAATTTACCACACAATCAAATAGATTCTGACATTTTTATATCAGTTCGAAACAAGAGTCTAAAAGCAAAAGTGGTTAAAGCTCCCTTTTATAAAAAATAGTATTAAAATTTCGGACACTTTTTACAAGCATAACCTTTCTTTTTATACTTTTTACAACACTTCTTTTTTTTATCACAGCATTGCATTTGCTCCTCGCAAATGACAAACTGTTCGTTGAAAGATGGTTCTAATTTTCGCACTATTTAGAAAGATTCTAAACAAAGATAATAACTTAAACGAATCAAGTGATAATTGTGTAAAAAAAAAGTGCTGAACTCAGCACTCTTTTCTTCAATATGTTTTTAAGCTAGGTCTATACTAGACCTTGGTCTATCATTGAATCGGCCACTTTAACAAATCCTGCAACATTTGCTCCTTTCACGTAATCTACAGTTCCATCATCGAGGGTACCGTATTCCACACATGCGTTATGAATTGAAACCATTATTTCATGTAAGCGATCATCAACTTCCTTTGAACTCCATGACATTCTCAAAGAATTCTGAGACATTTCTAATCCCGAAGTAGCGACCCCACCAGCATTGGATGCTTTCCCTGGAGCAAATAAGACTTTAGCTTCTAAGAATTTTTCAATAGCCTCTGGCGTGGATGGCATATTCGCTCCTTCTGCTACACAAATGACGCCATTTGAAATAAGCATTGCGGCCTCATCACCATTCAATTCATTCTGAGTTGCACAAGGAAGAGCTATATCAACGTCAACCTCCCAAGGTCTTTTACCTTCAACGAATTTGGCATTTGGAAAAGAATCAACATATTCTGAAATTCTGCCTCGTCGCACATTTTTCAATTCCATTACAAAAGCCAATTTTTGTGAATCTATACCTTCAGAATCATATATATAACCTTTAGAATCAGACAATGTGACCACTTTAGCCCCAAGCTGAGATGCCTTTTGACAAGCATATTGGGCAACATTACCAGAACCAGAAATAGCAACTGTTTTACCTTTAAAGGATTCATTTTTTGTCGCCAACATTTCTTTTGCGAAATAAACCGTACCATATCCAGTAGCCTCTGGTCTTATTAACGAACCTCCCCAGTTTCTTGCCTTTCCTGTTAATACACCTGTGAATTCATTTCTAATTCTCTTGTACTGACCAAACATGTAACCAATTTCTCTTCCGCCAACACCAATATCACCAGCGGGAACATCAGTATCCGGGCCGATATGCCTCGATAATTCCGTCATAAACGACTGACAAAATTTCATCACCTCATTATCAGATTTCCCTTTAGGATCGAAATCAGATCCGCCTTTACCTCCACCGATTGGCAGTGTGGTTAAAGAATTTTTAAAAATCTGCTCAAAACCCAAAAATTTTAAGATTGACAAATTAACAGATGGGTGGAACCTTAACCCTCCCTTATATGGACCGATTGCGGAATTAAATTCTACTCTATATCCTCTGTTCACTTGCACTTTTCCGTTATCATCTAACCAAGGAACTCGGAACATAATTGTTCTTTCCGGTTCTACAATTCGATCAAGAATTCTGGCAGATTTATATTTTGGGTTGTTTTCGACGAAAGGAATAACCGCTTCCGCTACTTCCTGGACAGCCTGTAGAAATTCCGGTTCATGCGCATTTTTCAACGAAACACGATTCATAAATGCTTCAATTTCTGAGTGGTAATTTGTAGACATAATAACTTAATTTTTAAAGTTCAAATCGAGGCAAAAATAAGCAAGATTTACTAATGTTAAATGTTATTTATAAAAAAGTTAAATAGTATTTACTGAACCTCAATACCCATCTATATTTCGAATAATTTTTAGTTAGACATAAAATGCATTATTTTTGCTTTTAGATAAGCAACCTTCTTTAGGTATAAACGTTTACTAATTAAGAAGAAAATTAGAGATGATTACTAGAAAAACTATTACTGCTTTTTTAAGCTTTTTATTTATTGCACTTAACACCTACTCACAACAACAAATTTGTCTTGGTGATGACATTACACTTTGTGCTGGTGAAACTGTAGATATCGAGAACTGTGCGCCAGGTGGGGCAGGTACATTCTTAGGTGGCCTACATTTAGAAAATCCAACCGTTATTCCAACCATGACCGATGACTCTTGGAGTGCAGCAGCCAATATTGGCTTTGATTTTACATTCTACGGAAATGTTTTCCAACAATTCACCATTGGCTCGAATGGAATTATTTCTTTTAATATGGCAAATGCAGGAGGTTATTGTCCATGGTCACTGGATGGAACAGCATTGCCGAGCGGTGCAATTACAGCCACTCACAACTCCATAATGCCTGCGTATCAAGATATGAACCCGTCAAATTTTACGAGTCCTGATGGAAATATACAATACGAAACAATTGGTACAGCACCAAATAGAATGTGTGTCATTCTTTACAAAGAAATTGGTGCATTTCAGTGTGGTATTACAGAGTGCAATTATTTAGGTGTAGTTCTTTTTGAAACATCTAATAATGTTGAAATACACATTGGTAAAAAAACCGTCTGTGCCGGATGGAATGGTGGCTTAGCTATTCAGGGTATCCAAAACAGCAATGGAACCATTGCCCATATCACTCCAGGAAGAAACAATACAGTTTGGAATGCAGACAACGATGCCTATCGTTGGAATTATGGTGGAGGTAATGATTACACTATTGAGGCGATACCATATGTCCAGGTTACTGGAGCGAACAGTAATTTGGTATGGAATAATGAAAACGGAGAAACATTTCCATACACGCAAATTTTGACAGTAACGAGTCCTCCTCCAGGAACAACCGGTTACTTCTTAACAGCCTCAGCATGTGGAACTGCTCTAGGAGCTGTTTCAGACACCACGTACATTACGACGGCTGCCCCTGAAGTTATTGCAACTGCTACTGACGATGTTTGTAGTCAAGGTGTTGGTTCCGTAACAGCCGTTCCAGGTCCTGGTTCTCCAGAACCGTGTACCTACTCTTGGCCAGCATTGGGCGCGGGAACGCAAACAGTAAACAATGTGTTACCAGGAACCTATACTGTTTCAATGATTGACGGGAATGGATGCAATACAAGCGCAAATATTACAGTCGGAGATAGTCCTGCAACATTCTCAGGTACGATGACTCCTGTCAGTTGTTCCGGAGGAAATGACGGTACGGCTACTGCATCCATGACCCCATCCGATGGCACAGAAACATTTCTTTGGGATAATAACGAAACCACTGCAACCATAACAAATTTACAAGAAGGAACCTATAATTGCGTTGTGACCTCTCCTTCAGGCTGTATTGGAAATGTTTCAATTACTGTAGGTGTAATTTCTCCAATGACACTTAATATTGACAATCAAATCGATGCACAATGCAATAGTGCTGCCGACGGAACGATATCAGTTGGTGTAACTGATGGCACATCACCTTACTCCTATTCATGGGATCAAAGTGTAAGTACGAGCAACGAAGCTATTGATTTATTTGCTGGTAGCCATACCATAACCGTAACAGATTACAATGGTTGTATCGAGACCATAACAACAACAATAAGCGAACCTGATCCACTAAGTATTACATCTATTTCTGAGGACAGTGTTATTTGTGCAGATGCATTTATTGACATCGAAGCAACCGGCGCAGGTGGCTCATCACCTTATTTTTATACCTGGACAGCGAATGGGACAATTATTGATCCTGGACAGTCCATAACTGTAAACCCAAATACCAACAATACCCAATATTGTGTTACGTTATCTGAAGAATGTGGATCACCTGAAGTTTCTGAGTGTCTATCAATTACCTTTCCTGATAACATAACCCCTGTAATTACGCCAGATTTTGAGAAATTATGCGACCCCGCTGATTTTTTGATTTCAAACAATACCATTAACAATGCAGATGTACAAACCACGAACTATGTATTTTCAAATGGTGATGTTTACACTACAAATGGAACCGAAACATTGTCATGTTCGTTCGAAACACCAGGTGTTTATGATTGTTTCGTGACCATTACCTCAAATTATGGATGTACGTATGTACAAGAATTTCAAAATCTCATTGAGGTTACAGCTCCACCTGAAGCCAATTTTGCAATTTCAAAAAATCCTGCTACGTGGTTTGAAACGGAAATCCAAACAACAGAATCGTGTACTGGAGATGTTGTTGACTACGATTGGTTTAGCTTAGGTGCAGATAACGTCATAAACAACGGTGGTTCTGCGTTTTTCACGTATCCTGAAGGTGTTGCAGGAACTTACCCAATCACCTTAATTGCAACAACCAACGAAGGCTGTTCGGATACCATTACGCTAGAAATTGAAGTCATACCGGATGTCATATTTTATGCGCCCAATGCGTTCACGCCAGACAATGACGAACACAATCAAACTTGGTCAATCGTAGTTGAGGGTATTGATTATCAAAATTTCAGCCTAGAAATATTTAATAAGTGGGGTGAAACTATATGGGAGACAAAAGATATTAAAGCAGAATGGGACGGTACCTACAATAACCAAAAGGTAACTGAAGGAACCTACATTTGGAGAGCTATATACAAAGACCGTGAAAATGATGGTAGAAAAATCCACACCGGATACATCAATTTAATTCGATAACTTATGAAAAGAAATCTGAAACTGTTTATTTGTTTAACTCTTGTATTTTCAACCTCTTGTGATGTACTTGATAGTGCAGCAAGACAAGCGGGAAACTACATCAATGACGGTTCGTCGACTCCTGAGGTACCTGCTCTAACAAACGATGAGGTTATTGCAGGGTTGAAAGAAGCTTTAACGGTTGGGATCAGTAATTCCGTGGATGTAACCTCCGTTACAGATGGTTTTTTGGGAAACGCGCAAATTAAACTTCCTTTTCCACCTGATGCATTAAAAGTTAGACAGAAGGCCCTTGACCTAGGATTAAATGGTCAAGTAGAACGATTTGAAACTACATTAAATAGAGCAGCTGAAGAAGCATGTAAGGAAGCACTTCCTATTTTCAAAAATGCGATAACAGGGATGTCGGTTCAAGATGGTTTTGCAATTCTCAATGGCGGTAATGGAGCTGCAACTAAATTTTTAAAAGACCAAACAACTCAAAGCCTTAAACAAGCATTTGCTCCAAAAGTAGAGGCGGCAATTTCAAAAGTGAAATTAACCGAATATTGGAGTCCTCTAATTAACAAGTATAATACAGCAATGACCCTTACTGGTGGGGATAAAATCAATCCTGACTTGGAATTATTTGTTACAGAGCGTGCTATTGACGGACTTTTTTTAATGGTCGAAAAGGAAGAAAATAAAATACGATTAGATCCTATCGCTCGAGTATCGGAGCTTCTAAATAAAGTTTTTGGCAGCTTAACAAATTAATTCTATTTGAAAACCTTTGCGTCAACTGAGCTCGTTTTAAATGCTAAAAACCAGGTTTATCACCTTGGAATTTCAGCAGAAAACCTATCCCATAAGATAATACTTGTAGGCGACCAGGAAAGAGTGCCCCTTGTTGCAGCATTTTTTGATGAAATTGAATTCTCTTCGAATCACAGAGAGTTTTTCTGTCAGACAGGCACTTATAAAAATAAACGAATTTCAGTTATTTCAACAGGAATAGGCACAGACAATATAGATATTGTTATAAACGAAATCGACGCTGCTTTTAATATCGATACAGAGACTCGAACTGAAAAAGCGCAAACAACAAAACTTGAAATATTACGAATAGGAACTTGTGGTTTACTTCAAAGGAATATTCCTATCCATTCTTATATTCTAAGTGAATATGCGATGGGACTTGATAATATTGGGCATTTCTACAATATCAATTACGATAATGACGAGCAAGATTTACTGTCGTCAATTGTAGATGAAAACATGTTTCCGGCTCATGTTCATCCTTACATCAAAAAATCTACACCCTCTTTTTTAGCTAAATTTGAAACAGCACAGTCTTATAAAGGCATTACGATTACAAGTTCTGGCTTCTACGCCCCTCAGGGCAGAGAATTAAGAATTCCTACGCATACTCAAAATTTACATGAAAAACTTGAGGGTTTTAATAATGGTGCACATCGATTTGTGAATTTTGAAATGGAAAGTTCGGCCTTATTTGCGCTCGGTACGTCTCTCGGACATTCCTGTGGAACCATTTGTTTAGGGATTGCTAACAGACCAGCAAAGACATTTTCTAGCAACTACATAGAACACATGTCAGGTCTTATTGAACATGCCTTAGAAAACATATAACTATAGAGAATTAGCCAATTCTTCGAATATCAGCACCTATATTATTTAAACGAATATCAATATCTTGGTAACCTCTATCAATTTGTTCAATATTATGAATGGTACTCTTCCCTTTGGATGAAAGTGCAGCAATTAATAACGATACCCCTGCCCTAATGTCAGGAGATGTCATTTGAATTCCTCTTAAATCATTTTTACGATCCAGTCCAATAACTGTAGCTCTATGCGGATCACATAAAATAATTTGAGCACCCATATCAATCAGTTTATCCACAAAGAATAAACGTGACTCAAACATTTTTTGATGAATTAACACTGAACCCTTCGCTTGGGTTGCAATTACTAATATGATTGAGAGTAAGTCAGGTGTAAAACCTGGCCATGGTGCATCCGAAATAGTCATGATTGATCCATCAATAAAAGTCTCAATCTCATAGCTCTCCTGAATAGGAACATAAATATCATCTCCTTTGCGCTCAAGTTTAATCCCCAGTCTCCCAAAAATTGTAGGAATAATACCTAAGTTATCCCAACTGACATCCTTTATGGTTATTTCAGATTGGGTCATAGCTGCCAAGCCAATAAAAGAACCTATTTCAATCATATCTGGCAGAATTCTATGATAGCAACCTGTAAGATTTTTGACCCCGTTAATTTTGAGCATGTTTGAACCAATGCCTTTTATATTTGCACCCATTGCATTGAGCATCTTACAAAGCTGTTGTAAATATGGTTCACATGCTGCATTATAAATGGTAGTCTCCCCTTTTGCCATAACAGCGGCCATAACAATGTTGGCCGTACCTGTTACAGATGCTTCATCCATGTGAATATATGCACCTTTGAGGTTCTTTCCTTCGACTGCATAAAAGTGCTCCCCAGCATCATAATTAAACTTTGCACCTAACTTCATCATTCCGGCAAAGTGGGTATCTAGTCTTCGACGACCTATCTTATCACCACCAGGTTTGGGTAAATAACCTACGCCAAAACGCGCAAGAAGTGGTCCCACAATCATTACAGAACCGCGAAGAGAGCCTGCTCTAATTTTGAAATCTTCCGATTGCAAATATTCTATATTGATTTCTTTTGCTTGAAAAATATAGGTCCCTTTCTCTACTTTTTCGACCTTCACACCCATAGCCTGCATGAGCGCAATGAGTTTATTAACATCAATGATGTCAGGGATATTTGAAATGGTAACTTTTTCAGCTGTTAGTAGCGGTGCGCATAAAACTTGTAGCGCCTCGTTTTTTGCTCCTTGAGGTGTGAGCTCACCTTTCAGAGGTTTTCCTCCATGTATTTCAAACGAAGCCATATGCTATCTTTTATACCTCTTCTTTTTGGACTTATAATTGTTATTATTAGTCCTTGTATTCTTTCTATTTTGACCGATTGTTCTCAAAATAACATTCGTATTTGTCAACTCATCAGGATTTTCCAGAACGAGCTCATTATTTGATAATTCTTTAATATTTTCTGCAATTACATTATTCTCAACGGCATTATTGTTGTGTGTCAAATATTGCATTTTCATAAAGTTTGACATGGACTTCTTTAGGGCCTCTTTAGCTTCTGGATCATCAACATCCTTTGCATCACCAAGAATTTTCTCGGTATACTTTCCGTAATGACCGTATTTTATACGTCCCTTTGGATAAATCATGAGGTCTGGCTTCTCACTGAGCACCTCTTTATTCGGGATTTCATAAGGGGAATCCACATCCAACTGAAAATCCGACATAACAAACAAATGCGTCCAGAGCTTTGGGCGATAATCATCAACATCTCTTAGGTGTGGGTTTAATTGTCCCATAACCTCTATAATTGCTTGAGCTGCATCATTTCTCTCTTTACGATCTTTAATTTCCATAGCGTGAGAAATCATATTCTGCACATTACGTCCATATTCAGGGAGTATTAATTTTTCTCTTGTAGTATTGTATTCCATAATTAGTTATCTAACATGTTACCTAAAGCATTGTCATAAATTTCTTTAGCTTCATTAACAAATCCGAAGTGCTCATCATCCACAACAAGCTTTCCTTTAGTCACATGACCTAACAAGGTAAAATTAACTTTTGAATTAACCATATGTTCAAGGAATAAATCTTCTTGATCTTCCGAAACTGTTACCACAATTCGTCCTTGACCTTCTCCAAATAAGAATGCATCTTCTCTGATTTCAGAATCCGTGACAATATCAAATCCAAGTGAACGAGGAAATGACATTTCAACAAGGGAAACATACAAACCGCCGTCAGCAACGTCATGGGCCGCATTAATACGATCCGCTTGAATAAGCTCCTTTACCACATTGTGTGTTTTATATTCCTCATCGAGGTCAAAATATGGTGCAGGTGATGCCTTAACATTGTGATAATTGGCTAGATATTCGGAGGATGAGATATCTTCCTCATAACTTCCAATTAAAAAGATTAGGTCACCTTTGTCTTTAAAATCTAAGGACATTAATTTGTTCTTGTCTTCTAAAATTCCAATCATTCCAATTGTAGGAGTAGGAAATACTGGTACTTCAACTCCATTTATCACGGATTGATTGTAAAACGAAACGTTACCTCCCGTAACAGGTGTATTAAATTTCAGACAAGCCGCAGACATTCCCTTAATGGCACCTACAAATTGCCAATATGACTCTGGATTATAGGGGTTTCCAAAATTCAAACAATTGGTAATTGCACTAGGTTCCGCTCCTGAACAAGCTATATTACGTGCAGCCTCAGAAACTGCAATCATTGTACCGACCTCGGGATCAGCATTCACATAACGTGAATTACAATCCACTGTCATTGCCAAAGCTTTATTGGTTCCTTTAATATTCACAACACCAGCATCTGAAGGAACATTTGTTGTCATTGTTCTAGTGCCAACCATTGAGTCATATTGTTCGTAAACCCATCGTTTAGAAGCTATATTAGGCATAGAAAGTAGTGCATCTGCAACAACTTTTAGCTGCTCAGGCTGCTCAACAGAATTGATATCAAACTTTTTAAATTCCTTATAATAAGCCGGCTCTGTATATTCTCTTTCGTATTGAGGAGCTCCACCACCTAGAACTAAAGATTCAGCAGGAACGTCACCAACCTGTGCTCCATTCATATAATATCGAATTCTTTTAGTATCGGTAACAACACCTATTTCCTCTGCATGAAGATCCCACTTATCAAAAATATCTTTTACAACCTGCTCCTTCCCTTTTTGCACCACAACAAGCATGCGCTCTTGAGATTCGGAGAGTAATATTTCGTATGGCAGCATATTCAGTTGTCTGGTTGGAACTTTATCTAAATCTATTTCCATTCCAACATCTCCCGCAGCACTCATTTCACATGTCGAACATGTAATACCTGCAGCTCCCATGTCTTGCATTCCAACAATAGCATCTGTTTCTGATAATTCCATAGTGGCTTCAAGCAACAGTTTCTCCATAAAAGGATCACCTACTTGAACAGAAGGTAAATCTGAAGCCGAATCTTCAGTAATGTCCTTAGAGGCAAATGCTGCACCAGCGATACCATCTTTACCAGTTGAGGAACCGACAATAAAAACTGGATTACCGGGTCCTTTTGCTGTTGCTGAAATCATCTTGGTGGTATCTATCGTTCCTGCAGAGAATGCGTTAACCAATGGATTGGTATTGTATGAATCATCAAAAGCGACCTCACCTCCAACAATTGGAATCCCGAAAGCGTTCCCATAATCGCCAATACCTTTAACAACGCCTTTAACAAGCCATTTTGTACGGTCTTTATCTATATTTCCAAAACGTAAGGAATTCAATTGGGCTATGGGCCTTGCACCCATTGTAAAAATATCCCTATTTATTCCTCCCACTCCTGTTGCAGCTCCTTGATAAGGCTCCAATGCACTAGGATGATTATGTGATTCTATTTTAAACACACAACCCATGCCATCACCTATATCAACCAAACCAGCATTTTCTTCACCTGCCTTAACAAGCATGTGAGGACCGTCTTTTGGTAAAGTTTTAAGCCAAAGTATTGAATTCTTGTACGAACAATGCTCAGACCACATCACAGAATAAATTGCAGTTTCTGTGAAATTTGGGGTCCGACCAAGAATATCTTTAATCATTTCAAATTCATCAGCTCTTAGGCCTAAATCAACTGCTTGTTCTAAGGTAGCAGGTTTTTGGAGTGTTTCGCTCATTACTTCTTAATTATCAGACAAAAATAATCATAAATTAGGTATCTAATTCGATATTAAAAAGAATTAAATCATCCATCTTAGAGAGTTTCGAATAAGAATATAAAACCCTACTAAATTTCATTATTTTCAGTATTTTTGTTCCCTAAAATAAGTGTACTATGAGTTATGACATTATTGTAGTAGGAAGTGGTCCTGGTGGATACGTTACTGCTATTCGAGCATCACAGCTAGGTTTAAAAACAGCAATTGTAGAGAGAGAAGCGCTAGGTGGCATTTGTCTAAATTGGGGGTGCATCCCGACAAAAGCGCTATTAAAATCAGCTAATGTATTTGAATACCTTAGTCATGCAGCTGATTATGGCATTACTGTCAAGGATGCAAAAGCAGACTTTAATAGTATGGTAAAAAGAAGCCGAGATGTAGCCGATGGAATGAGTAACGGTATCAAATTCTTAATGAAGAAAAATAAAATTGATGTCCTATCCGGGAATGGTATCTTAAAGTCAAACAAGACTGTAACTGTGACGGATGAAGCTGGAAAAAGCACGGACTATACTGCTAATAAGGCTGTAATTATTGCAACAGGAGCACGTTCAAGAGCACTGCCAAACCTACCCCAAGATGGAGAGAAAATCATAGGTTATAGACAAGCAATGACCCTAAAAAAACAACCTAAAAAAATGGTTGTTGTCGGATCAGGCGCAATCGGTGTTGAGTTTGCATACTTTTATAATGCAATTGGCACAGAAGTAACTATCGTTGAATACCTACCAAACATCGTTCCGGTTGAAGACAACGATGTTTCAAAACAACTTGAAAAAACATTCAAGAAATCTGGTATAAAAGTCATGACCGGATCTTCGGTTGAAAGTGTAGATACTAGTGGGAAACATTGTGTTGTATCCGTTAAAACAGCCAAAGGAGATGAGAAAATCGAGTGTGATGTTGTCTTATCTGCTGTTGGAATACAAGCAAATATTGAAAATATTGGTTTAGAAGAGGTAGGAATTGTGGTTGATAAGGGCAGAATCCTTGTCAATGATTTTTATGAAACGAATATGCCTGGTTACTATGCTATAGGAGATGTTGTTCCTGGACCAGCATTAGCTCACGTTGCTTCAGCCGAGGGCATCGTATGTGTTGAGAAAATTGCAGGGCATCATCCTGAGCCTATTGACTATGGAAATATTCCAGGATGTACCTATTGCTCGCCAGAAATAGCTTCAGTAGGAATGACTGAAAAAGCAGCAAAAGAGGCTGGAATTGAACTAAAAATCGGAAAATTCCCGTTCTCCGCCTCTGGTAAAGCGAGTGCTGCAGGTGCTAAGGATGGCTTTGTAAAGCTATTGTTCGATGCTAAATATGGAGAACTGCTCGGAGCTCATATGATTGGGGCAAATGTTACAGAAATGATTGCGGAAATCGTAGCAATAAGAAAATTAGAAACGACTGGTGAAGAATTGATCAAAACAATTCACCCACACCCTACGATGTCAGAAGCAGTTATGGAGGCAGCAGCAGCAGCATACGGCGAAGTGATTCACCTTTGATGCTAATGCATTAAATGCAGCATTGCAAGGGTCATTAAATCTAACGCAAACTTTAAGTACCATAGCCACTTGAAGCTAATTTTGGGATTATTGATCTCAATTGCTAAGGCTGGGAGCAAACTGAATAAAGGCATTAACCAAAAAGGAACTGTAGACAATACCCCGAAACCTATTGCAATATGCATCAAAGACCAGTAAATAGATATTGTGCTTTGCTTGTTGTGAACAAACGCTATAAAGCTTGCAGACCACAACACAACAGCGAACAAGAAAAAAGCATCAAAAACACCAGCTTTAGCATACAATAATGCTTGCTCTTTAGATAAAATGAATGAAATTAAAAGTTCATTCGTGCACAATTTGAACAATACACCTAAAGCAAAAAGAATTTGATATGGTTTTATTTCTTTGAAGTGAGAAATACAGAACCTGCCTATTGCCCAAAACAATACAAAATCAAAAAGTGGGAAAGGCAGTACAAAAAAATTAGCATCAAGAAAAAGACTGAAACCGTACATTACAAATGTCAATACAGTTAGAAATAAGAATCTTTTTTCTCTAGTCATCCGAGCCGATTACATCATAAATGTAATCAAATGTAGATAGTATTTCAGGCTTGCCATCAACTACAGCAATATCGTGTTCGAAATGTGCACTAGGCATACCGTCTTCAGTCACAATAGTCCATTCATCTTCGAGCGTTCTAACTTTTTCAGTCCCCATATTAATCATAGGTTCAATAGCGATGGTCAATCCATCCTGGATCTTCTTTCCTCGGCCTCTCCGTCCAAAATTAGGCACCTGTGGCTCCTCATGAAGTGTCTTACCCAATCCATGTCCGACAAGATCACGAACAACACCAAACCCATTCTTCTCAGCGTGCTGTTGTATTGCCCAGCCAATGTCCTCCAATCGATTTGCGGTCGTGCATTGCTCAATACCTAGATAAAGGCATTCTTTTGTTACTTTCAGTAAATGGCTCACCTCCGGAGTAACATTACCCACCTTAAATGTGTAGGCATGATCTCCATAATAGCCCTTGTAAATTGCGCCACAATCAACAGACACAACATCACCCTCTTTAAATGCTCTTTCTGTAGGTAATCCATGAACAACCTGTTCATTTACACTTATTAATAAGGTACTAGGGCATCCATACAAACCTAAAAAACCTGGCTTGGCATCTTGAGAAAGAATATAATCATGCGCCATCTTATCCAATGAAAGCGGTGTAACCCCTGGCTTTAAATGTTTCGCAACCATTCCAAGTGTTCTACTTACAACTTGAGCTGCATCTCGCATTATGGCGATTTCTTCTTTTGATTTATATAATATCATGTATTTATTAAAAAGCGACATGGGTTGCAAAGGTAGATAAATCTTCCTGATACAACTCCATCATAATGAATTCAACCATTGCATTGTATCCACATTATCAGCATAATCGTTTAGCTTAGGAGATTGAGAACTACCAAAAGAAAGTCCACCTGCACCAACCCTGCACTGAATTGAACCTTTATGCTCTTCACAATATGAATTGACCTCATCAACATCATCATAAAAATGATAATAAAGCATACCTAAAGGTGAGGAAAGTAATTTGGTTTCTTTGAGAAGTACAAAGTTATTATCGAGTAACTTCTCTTGATTCATAAGATGAACCGCCTTGTTATAATCATAATTATTACCATACTTTTTATTATTAATAACAGCTCCTTGATGCACAATATGTTCAAATACCTTATTGATTTCAAAGGATCTTGGTAAAAGTAAATGGGACACACTCCGACAACCTCTTCCAAAAAAATCAAAAATATCATCACCCAAAGCCTTCAGTTGAGACTCCGATTCTGTTCCATCCAAAATAGCGACCGATGTTCTATTTTTTCTAAATATGTGTGGGTATTTTGAAAAATACTGTTCAAAATGAAGAAAACTTGAATTACTACCTGTTGCAATTACGGCATCAAAACCTTTCATGTTGCGGTCAGAAAATGAAATAAAATCCTTTACTTCAGGATAAAAACAAATTAAAAATTCTGCTAAAACAGGCAGTAGTTTATCATCCTCTGAGCTCATCTTTGCCATTATTCGGTTTCCAGAAAGCAGTACACAAAGGAAATCATGAAATCCAACGAGTGGAATATTTCCCGCCATAATAACAGCTATTGTCTTTGGTTCTGTGGAATAGGTATACTGAGCTATCCATTGCTCCAGGTTTTCTTTTTTCAAGCTTTTTCCTAGATTTCCTATTGCCTTACGTATCATGTCCTCTGTAAACCAACCATTATGATGTTTTAGAGTACCTATGAGAACATTTAACTTATCATATTCAGTAGCTGTGATTCCTATATCAAAGCTTTCCCAAGGTTTATTTTCACCAATATTTCGCATAACCAAACCCAACTGGCAAAAGGCTTGTACTAAAGATTCTTTTTTCACGCTACAAATATAGTAAGCTTCTTTTTTCTAGTATTGAACAAAAGAATCAAATTTGGGTTTTATATTTGTAAAAAAATAGATTGACATGGCGATAATGATAACCGACGAATGTATCAACTGCGGAGCTTGTGAACCTGAATGCCCCAATAATGCCATCTATGAGGGTGGCGCTGAATGGAAATATTCTGATGGAACCTCTCTAAAAGGAATGATAACAACACTAGACGGTGATGATGTTGACGCAGATAAATCTTTTGACCCCGTAGATATGGATGTCTATTATATTACTCATGACAAATGTACCGAATGTGCTGGATTTCATGACGAACCCCAGTGTGCCGCGGTATGCCCTGTAGACTGCTGTGTTGATGATCCTAATTATAGAGAATCTGAAGATGAGCTATTGGCTAAAAAAAGTTTTCTTCACTTATAAAGGTTCGGCTACAGATATTTTAATATCAATATAAGAGGCGCCAACGCCTCTTTGGCTATAGTTAGCATCATTCATATCATACCCGTTTCGTCCTCGTAAGCAAGCTAAAATTTCACTTTTTAATCTCCCCTCCCCTACACCGTGAATAATCAAAACGCGTGTGGTTTTATTCTTTAAATGGCCATTAATAAATCGCTTGAAGGTATTCATCTGAATCGTAAACTTTTCGTGTGCCGAAACCTCATATTTATGAGTATCAAAAGATTCAAAATGTAAGTCCAATCTCGGAACCTCTTCTGCAAATTTTGTTTGTTTTTTTGGCTTTGGTTTATCGGAGTCTTTAATAGAGATCGCTCCTGTTTTAAAATGATGAATCTTAACTGCTTTATCTAAACTAATAGCTAAATCAAATCCATGCTCATCAACGACATTTATCACCTCTGACCCAATTGAGACCACAGTATAATTACCTGTTTCATTTAGAATAGAAATAACCTCACCGATAGAAAACATAACTGTTACATATTTCTACGATACTGACCACCAACCTCAAATAAAGCGTTCGTGACTTGCCCTAAGGATGCATGCTTACAGGTTTCCATGAGTTCCTCAAAAATATTCTGATTGTTAACTGCAGCATCTTGAATGGTTTTAATTCCTTTTTTTGTACCTGCTTCTTTTGCCAAATGCAGATTTTTAAGCATCTCAATTTGATATTGTTTTTCTTCCTCAGTGGCACGAATAACTTCTTTCGGTAAAATCGTTGGCGAACCTTTAGAGCTTAAGAAAGTATTTACACCAATTATTGGGAATTCTCCAGTATGTTTCAAGGTTTCATAATAAAGAGACTCCTCTTGAATTTTAGACCTTTGATACATGGTCTCCATGGCACCGAGTACACCTCCACGTTCGGTGATTCTGTCAAACTCAGAAAGAACAGCTTCCTCAACCAAGTCTGTCAAATCTTCGATAATAAAACTTCCTTGAAGTGGGTTTTCATTTTTCGCTAATCCAAGCTCTCTATTAATAATCAGCTGAATAGCCATTGCTCTTCTCACAGACTCCTCAGTCGGTGTTGTGATTGCCTCATCATATGCGTTGGTATGTAATGAGTTACAGTTGTCATAAATCGCATACAAGGCCTGTAATGTCGTACGGATATCATTAAAATCAATCTCCTGAGCATGTAAAGACCTACCAGAAGTTTGAATATGATATTTAAGCATTTGTGCCCGAGGATTGGCTCCGTACTTTTTGGCCATTGCTTTAGACCATATCTTTCTTGCGACTCTACCAATAACAGCATATTCAGGATCAATTCCATTTGAGAAAAAGAAAGATAAGTTTGGTCCGAAATCATTAATATTCATACCCCTACTCAAATAGTACTCAACGTAAGTAAAGCCATTAGCGAGCGTAAAAGCCAACTGCGTAATAGGGTTTGCACCTGCTTCGGCAATATGATATCCCGAAATTGAAACAGAATAGAAATTCCGAACTCCATTATTAATGAAATACTCCTGGACATCTCCCATCAACCTTAAAGCGAATTCCGTAGAGAATATACACGTGTTTTGGGCTTGATCTTCCTTTAAAATGTCTGCCTGAACGGTTCCTCGAACCTGAGTAAGTGTCTTGGCCTTGATATCATTATAAATATTTTCGGGAAGAACCTGATCACCTGTTACTCCTAGAAGCATCAATCCAAGTCCATCATTTCCTTTCGGTAAATCTCCATTATAGCTCGGTCTTTCAACACCTTTCTTTTTATAAATTGCTTTAATTTTATTTTCAATTTCCTTTTCAAGACCTTCATCAGAAATATACTTTTCACAATTTTGATCTATTGCCGCGTTCATAAAAAACGCTAATAACATGGGTGCAGGACCATTTATAGTCATAGAAACTGAAGTTGCTGGATGACTCAAGTCAAAACCAGAATACAGTTTTTTAGCGTCATCAAGGCAACAGATGGAGACACCAGCATTCCCAATCTTGCCATATATATCGGGTCGGATATCAGGATCGTTACCATATAAGGTCACTGAATCGAATGCAGTGGATAATCTTTTAGCTGGCATTCCGAGGCTCACATAGTGAAATCGTTTATTGGTTCTCTCAGGACCGCCCTCACCCGCGAACATTCGCGTAGGATCTTCCCCTTCTCTTTTAAACGGGAACAAACCTGCGGTGTATGGAAATTCTCCGGGATAATTCTCTTGTAAAGACCAACGTAGAATGTCACCCCAGCCACTGTATTTTGGCGATGCCACTTTTGGTATATCTGAATGTGATAATGACTTTGTGTGCGTTTGAATAGATAAAGTTTTTTCTCGAACTTTAAATTCAAATATAGGATCCTTAAATGACTTTTTCTTAGCTTCCCAGTTTTCAATTAAAGCCCAGTTTTTAGGATCAAAATTTAATTTTTCTTTTTCAAGTACCTCTTGAATTCCTTTAATCATTCTGTCCTTATCGTCATAATCTGAGTCCACAAGCGTCTTTATAGTTTGGGTAAGACCGTAAAGCTTATCCGCAACTTTAACCTGCATTTCAACCCATTTATTGTAGGCCCTGTTATTTTCAGAAATCTCAGAAAGATAACGTGTTCGATCAGGTGGTATTACAAATATTTTCTCAGACATTTCTCTTGTGATTTGAAAAGTGGATTTCAGTGAAGCATCTGTCTTTGCAACAAGTTGGTCCATGATCACTTTGTAAAGAGAGTTCATCCCAGGATCATTAAATTGCGAAGCAATAGTACCATGAACTGGCATTTCATCTACATTCGAATCCCAAAGATTATGGTTTCTTTGATATTGTTTACGAACATCTCTTAGGGCATCCAAAGCACCTCTTTTATCAAACTTATTCAGCGCGATCACATCGGCAAAATCAAGCATGTCTATTTTTTCTAACTGCGTTGCTGCGCCATATTCCGGGGTCATCACATATAATGAGACATCAGAATGGTCTAATATTTCAGTATCCGATTGACCAATACCAGAAGTTTCAAGAATAATTAAATCATAATCGGCAGCTTTTAATATTGAAAGAGCCTCAGCAACATGCTTTGATAGTGCTAAGTTTGATTGTCGCGTTGCCAATGAACGCATGTATACCCGACTGTTTTTTATGGAATTCATTCGAATTCGATCACCGAGTAAGGCACCTCCTGTCTTCCTTTTTGAAGGATCCACAGAAACCACAGCAATTTTCTTATCCTCAAAGTCTACGAGAAATCTACGAACTAGTTCATCTACTAAAGAGGACTTCCCTGCACCTCCTGTGCCTGTTATACCTAATACTGGCACCTTGCTTTCTGAAGCCAAATCTCTTATCTCTGTTAGGGCATCTGCATGTTTTTCTGGGAAATTTTCTGCCGCAGAAATTGTTCTTGCAATCGCAGGGATATTTTTTGATTTTACCTTTTTAAGGTCATGCTCCAAATCTTCCCCTAGGCCATAATCGCATCGCTCAACAAGATCGTTTATCATACCCTGAAGTCCTAAGGTTCTGCCATCGTCTGGATGATAAATCCGTTCAATACCATAATCTTGAAGCATTTTTATCTCTTCTGGAAGAATTGTTCCACCACCACCACCGAATATTTTAATATGTGGTGCTCCTTTCTCACACAACAAATCGTACATAAACTTGAAATACTCATTATGCCCTCCCTGATAGGAAGTCATAGCAATAGCCTGAGCATCCTCTTGAATAGCGCAGTCAACGACTTCCTCAACAGAACGATCATGACCTAAATGTATAACCTCACAACCTGTAGATTGTATAATTCTACGCATAATGTTGATTGCAGCATCATGACCATCGAAGAGTGAGGCAGCAGTTACAATTCTAATTTTATTCTTGGGTTTGTATGCAGAGATTTGTTCCATTCGGATTTCAATTTAAACGCCTCCAAAAGTACAAAAATCAAGTCAAACACATTCACTATATGCAAATTAGAAATTATGAAAAAAGACATTGGATAAAATCCATCTAATTATTGAACGGCAGATTCAAAAACCCAATAATGATTATACTTACTTTGTGTATTATGGTAATATCCAACACCCATGTGGGTCGCACTTTTATTGAACAAATTTTTTCTATGCCCAGGGCTTTGAATCCAACCTTTAAGAACATCCTCAGGAGTCCTGTAACCCGCAGCGATATTTTCAGTATTTGCGAAACCATCGTAAAATTTTGAGATCCTTTTAAACGTTGACATTCCGACTTCAAGTCCATATTTACGTCTATTATGCGTTGCGTGCTCGTGATAATTTTCATTTGCCATGTCCGCAGCATGGTAACGACTTGCGCGCATAAGATCGGGATGAAACTCCAGAGGATCAAGACCTCTTTTACTTCTTCGTTCATTAATTAATTGAAGCAACCGGGATTCGAAATCATTATTTATACCCTCGATATACTCATCTCCTCTCGGGTTTTCATGAAATGGAATAGAGAATTCATTGTTTGGAGCATAAGAGAATGAACTTGAAAAGATAAATAAGGCAATTAGAAAAATGAATTTTTGCATAGAAGAGAATTGTACCACTATAACTTAACAAACCAAGAGTCGTTACAACTTGGAAGCATACAATTCATATTCCTTAACTGAAGATTTTAAAAATGGACCAACTAAAGAAAGCATTTCTTTGATACGTATGATTTCTGGAAATTTTTGAGCTTGGGTTTTAGTTTTGATTAAAGAAGACCCGACCAACTGTATTTCTTCAAATTCAGACTCAGACAGTATTTTGTAGAAGGATTTATTATTGGAAAGTTTTCTGTAAGCCGGGTAGTCCAAAATTGATTTGATTTAGTTTTGTAAATGTATTGATTTGATTAATACTTAACTTCGACATTATTTATAGCTTATGAACAATTCCTTGAGTAGCACCGACCAAAACAGCATAGACGAAGCCAAGAAAAAAAAGAAAGAAATAAAAAAAAAGCTGCTTCAGCTTAAGAAAAAAAAACCTAAGCAAATAAATGCCAAGTTCAATGAACTTCACGATGAAGAATTCAAAAATATGGATTGCTTGAATTGTGCAAATTGCTGTAAAACAACCAGTCCCATTTTTCGCAATGCCGACATTAATCGATTAGCCAAACACCTGCGTATGAAATCTGGTGCTTTCACAGAAAAGTATTTAAGACTCGATGAAGAACAAGATTATGTGCTTAAAAATTCGCCCTGCGCCTTTTTAAATTCAGACAACACATGTAAAGTATATGATTCGAGACCTTTAGCCTGTCGAGAATACCCTCATACCGACAGGAAAAATGTGGTCCAAATTATAAATCTTACCATTAAAAACACAGAGATATGTCCTGCTGTAGCTAGAATCGTAGAAAAAATCATTCAAAGATAGGCTGCAACATTGTGTATTTTAATTTGTTTATAACTCAATGATTGCGTTTCATCCCATTTATGTTCATGAGCTTCCAGAAAACCATAGGTTTCCTATGGATAAATATGATTTACTTCCTAGGCAGCTTTTACATGAAGGCACTGTAGATCAATCTTATTTTTTTGAACCCGTAAAACTAAAAGATGAGTACGCAGAGGCCGTCCATGAAAAAAAATACCTCGAACGACTCAAAAATCTAGAGCTTTCAAAAAAAGAGCAACGCGTTTCAGGTTTTATTCATAATGAAAAGCTTATTCAAAGAGAATGGACGATTATGGAAGGAACAAGAATGGCTGCGGAGAAAGCATTAAAGCATTCCATATCATTTAATATTGCCGGAGGCACACATCATGCTTTCGCTGGCCGTGGCGAAGGATTCTGTTTGCTTAATGATCATGTAATAGCGTCACATTGGTTACTGAAAAATAACAAAGCTCAAAAAATCCTAATTGCCGATCTCGATGTTCATCAGGGTAATGGAACTGCCGCGATGTGTGCTAATGAACCAAATATTTTTACGTTTAGTATGCATGGAAAAAATAATTATCCCCTTCACAAACAATTATCAAATTTAGATTTTGAGGCTGAAGATGGTATTAAAGACAAGAGCTATTTGTACGAATTGGAAAAAAGCTTGGATAATATTGTTCAAGCATTCCAACCCGACTTTATCTTTTATCAAGCTGGTGTAGATGTTCTAGAAAGTGATAAGCTAGGTAGATTAGGATTGAGTTTATCTGGATGTAAAAAGCGAGATGAAATCATATTTGAATTCAGCAAGCAACTTAATTGTCCGATTGTAACAACCATGGGTGGCGGATATAGTAAAGAAATAAATACAATTGTTGAAGCGCATGCCAATACTTACCGATGTGGTTACGATATTCGGGAATAAAAGGATACGATGATTGTATTTTTCGACACCTAAAATAGTTGTAAATTTGCACTATTATGATGCAAGTATTGTTCCTTAATGATATCGCCGGAACTGAAATCTTATTGATTTTGGTATTTGTCCTTATTTTTTTCGGTGCAAATAGTATACCTGGTATAGCAAAAACCATGGGGCGGGCAATTTATCAAATCAAAAACGCATCTGACGATCTCAAAAGTGAAATAAAAAAGTCCACGGGAGATATCAAAAAAGATATAAATTTAAAGGAGCTTATCAAAGAAACCGAGGAGGACATTAAGCTTCCAATGGATCAAATGATGACAGACATAGAACATACCATAAATTACGAACCCAAGAAACCAAAAACAAATGAAAAAAGCTAGTGTTGGAATTATAATGGGAAGTGCATCTGACCTTCCGGTAATGCAAGGTGCCATTGATATTTTGAAAGAATTTGGTATTGAAATGGAGGTAGAGATTGTTTCGGCACACCGTACTCCTGAAAAAATGGTGAGTTATGCAAAAAGTGCTGCAGAAAGAGGACTAAAAGTAATTATTGCCGGCGCAGGTGGTGCAGCACATTTACCAGGAATGACCGCATCATTGACAACACTTCCAGTAATTGGTGTTCCTGTTAAATCATCCAATTCTATAGATGGTTGGGATTCTATCCTCAGTATCTTACAAATGCCAAATGGCATCCCTGTAGCTACCGTAGCATTAGACGGAGCCAAAAATGCAGGTATTCTTGCCGCGCGAATTATTGGTGCATTTGATATTGATGTTTCTAAATCTCTCGAGAAATATCAAGAATCAATGAAAGAAAAAGTAGAAAAAAGTCAAGAATCTTTACGCTAATCATAACGCAAATATTTCGCCCTTATTTGTTTGAATTTTTCAAGGTCAGATCGCCAAGTCTTACGTATTTCATCTTCAGAATAGCCTGCTAAAATTTGACGGTACAGTTTTTCAGTTCCTGAAAGTAAAATGAAAAACTTCTTTCTATTGATTACTGACACAGGATCTCCTAGTTCATTAAGAGCTGTCATTAAATAACCCAAAGAGAACTTTGAGTTAATAGGTTCTTCACCCAAAAAAACACCACCACAAGAGATATTTTGATGCTTTGGATAAATAGCTCCCATTTGAGATTTAGGTGTGAAGTTAAAATCAGTAGGGTCCAATTCAGGATGACCATATAATTCAAATGGCTGATCTGTGCCTCTTCCTACGCTTACTGTAGTTCCCTCGAAAAAACAAAGACTTGGATAGAGTCTAACCGAGATTTCTGAACGTAAATTAGGAGAAGGTGGAATAGGCAAGACATAGCGCATGTCGTGTTGATAGTTTAAACATGTAAGAACTGTTAAATCGCATTTTTTTTGATCCTTTAACCATTTTTCTCCATTAACCATTAAAGCATATTCGCCAATTGTCATTCCATGCACAACTGGCACTGGGTGCATTCCGACAAAACTCCTGTGTTTCATCTCTAAAACCGGACCGTCGATATAATCGCCATTTGGATTGGGCCGATCTAAAACGAGTAGAGATAAATTTAACTCTGCACATGCCTCCATAACATAATGTAAAGTTGAAATATAGGTGTAAAATCTAACGCCTACATCTTGAATGTCAAAAATGACAAAATCGACACCATGCAAATCAGACTTAGTAGGCTTCTTGTGAGCACCATAAAGCGAAATTATTGGAATACCCGTTTTAGCATCGATTGAATTGTCGATTTTTTGTCCAGCACTGCCCGTCCCACGGAATCCATGTTCTGGTGAAAAGACTTTAACAATATTTACCTTTCTTGATAAAAGGGTATCTACAAGATGTATTGAATCGTTGACTACTGAGGTTTGGTTCCCAACCACGGCAACTGTCCTTCCATCAATAAGGGCTAATAATGAATCCATACGATTAATCCCAAGGATTACAGAGGAATCTGTAGGGATATCTGTAGAGGAATAAACCAGTTTGGTTTTTTCAGGCTCTTGATGAGATTGACAAGAAAAAAGTAAAAACACAAAAAAGAGCACAAGACCCAATAGCTTTACGTATTTTTGATAAAGCAATAATTCCAAAGTGTCGTTTGAATATTTCATAGCAAACAAAGTTCTTAAAACTAAGGAGAAAGGTATAAAAGTTTCTAGACCTATACTTCGTATTTCATTAATAAGTGTTGCTTTAACTATAATTGTGAATCTTATTACTTTGGCAATTGTCCATGGCTTCCAAAACGAAATAAGACAAAAACTAGTTGGATTTAACGCACCTATTTTCCTAATCAAAGCAGGAAATGAAAACCTTTACGAAGCAGATCCACTTCATGAATCGCAGATCATTTTAGATTCCTTAATTGAAATTGATGGCGTACAACAAATCTCTCCTGTTCTTTATAAACCGGCACTTATTCGTTCGGATGACTTCAAGCAAACTATCAAAGATGACAACTCTATTCAAATGGTTAGCAAGAAAGAGGTTAATGGTGTTGTTTTAAAAGGAGTAAATGAACACTACCCGAAGGACTTTTTAAATAGCATATTGAAAGAAGGTAAGATTCCTGAATTTAAAAATAAAGACAATGAGGTCCTTATTTCAAGTAAAATTTGCCGAGAGCTCCATTTCAAACTTGGAGATGAAATCGCAATATTTTTCGTGAAAAACAGGTCTTTAATGCAACGATTTAAAATCGTAGGTATCTTCGAAACAGGAATCGATAAACTAGACAACCAAGTCGTTTTCGCACCCTTAAACAAGGTTCAAGAGCTTTGTGATTTCAGTGAACTGAATAAAGGTGAAATACGTTTTGTATCAGGCTTCGAAATTCAAATTATGGAATGGGATAAACTTGCAGAAATCGATTCAAAAATAAAAGACCTTGCCGCATTGAAACCAAATGAACATGGCGAACAATTACAAAGTATTTCGGTACTTGATTCTGAAAATGACATCTTCTCATGGCTTGGTTTTTTAGATACTAATGTACTTATAATCATAACATTAATGATACTTATCGGAATAGTTAATATAGGATCTGTGCTACTTGTTATGATAGTGGTAAGAAGTAACTTTATTGGCATATTAAAAGCACTTGGAGCATCAAATTGGAGCATTCGTAAAATTTTCCTTTTTCAAACTGGCGCGCTCATTTTGAAAGCAATGGTCATTGGAAATATTATTGGTCTTAGCTTGTGCTTCTTACAATATAAATTTGAACTCATTAAACTAGATGCGACCATATACTACCTTTCTCATGTACCTATAGATTTATCAATAAGCGCTGTGTTTTTCATTAATCTTATCACCTTTGCAACCTGTATGACAAGTTTACTTTTACCAAGCTATGTGATTTCTAGAATTGCACCGTCTAAGTCTATAAAATTCAACTAATAACCATGATTGAAACGAATGTGATACCAAGAAATGAGCTTCCCCTATTTTCGCCGGAAGAGTTGGATCTGATTTACAATCAAATTGATCTTAAAGATTTTATAGGCATTCCATTTTCTGCTGAAAACATAAGTACGCAAATTGAATTAAAAAAAGAAAGCTTTAATGAGGCAAAAAGAATAAGCTTGGCACATACCCTCGAAAAGAACTACAGCGGAATAGACAATAAAGCTGAGGTCCTGAAGAACATTAAACTCCTAAAGGATAGTAATACCTTCACAATAACGACGGGGCACCAGATTTGTCTTTATGGTGGACCATTGTATTTCTTTATTAAGATATTACACGTAATAAAGCTCTGTAATGCATTAAAGGAACAATATCCAATGAATCATTTTGTGCCAGTATTTTGGATGGCATCGGAAGATCATGATAGTCTTGAAATAGAATCACTAAATCTCTTTAACAAAACAATTACCTGGAAACATGAACAAACAGGTGCTGTTGGTCATTTTGAGACCAAAAACCTCTCTGAAGTAAGAGATGAACTCTCTGACATGTTTAAAGAAAATCCTGAAATTCACTCATATCTGCAGGGATTACAAGGAGAAAATTATGGGGCTGCTTTTCGCAATTGGTTACATCATGTCTTCGGTAATAAAGGACTTATCGTACTGGATGCGAATCAAGAAATACTCAAGTCAGAAATGAAACCCTACTTTTCGAAAGAATTAAAAGAAGAATTCTCCAATCATTGTATTGAAGAAACAAATACTAAGCTTCAATCAAGAAATAGAAAGCCTCAAATCCATTCTAGAGTAATTAATCTCTTTTATATGCATGAAGGCTCAAGAACGAGAATTACAAAAGAAGGGGAACTTTATAAGCTTGGACAGGAAGCTTTAAATGAGGATGAAATTCTAAAACTTCTCGATTCGAATCCAGAACGTTTTTCACCGAATGTAGCGTTAAGACCTTTATACCAAGAAGTAATCCTCCCCAACCTTTGTTATATTGGAGGAATGGCTGAATTAAAATATTGGACGCAGCTCAAGAACATATTTACTTCATGCGCCATACCATATCCTATGCTTAAAATGAGAGCAAACATACTTTGGATAGATAAGGCCTCATCAAAACTCATGAGACAGCTCGACCTAACATCAAATGAGCTGTTTGAATCTATTGCGATACTTGAAAAAAAAGCCATTATAAAAGAGGACCCAAATCCAATAAATAAAAACGCTTTAGATAAGCATTTATCATCAATTCAACAGATTTATACCGATGCAATAAAGAAAGATGAAGGTATGCGTCCAAGGGTTGAAGCCGAGCTAAAAAAAATAGACCATTTGTTTAAAGGATTAGAATCGAAAATCGAAAAATCGAAAAAAAATAATTTTGAGGGACAGGTTAAAAAAATCGGAAAACTTAAAGAAAGATTGTTTCCAGGGCAAAAGCTTCAGGAAAGAAGCGTAAATTTACTTCATTTTTGCAATCATAAGGGGCCTAGAGAAAGAATTGAAGACCTCTATAATGCAATAGATCCATTGAGTACAGACTTTACAATTTTAATTGAAAATGAAACAAAATAATATCAGAAAAACGTTAGAAGAGCATTCTGTAATTCCCGTCGTCTCCTTTGACAAAGTTGCTGATGTAGAACCTACAATGAAACTATTAATTGAAAAAGGAATTCATTGTATTGAGATAACCTTAAGAAATGATTGTGCATTTGAATGTATAGAAATTGACAAAGTTGCTGATGTAGAACCTACAATGAAACTATTAATTGAAAAAGGAATTCATTGTATTGAGATAACCTTAAGAAATGATTGTGCATTTGAATGTATAGAAAAGGCGCTTTCGCTCAAAACCAAAGGATTTTCAGTTGGAATAGGAACGGTAGTTTCAAAATCACAAATCGAAAAAGCAACAGCTCTGGGTGTTCACTTTATGGTAAGCCCAGGTATCAACGAAGGACTCGCTGAAGCCTTTAATAGCTCAGGGATACCATTTATACCAGGCGTCTCAACACCGAGCGAGATTATTTTAGGAATGCAACTTGGATGGGATACTTTTAAATTTTTCCCTGCAAATTTATTTGGAGGTAGCAAAGCATTAAAAACATACGGAAATGTATTTCCAAGTATTAAATTTTGTCCTACCGGGGGTATCAGCGAGGAAACACATGAGTCTTATTTAGCCTTGAAAAATGTAATCTGCGTTGGCGGCTCTTGGCTTGTTTAAAACTCAATTCCCATAAAGCAATTGAATAAGTGCTTTATCCATTTCAGTAAATCCTTTTGTTTCAGAATACCCTTGATAAAAGATGCTATTTGGATAATCATAGGCGTCATTTATAAGTCCTAAAGACTGCGTTAGTTCCTCCCTTATAATATGTTTTTGTCTTTTTAATGTGGCCTTTGCAGTATTAATGTAAATTGTTGACTTCTGAATTTCTTGTTGAAAGGTCTTGATATGAAAATGTCCTAAATAATCATTTGTTAGCTTCTTCTCCGTGTATATGCTAGAATTAAAACCTTTCAATGAACCAAAATAAACAAATGAATTTGCGCGCTCCGGCTTTTGTACCAAATTAATTTTAATCGGTTTGATCAATCGATTTAACTCGATAATCACCTTAATAATTTCTTTTTTATTCGATTTACTAATGGTCCCCGCTAAATAAATATTAATATCCTGATCCCACCTTATAATTGGCCCCTTGTGAAAAGGCCTTTTTTCAGAATAGCGCGTAATCTTATTAAAATAATAGACAGTCTCAACACTCTCTTGAGAAAGATCAGGTAAAAATCGCTCCACCGATTCTAAATTATTATGATTTTTATTCAATTTAAAATAGGAAACTATCTTACTCTTGACTTTATCCTTTAAAAAGTCACGTTGAGCATCTGGCAAACCAAAATACGAGGCGATAGCTGCAGCCAAAGCAAATGACCATTTAGTAATCTTAGAAGTGAATAAAACAGATTTCATTATTTCTTAATTATCAAGATTCACGCCAAAACATATTTTCTAAATTTCAAAAATCAGTTTTATGAATAAGAATAATTGTTAACAATTCATTAATGGGATAGTAATGTTAATTTTAACTTGTTATCTTTCCTTTACGTGGTGGAGCCAAAATTCTATAGTGCCTTTGAAAATGTTAGTGAAAAGAAATACCGTAAAGAAAAATTCAGGTATCAAATTGAGCTTCTCAAAATGCAAGAATGGGCTTTAGCAAACGACAAGCGTATTGCCATTGTATTTGAAGGTAGAGATGCCGCTGGAAAAGGATCTGCTATCAAGCGAATGGCAGAAAATTTAATGACGAAACACCACAGGGTTGTTGAAATTGGATCTCCTTCACCAAAACAAAATCGAACCTGGTTTCACACCTTCGAATGCACAATGCCGAAAAATGGAGAAATTGTGTTCTACGACCGTTCATGGTATTCTCGAGCAATGATTCAACCAACAATGAATTATTGCAGTAATTCCCAGTATAAGTATTTTATGAATCATGTCAACCAATGGGAGTCTGAACTTATAAAAGAAGGTGTGACATTAATTAAACTTTATTTATCTATTGATAAATCAACCCAAAAAAAGCGCTTTGAAATGCGTAAAAACCATTCCCTAAAATATTGGAAACTCAGTAAAAATGATCTTGAATCATTTAAAATGTGGGACCTTTACACCTACTATAAAAATGAAATGTTCCGCAAAACCTCTACTAAAATTGCGCCCTGGGTGGTGATCAATGCTAAGAATAAAATGACTGCAAGGCTTAACGCTTTTAGATATATAATAAATTCAATTGATTACGATGGTAAATCAACACTCAAAATAAAGCCCTGGAATATTGATATGAATGAGAATCGCATAAAACTATTTGATGTTTCATTTGAAAACCTTACAAGTGAACAATATGATCTTCTGAATCATATCAAACAAATGTTCTAAAATAAACTTCTGGAGTTATCTCCTAAAAAAGCACCCTGATATTACTGCTGAATAATTTAATCGCTATTGCCAAAAGAATTATACCAAATACTTTCTTAAGTATCGCAATTCCGGTTTCGCCAATAATTCGCTCGAAAGTAGACGTAAGCTTCAAAACAATCCAAACGACCAAAATATTTAGAAAAATCGCAATTAGAATATTAACCAGTTCAAATTCAGCTCTTAAAGAAATCAAAGAGGTCATAGTTCCGGCACCAGCAATCATCGGAAATGCTAAAGGAACAACAGAAGCTACTTTTCTCGAACCTTCACCACTATCTTTAAATATCTCTATTCCTAATATCATTTCTAGCGCCATGAAAAACAGAACAAAAGAACCCGCAACAGCAAATTCATTAATCCCAACACCTATCAAACCAAGAATACTTTCGCCAACAAATAAAAATCCAACCAAAATAAACAATGAAACCGAGGCCGTCCTTAGTGGATATATACGTCCAGTCTTCTCTTTGAGCGCAATGATTAACGGAATATTTCCAAGAATATCAATTACTGCAAAAAGAACCATGGTCGCGACACCAATTTCTTTAAAATTCAAGCCATTATTACCGAGCACTAAAATAAAATTTGACAACATAAACCTTTGATTATTTAAATATTAAATACAAAGATGAATAATACCTCTGAAACGCACAATTAATAAACAAAAAACAACACTTACTCACCAAATTAATGGCACCACTCATTTATGGGAAATACACTGAATAATAAAACCTACATTCAACGAACAAATAATTCGATAAACATCTTTTGTGTATGAATAACAAAAAAAATCCCTAACTTTCTCTCGCTAAACTATGAAACTCATTTTCGCAAGTATCAGATTAGCAGCAATTTATATTATTATAAGTATTGCTGCTCCTAATGCGTATACGCAAGTATCCGTAGCACGAGAATGGAATGAGATTTTATTAGAAGCAATTAGAAACGACTTCGCAAGACCAACTGTTCACGCAAGGAATTTATACCACCACTCCATTATAACATATGATGCTTGGGCTGTATACCAATCTAGCCAAGAAACCTATTTAATCGGCAACACGCTCGATACTTACACAAGTATTTTTGAAGGTGTAAATACACCACTGGAGCTAAACGATGCTATACACGAAACGATAGCTTACGCTTCATTTTATTTTATTAAAAATAGATACCACAATTCACCCGACTATAATTCAACTTATATTTTAATGTATAATGCTATGAATGCTCATGGCTACAGTGTCAACAATACAAACTTAGATTATGAAAATGGTGGGCCAGCTGAGCTTGGAAATTTCATTGCACAAGAAATCATAAATTATGGTTTCACCGATGGTTCAAATGAGATTAATGAATTTGAAAACTCCTTTTATACTTCAATAAACCCACCACTTATAATGAGCGAGCCGGGGAATCCGGATATTATTGATCCAAATAGATGGCAAACACTTACGCTTGATTCTACAATTGACCAATCCGGAAATTTAGTGGACAATACCTTACCTTTTTTATCACCAGAATGGGGAAATGTAACCCCCTTTGCACTCAAACCTTCTATGAGTAGTTTGAATTTCAGAGATGGAGATTGGTATAAGGTGTATTTTGATTCTGTTCAACCTTCGTATTTGAATATTAATGACACAGCATCTTGGACTTCTTTTTACAAGTGGAATCACTCACTAGTAAGCATTTGGCAATCACATCTTGATCCTACAGATGGCGTTAACTGGGATATTTCTCCAGCATCCATAGGTAATAATTTATGGTATCCAGTAGATTCTACGACTTACGAACAATTCTATAATTTAACTGAAGGCGGCGACCCCTCACAAGGTTATAATTTAAATCCTATTACTGGCATCCCTTACGAGCCTCAAATCGTTCCAAGAGCTGATTACGCAAGAGTTCTTGCTGAATTTTGGGCGGACGGGATAGATTCTGAAACACCTCCCGGACATTGGTTTGAGATATTACATTATGTAATGGATCAACCCGCTTTTGTTCGAGAATGGCAAGGAGAAGGCCCCGTACTTTCAGCACTTGAATATGATATAAAAGCCCACCTTACCCTCGGAGGAACAATGCATGATGCTGCCATAGCCGCATGGAGCTTAAAAGGATATTATGATTATATCAGACCAGTATCTGCCATACGCTATATGGCAGAAGTTGGACAAAGCTCGAATTTCCTACTCCCTAACTATAATACGAATGGCATTCCACTACTAGAAAATTACATTGAGCTTGTTGATTCATTAGACCCCTTAGTTGGACCAAACTATGAGCACTTAAATAAAATTAAACTGTTCACATGGAAGGGACATGAATATATAGAAAACCCTGAAAATGATGTTGCAGGGACAGGATGGATTCTAGGTGAAAACTGGTGGCCCTATCAAAGACCGACATTTGTAACGCCTCCTTTTTCAGGTTTTGTTTCCGGTCATTCTACTTTTTCAAGAGCTGCGGCAGGGATTTTAGAATATATTACCGGTTCTCCTTATTTCCCAGGGGGTCTTGGTGAGTTTGTAGCCGAAGTCAATGAGTTTCTACTCTTTGAAGAAGGACCTAGTACAACTGTAAAACTTCAATGGGCATCCTACAAAGATGCTGCGGACCAATGTAGTTTAAGTAGAATCTGGGGCGGTATTCACCCTCCCATTGATGACATCCCCGGCAGGTATATTGGCACTGTTATTGGCCAAAATGGATTTGACAAAGCAGATTCATTATTTTCTATTTCTAATCCCTCGCTAATTGCAACAAGCATTAGTGATACGATTATAAATTCTTTTGACTTCGGAGAAACAATCACATTAGACTGTCACTTTAATCGAGGAATGAATACAAATAACCAACCCATAATAACACTTGTCCCTGCGTCCCTAAATGATCTTATTACCGTAAATGCCATTAACTGGATAGATACCGCACATTTTCAAGTTGAAATGAATGTAGGCACGAACATCCTTGAACAATTTACTTCCTTAATTAGAATTCAAAATGTAATAACAAGTGAAGGCATCGCCTTAGATGCATTTATTCTTCAAGACTACCTCATTGTTGATACGAAGCGCCCTAAAATATTGAGCTTAAACCCAAATGTCAATACGCTAACAGATATTCATGTGCTTGAGGGAGGGGCAATCACCCTTCTAATGAGTGAGCCTTGTAAGACAGACTTAATGCCACAGATCAATTTCTTTGGTGAGAACTATATGAACCCAACCTTAAGCCAGGATAATAATAATTCCATTTGGCTTAGCCCTATATCCCATAAAGCACAGCTGAATGTTGCGGATTACAATGAAGAGATTGATGCCGTTCAATTTGAAATCAATAATATCATAGATATCCATGGAAATCCATTATCAAACTCATTACCTATAGAGACTATTGAAATTGACACTAGAAATCCAGGTATTTCAAATATTGTATTCTCCGATACCCTCATTAATATTGATGATTTAAATAACAATCCAATATTTACAGGTACAGTTTACTTCAATGAGGCAATGGATGTAGATATAGAACCTGAACTCCTATTTCAAAATAATTCAGAATTATACAATAGTCTGGTGATGAATCCATTTCAAAGTCAATGGATTGATTCCACTACTTTTGAAGCTGAGATATGGGCCCTTCCGGATACAAATAACTTAATAACTCTCGATCTGAATTGCATAAGCGCTGTGGACCGCAACGGAAATATGATTATTGATAGCTTGTACATGAACAGACTAGTATCTGACTTAAAGCATCCTGAGGTCATTTCCTCCTCCTCTTCTTTTGATATAATATCTGATCAAATTGTGGGTGCTAATGATAATTATGTTGAGATCGAATTTAATGAGCCCATGGACATAGAATCTCAACCTCTAGTTTACTTTGAAGGAAGCGCAAATGTGAATGGATCTATTCAATATAATGTTTTAGAGAGTGGCTATACAGACTCATTGAATTATAGAGCCTATTTTCAAATCCTAGATGAAAATATCGAAATTGACAGTATTGATTTAAAGATTGCATTAGGTGCAGATAGATCTCAAAATTCTCAGGAAAATAAAATCTATCCTGTGTTTATAAAACTAGACACTAAGAACCCTTCTATTATTGATATCGTAGCAAATACAAATACGCTGAACGCTACAGATAATCTTTTAAATATATCCTTAAGCTTTGATGAACCTATGGATACTGACATACAGCCTACGATTAATTATAATCCGTTAATCATTTCTCCTGTAATTCTAAACCAAAATAATATCCAATGGATAACAGAGGATTCCTTAACTACATCCTTTGAGTTAATCTCAGGTGGTCAAAACCAACAGTTGCATGCAATTGAATTTTCAGAGGGTACGGATTTAGCAGGGAATACTTTGATTGAATTTCAAGAGGAAAGCTTTTTAACCATTGAAGGTGCAGTTGAAATTAATGTCAATCAGTTTGAACCTATCGCTCTTCATCCAAATATAATGGGCAGAGGTCAACCTGTCAACCTTGTAAATATTCCCCATGAATATCAAGGTTCAGAAATTAAACTCTACAATAGTGCAGGTAAACTTCTTTATAAAACACTTACAGAAAACCAAGAATCTCAAATTATCACTCCTCAACTTTCCTCCGGAATTTACATTTTGAAAATACAACAAGAAACACTAAGACTCATTATACTATGATAAGATATATTCTTTTTGGAGCGCTGTTTCTTATAGGTTC
>Ga0206131_10001132_pt1 | contig 34995 bp, 36 predicted proteins | sample Helgoland_Spring_FD_148636 | JGI IMG/M metagenome (GOLD analysis project Ga0206131, IMG submission 148636) | Pelagic subsurface seawater microbial communities from Kabeltonne, Helgoland, North Sea - Helgoland_Spring_Bloom_20160517_1 | ecosystem: Environmental > Aquatic > Marine > Epipelagic ... | reverse complement strand
GTTGCTCAGGATTGGCCTCCCCGGCCGCAGGTGCTGCCTCCGCGGCGGGCTGCTCGGCACCCGGCACTTGTTGCTCAGGATTGGCCTCCCCGGCCGCAGGTGCTGCCTCCGCGGCCGCAGGTGCTGGCTGCTCGGTCCCCTCGGCTGTCGACTTGGCAGTCGACGCTGGCTGCTCGGTCCCCTCGGCTGTCGACTTGGCACCCGGCACTGGCTGCTCGGCGGGCTGCTCGTCGGACAGTGTCCCGCCAGTAGTAAGATTATAGATAGACCCATTCGCCATGTCCAAGTTCCTACAAATTTTACTAGTTCCTAGTTGACTCACTTCATTCTGATTAACCAATGATACATTTGGTAATACAACATTTTTTATAAAGCGTGTTTCTCCTCCACTTTTAATATTTTTTTCAAGTATAGAAAAAAATTTTTTTGTCATTTAATAATTACTTACATTATTTAATTAATAAAAATAACTTAAATTTATTTATGTTTTATTCCTTATTTATCAATGTTAAAAATAAAAAATAATCCAATCAAATAAAATATAAATAAAATAGCAATAAATATAGTAATTGTTATTTCATCTATATTTTCCTTTCTTATATTTGTTATATATTCAGAGAGATTATTATTAATTTCTAAATATTTGTCAATTATTTTTGTATAAACTTCATAATTTAAGGCAAAATATATTTGAGATGCAGAACCTAGCAATTCACCGTCTATATTTGTTGTAAATGGAAATTGTGTTGTTTCTTTAAAACAATAAAATATATTATCTATTTTATTATTTAATATATTATCTAATTTTAATTCCCTACAAAATTTATTATCCTTTGTTTTTTCATTAAATTGATTATTATATAAAAATGTTAAAAATTGATGTGTTATTAATGCGGATAGAAATTTATTAGCAGTTTGCGTACTATAATTGATAGTTGTATTTTCATTATCTAATTCTAAATCGGATATTTCTATTCTTTCATATTCTGTTTTCATTGTATTTAAATACTCGTTTAAATTAATTGTATTGGGTATGCTTTTAAATGTACAAGTATCTACAATATTATTATCATCGTCGATAAAATTATTGCAAATTTTTTTCATATAATCCTTATTTAAATATCTTAAATATATATTATTTAAGTTTTTGTTATATTTAAAAACTCTATTATATTTATTATAATTAATTGCTAAATATATTGAAATTATTAGAAATATTACCAAAAATAATGCACCATTATAATATAATATTTTATAAAAATGTTTACTTATATCATTGTCGTTATCAATTATATCTTTAAATTTTATTAGTAAAATACTACTAACAATGATAAAAGATATACTTAATGATAAATATTTAAGAATGTTTTGTGACAATGTTATACCAAATATATTATAAATTTTCTTAATATATATATATTTAGTATTTAAATAATTATATTTTTCTTTTGTCCACCAATATTTTTTATTTTTACTTATTATACTATTAAAGTTTATTAATGTTATAATAAGTAATATAATAGGCATAATAATAATAATAATTGAAAACAAAAATTTAAGAGTGTATATAATATATATATTTAATTCAACTTGAAACTCATAAGTAAATATATATATTATAATTTGAAATAATTTATTTAATGGCATATAGTCATTTATATTGTCAATAAAATATTTAATTACTCCAATTATGTATGCTAATTGCATATCTTCATAAATTTTTTCAAAACCACTTGCCATATTGAAAGAAGTACTCTAATTATTATAAAATACTTTATTTTATAATAATAAACACTATTATAAATATAAATATAATAATTAAAATATATAGTATCAACCATAATGACATATTAATTATTTTTTTTTTCCATCTTGCATCTTTAAAATTTAAAAACTTATATCTTGATACAGGCGTATTTGTTTCATCATTTATTGGATTTACAGTACTTTCGTACATATTAATAAATTTTTCTTCTATTATAATATTATTTTTATTATTTATTAAATTATTGATATAAATTGAATATTTATTTGTGTCCGAACTAATTATAAATAGTGTTTTTTCTTTCCAGTCCGATAATTCAATAAAATTATTATCATCAAAATAATGATTTATGATATCGTTATAAGACGACATATTATTATTTGATGATAATAATTTATCAAAAAAATCTTTATTATTATTCACAAATTTTGAGAAACTATCCTTTGTTAAAGTAATATCATTACCAATTATAATATAGTATAATTGAATAATATCGTCATTTATATTTATTTGGTTTATGACACTATCATTATTTTCCAAAACTTCTTCATTTTTACTTTTATCAATTTGTAATTCAATATTATCAATATCGATTGGGGCAATAAGATAACCTCTTGGTATGTATTTTATAATTTCATTTATATTAGGAACATAATTTATTGTTTTAGTATCATTGTTGCTAATATATTTTTTTGTATAAGTGTAACTATTCCATAAATCATTTTTATTAATAATATTTAATTCATCTAAAACCTTTTGATATAAATGGAAGTCGTAATGCCATGGTATAGTTTTTAATAAATTATATTCAAATTCAATATTGAAGTTATAATCTTTATCAGTATTTAAGTAAAAGAACGGCATATATTTTAAATATTTTTCATAGTCATTTTTATTATATATATCAATATTTGAATTAGTATCATAGAATATATTATATTTATTTTTTAAATTTTTTAAAAAATCAATAGAACTACTAAAATCTAAAAACATAGATAAATCTACCTTTTTTGTCATAATATATATTATATCTTACTTTATAAAACGAAAAAAATAAAATAATTTTTTTTATAGAGGCGTAATATAATATTATGAAACCATACATACCAATTAAAGTTTTTAGATGGTTTAATAAAAATGAATATAAAACATATATTTTTGATAAATTAAATACATATGATAAATTAGATACAAACGAAATACAAATAAAAGAATATATATATATAGATGACAATCTTGACGACGCTTTAAATAAAATTGTTATGTATATAAATAATTTTGAAAATACTAAAAAAGAATTATATTATTTTTGGAATAAAAATAATATGATATCGCATAATATCAAGGAATTAAAATGGGATGGTTTTAATATTAATCCTTTCCTATCTGATAATCATAAATCAAAAAATTTAGACGAAGACATTACATATATATATAATGATAATAGTTTATTTAATTTAAAAAAAATAAATTTAATTTTTAGCGATGATATAAGTAGTAGTAATTATTTAAAAGAAAATAAATATTATTTTATCAATAGGAAACTGCAAACATATAAAACTTTAAAATTAAGAGATGACAAATTATATAATTTAGTTACACAGCAAACAGATTTTTTAACTAAATATAATGATAAATTTCATAGAGTAGATTTAATTTATAAATTAAAAAAAAAAATAATACTTGCAAACTTATTTGATGTGATGAAAACAAAAAATAATATTGCTTTAATACAATGGGTTAATGATAATTCTAAAATTTTATATAAGTTACAAAAAAAACATTTTATAAAATTATCACAATTCAATAACTGGTGTAATATTGATAAAATAAATAAAATAAATTGTATTAATATTTATTATATAATTACAAACGGATGTTATTGTAAAATCACAATAAATTCAGATGGGCAAATAATGTATTCTTTTATTTTAGATATTAGAAAAAATATAACATGGAACACAATAACAGATAAAATACAATATTTAACTAAATATATTCAAAATTATATAAATGAGAAAATTAAAATGAAAGAAACTCAAATCAAATTAAATACATCATTTCTTATTGATAATGTTAATCTTAATAATATATTATCTGTTATTAGCAAATATAATGATATATTTAATGTTAAATTATCAAAAAATAAACAGCAAATAATTTGTATATATAAACGTTCTATAAATTATAATAATAATGTAAGTATATCAGATTATATAATAAATAGATATGATATTGGCATAACCGAAGATGAAATAATTAACGAACTAGTTACATTAGGTTTTGATAAATCTATTGCTAAAGATGAGGTTAATAATATTATATACAATCAGCAAAATATAGATTTAGATGATAAAAAGAAAAAAGAATATAAAATAACAGATAATGGTTCGATTGTTACATTATCAAAACATAAACAATTAGTAAATTTAGAAATAAATAATGTCGCAAATTATAATGAATTAAATTATTTATATTATTGGTTGGTTAAAATTATTTCACAGGCAAGAACTATTGATAAATCAGTTAAAAAAGAAAAAAAAACAGTTAAAAAAGAAGATATTTTAGATATAGATGATTATAAAATTGATGATATTATTGAATCTGACGAAGATGATAAGTTGGGAGAATTAGATTATGATTTAGACGACGAAGATGACTTATTATTAGGTGGTGCGGCTTTAGGAAAAATAAATCATTCTTTATTTGTTGAATTAATGAAACAATATGATAAAGATTTGGTTGGAGAAAATTATGCAAGAGATAAGTGTCAGGCGGGATTTCAACCAATAGTGTTAAATAAAGAGGAAAAAGAAAAATTAGAAAAAAATAAACAAACATATTATGATAACATTTTAGAATATGGAAGTTCTGCAAAAAATCAAAATTTTTATGCCTGTCCAAAAGTATGGTGTCCAACTAGTAAAATACCTTTAGACCCAACTTTAGATAAATACGAATGCCCCTTAGAAAATGAAGAACCAATTGAAATGTTTTGGGGAAAAGATAAAACAAAAAAAAGATTTATTAAATTAATAAAGAAGAATGATAAAGGTATTTGTGCTCCTTGTTGTGGTAAAAAAGAACAAACATTAGAAGATATAAAAAGTTGTAAATTATTTGACATTAATTTAGAAAAAGGGTCAGAAACACACGAACAAGACACTGTAGAGCACAATTCATATGTTGTAGATAAAAATTATTATTTAATGAATCAAGGGGCACCAATTGAAAATAATCGTTTAGGTTCAATACATGAAAGATTACATGAAATTTTATTAGACGGAGTATCATATGATACTTGTTCAAAAATGTTAAATAAAACACAAAAATGTTTTGTAAGAAAAGGAATAAAACACAGAACAAATATTAAAAGTGATTTTATTAAAAATGATAGTATTATACATGCAATATCCGATTTACTAAATTTTTCATCAAAAAATGCATTTATAAATGATATAGAAAAAAGATTAGATTTAGTTACGTATATATCTTTAGAAAATGGTAATATATGTAAAGATTTTCATGATATAAATTTAAAAATAATTAATAATAAAAAAACAATTCAAAAAATAAATAAAAATAAAAAATTATTATCAATATTAAAATACGATAATAGTAATATTAATTCAATACATAGATTAATATCTATATATAATTCATATAATAGATTTATAAATTATTTAAAATCTAATGATTATCCAAATGATAAATTACCATATTATTTATATACACTTGTTTCGATATTATATAAAAAATTATTAATAATATGGGAATATGATAATAATGATATAAAAATAATGTGCCCTTTATTTACTTCATATAATGATATTTTAACGAATTTAGATATAAATCCTGAATTAATAATGTTATTAAAAGATAAAAATTATTATGAACCATTAGAATTAAGAAATAAGACTAATAATGATTATACTTTATATTTAAATGATTATAAGTTTGTAAAGACAATTATAAATGAATGTTCTAATATAACAAATAATACATATCTAAATAATATTTATAATAAGATATATTCATTAAGTCAATTAATAAATACATTAGGTGGCAAATATTATATTTTTGATATAGATACTATTCTTTTGAATAATGATCTAAGTGTTAATTATTTTATTACTAAATCAAATATATTACTTTACATTGATAAAATAAGTATATCATTGCTAACAAAATTTATAAAAGATATGAATATTATTAATATAAAATTTTATGACGATATTATTAATAATAATCTTATTATTAATAATATTCATAAAAATATATATAATAAATTTACTAAAAAATGCGACGAATTAAATATTAAATATATTATTGGAGATATTACATCAAATAATGAAAAATACTTTTCAAGTAAGTTAAATATTCCAGAATTAAAATTGAAAAATACTAGCATTATTAATATTGCGAATATCGATAATAAATTAATAAATTATATTGAAAATGAAAACAAAATTTCATATGAATGGTATAAATTGCAAAAAATTGTTGCAAAATTAATAATAAATAAATATAATAACGAAACCTTTATTAATTTATATCACAAATTAAATAGAGTTGAAATAATTAATAAATTATACAATAAATATTTTACTAAATTTAATAATAAGAAAAAAATAAAAATTATATTAGAAGAATTACCTTTATATTCTTCTAGTCCTATAAATAACATTAATAAATGGTTAACACATATTATAATATACTATAAATATGATTTTATGTCTTATTTAATTAAAGAAAATAATTATAATAAGGATGAATTAATATTTTCACAAAATGTATTTTATATAAATAATATATTTGAAACACCTAAAATATTAATAAATTATCATGATTATATGCCTAATAATTTAGGAGATAATATTCAAAATACGCATAATTTAATATTAAATAAAATACAAGATAAAAAAAATCATACATTACCATCTTTATATAATGGTGTTAAAGATTTACTGCCTACAAAATGGCGTTCAAGAATTAAAGCAAAATGGATAAATTTAGTAATAATAAAAAATAGTTATACAATTGATAAAATGCGCGAATATGTTAATTGGTTATCAAAATATTTAAATATTAATACTAATTATGATGAAATTAAAAGTATAGTTAATAAATATATCAGAAAAATAATTTTTGATAAAAAGGCTAATAAATTTTTATTTGAAGACCCTTCTTTTAATAATGAATGGAATAAATTTTCTAAATCAAAATCGACTGATATAGATATATATACACCAGATGAATTAAATACTATTATTAATAAAATTATATTAAACGATTTATTATATCCAAATGATATAACAATAAAAGTGATTTCTGATATTTTTAATATTTCAATATTATTAATACATAGAATTCCATATGGATCTAGTAATCAGGATGTAAAAAGAAATGAAATAAATGATTTGGTTTTATCTTCAACATTTATACGTGCAACAAAAAATATTAATGATAGACCTCTTTTTATTTTTAATAAAGTTGAAGAAAAAATGAAAAATATAGTATATTATCCTATTGTTGAAAATAATAATGATATTGATATTAAATCATTATATATGAAATTTGAAAATATACCAGAAAATATAAAAATTTTAATTGATTTACATTTAAAAAAATAATTCTTTATAATATATTACCTAAAAATTTTTCATAATCCTTATTTTCTTTTGTAAGTAAATTATCTACGACATCTTCTTCCTTTTTAACAATTTCATAACCAATTATTTTATCTTTTTCATTCAATATATCTATCGTTTTTTTATTTTCAATTATACCTTTATTATAATCAGATTCTACCTTTGCTTTAGAAATTATGAAATCTTTTTTTTCACCCTGTTTTATATTTGTTTTTAATTTTAAAATTTTGTTATTCAAAAAATACTCAAGTAATATAAATGTAATTAATATTGTTGATAACCATACTATAACTAAACATATGATACTTGATATAAATTTTATTAGAATATATAAATAACCGGTTTTAGTTAATCCAATAATACTTGCTATTTTACTTATATTATTTCCAATTAATATAAGTAATGGCGTTATTAATGTTAAAATACCTGTTATAAAATAATAAGTTGAATAACCTATTGTGAAACCACCCGCGTTAATAATAACATTATTAGCATATGCCCAATTTTGTATATCATTGAATATTTTTGTTATATATGCATTTATAAATGAATTATTCATCATAATCTATTAAATAAATTTATTTTATATTATTAATGGAAACCAATTATAAACGACAAACGGTTATATATATATGTTTTATAATTGCTATTATAATTACATTATTAATATTACCACTGTATTCATTTGGTATATTAGAAAGTACAAAGGAGTTTTATAGTAAATATGATTTTTCTATAAAAATTATCAAGCAATTTTTTATTTTGACAATTATTGTTTTAATAATTTCTATGATTATAGTTTCTATTTTTATATAATTTATAATTAATAAGAATGTTCGAAATTGAGGTTCGTGATACAAAAATTCCAATAGTGTCCTTTATAAAAACTATTGCAGATAAATTATTACATTTTTTTAAACATATAGGTGTCATTTTTTTGGAATTATTTAATCCAGAGAAATGGAGTTGGCCACATTGGGTTTTTACTATTATATTCTTAACAATATTGGTTTTAATGTTTTTAAACAGTTTGGCGGGTGGTTTTAAAGGCATATGGATTTATAAAAAAAGTATTTTTGGATTTTTAATAACAATACTTATATTTACTTATTTAATAATTATTATAATAACATATGTTCACAATGTTAGAATTGTCACTGAATATGATTTTATTAACAAAACATTAAAACATATTATGTATTTTATTTCTTTAATGCTTTTAGGAATAATATTCTCTATCATTTTATCACCAAAAGGCATGGGTAGAATTATAAACCCATTAATATATATTAAAGATTGTATTATAGTTATATTTGTACTTTCTTTTATAGTTTTTAGTTATAATTTGCTATTATTAGTACTTTTAGAATAAATTTATAATACAATATATAGAAAATGAAAAAAAATTGCAATCAATGTTTTTACACAAAAATATATAAATTTTCAGGTTTTTTATTAATATTATTAACTTTTGTTCTTAGCATTTTAATTGTTAAAAAAATTTATAAATACAAATAAAAAAAAAATGATTCTTTTTATAAATTATATAAAAACATAACAATATATAAAACATAATGAGCGTAATTCTTCCCAAACAAATCGATGTATCAAAACTTAAATATTCCGAAGTCAAACAAATGAAATCGGGTGCAAAGACTGTTTATATTAATTATGGTAATGAAAAATTAACAATTCAAACTCCATCTCTTTATCTTCCTTATGGTATTAGTCCTCCATATTCAGAAAAAGAAAAAAACGATGACCAACCTGCAGAAAAAGTAATTCCAGGTTCTGCTCTTGATGTTTCTTTTAGGGGTATGGATGAAAATGATAAAATTAAACAAATGTATAATAAACTAAAAGAAATTGAAAATAAGGTTGTCGATGATGCTTACGCTAACAGAGAACTATGGTTTAAAGACGACTTTGATAATAATAAAGCATTCTGTAAAAAACTATTTAGTCCAATTATTAAAATTGATAAAGATCCAAATACAGGTAAGGAACTCGGTAAATATCCGCCTACTTTTAAAGCAAAAATCCCATTTGATCTTAAAACAGAACAATGTATTATGGATTGTTATAATATGCAAAACGAAGAACTTGATATTAACGAAGTATTTAAAAGACTAAAGGGTGCTAAAGTTGTTATGATTGTGCAATTAACTGGTCTATGGATGGCTGGTGGTAAATATGGTTGTTCGTGGAAAGTTTGCACCAGTAAATTTCAACTATCTCAAAATGTAAAAGTAACATTTATCAAAGATAGCGACGAAGAAGAAGATGAAGATGAAGAAGAAGAAATTAATATCTTACCAGATGATATTGATGTTAAAGCTTCTACAAAAAGTGATAAAAAAAAAATGACAGAAAAAAAAGAAAAAGAGGAAGAAGAGGAAGAAGAAGAAGATGATGATGATGAAGAAGAAGAAGAAGAAGAACCAGTTATTCCAGAACCAGAACCAGAACCAGAGATTGAAGTCCCTCCTCCTGTAAAAAAGAAAGTTACTAAGAAAAAATAAATAATAAATAATAAATAATATATCAATTAAATTCTTTTTTTATTTTAGAAAAGATGCGTACTAAAATAATAGGTGGCAATTTTTATAAATTTGATTTATTTACTTTAGGTAAATTATCTTTTGAACGCGAATATAATAAACTATTAATTATTAAAAGAAAATATTTAAATAAATTAAATAATGTAGATGCATTTATTCATTCTTTTGATTTTACTTCTAATACATCTAATATATTTAATAGACCTAACATTTTTAGATTTATAAAAAATAATATACAAGATTCTGATTTAAATAAATTCAACTATTTTCTTATTAATATAAAAAAAAATATTTGTAAATATACTGACTTTATAAATTTATTAGACAGTATTATTAAAAATGTATTAATTATTAAATTGTCTAAAAATAGATTTAATGCACTACCTGATTCTGAAATTTATAATATGTTTGACAATTTAATTTATAATATTATTCAATTATGTGACTTTATTAAATTTGATAATTTAATAAAAAAAGATGGTTTATTAAATGATTATTTAAATAATAACTATAATATAAATAACGAAGATACAATTACTATAGATAGTAATGGTAAGACAACCGACGAATTCTTAGTTTATTTAAAAAAAACATATGCTAAATATAATGATAAAAAAGGGGGTGCTCATAAAGATGAAGAATATCAAGATGAAGAATATCAAGATGAAGAATATCAAGATGATCTTAGATATTTAACAATAGAACATGATTATTTATCATATGATGAAATAATAGATGTTTTTAATCAAAAATTTATGAATGATACTAACTTTTTAATTACAGATTATTATATAGGTAATTTTACTTATATACTAGGATTTATAAATATTTTTAGATATTCTGGTTTATTTGAAAGCAAAGATATTAAAATGCTTAATAATATATTTCATTTATTACAATATTATCCGTATAATTATAATAAAGATGTGCAAAATAAATTTATTAATAAAGTTTTTTCCAATACTGCAAAAATTTTATTAAAATTGGCAGAAATGTTATTAAAACATTGCAATGATTACGCTATCCAAAATACTTCGTCTAGAACATCTCCACGAGCAGCAACACGAAGTTCATCTCCGCGAGCAGCAACACGAAGTTCATCTCCGCGAGCAGCAACACAAAAAAAATCTCCGCGAGCAGCAACACAAAAAAAATCTCCGCCAGCAGCAACACAAAAAAAATCTCCGCGAGCAGCAACACAAAAAAAATCTCCGCCAGCAGCAACACAAAGAACATCTCGACGAGCAGCAACACAAAGAACATCTCCACCAGCAGCAACGCGAAGTTCATCTCGACTGAGAGCAGCGAAAAAATCGACTACGGATAAATAATATAAATATCAATTAAAAATCGTCGTCTAACAAATGTTTGTGATAATAAGTTTAAAACTGTTTAATATATTTTAATAATTTTTTTTTCTTTATAGTGCTAAATATATTATTTAATAATATATAGTTTTTAAATTTATTATAAATTTTTTTTTTTACTATTTTTGGACAATTTACTTTTTTAAGATATATTATTTCTTCATTTTTGACAATATTTTTTAAGTTATAATCAATGTCTATACATAATACTTCAATTTCACATGTAGGGATTACACAGTATAAATATCCAGTTGTCATAACATATAATTTAAGTATTATATTTTTATATATAATTTTTATTTAAAATGAGTTTTTAAAATCAAATACAACTTTTTCAAATTCTGATTTATTGTTGAAATAATTTTTCAAATCAGAATTTATATATACATTACCATTATAATCAATTATAATTGCTTTACTGGAATTTTTATTTATAACAATATCCCTAATATATATATTAGATATTTTTTTTGCTGGTAAAAATTTTTCAGTTTTATTTATATCATTACATAATAAAGTTTTATTGTTTATTAATAAAATAAAACTATATTTACTTGCTATTTTATACTTTATCAATTTATTTATTTTTATTAAACAATCATTATTGCTAAATCCGCATACTGGACTTTCAATATCTATTATGTTTAATGTTTTTTTATCTATTATTTTATCATTATCATTATCATTTAATTTATATATATATATATATAAATTATTTTCATCGCTTATTAATATATTACCATTATTACCAATTATTTCGTCTTCAAAAATTATAATATTACTAACATTTTTAAGGTCACAAATTATATTAATATTTATAGGTTTATAATATAAATTTTCTACTTTTATATATGTATTTTCGGTAATATCACCATTTTTTAAATTTAATTTATTTTTTTCATCAATTGATATTCTATCTTTTGTTTTTAGTAATTCACTTAATTCATTATTAACGAGTTCTTTATATTTTTCAGGTTTTGTATAGCCTATTTTCTCCCATGTTAATCCTGACATACTATTCCATCTATCATTATCATTATGATTTATAGAATATATATTATTATTATTAATTGAATATAGAATAATATTACCATTTGGAATACATTGAATATTTGTTATATTTTTATTTATAATTTCACTTCTATTAATAATTTTAAATTTAAATTCACCATCATATTTGTCATAATTTGTTAAACAGTCTGTATCACATTCTTTTCTTGTTATATTCAATTGATTATTATTAAATAATATGCCATTATTTGTTGCAATATATATGTAATTTAAAGTTTTTGAATAACATATATCATTACCTTTATTGAAACTAATTAATTTCCATATATCCCCTAATGATGTACTTATATATATACTATTATCTTTTCCAAATAATATTAATAAATAATTGTTAATGTTTAATTCAATTAAATATATTTTACTATATTCTATATATTTTGGTAGTTTTTTATATAACCAATTATTACCATTATTTTTACTAATATACATTAAATTATCTTTGTTTGATATTAGTAAAATAAGAGAACCATTATTTGAACAAGACAATATATCTATTGAAATATTTTTATTACTTATATTCGTTTCTAAATCATCCAATAATTGTTTTATTTCATTTGGTTCATCTGGTTTATTTGTTTCATCTGGTTTATTTGTTTCATCTGGTTTATTTGTTACATCTAAATATATATTTTGTTCATTTATTAAATTATCATTTTCAAAAGATTCATAAGTAGTTTTATTTATAATATAATATAGTATCATATTAAATAATATTAAAACTAATAATATTATTAATATTTTAAGTTTATTGAAATACATAATTACACTAATTATATTTAATATTAATATTTTAAATAATTAGGATACAAAAAATGAAAATTAGTAAAAAGGCTCTATGTATTAGAAAAATCGGAAATTTTTCTATGCAAACCAAGGAACATAAAATTGATAAAGTTGGTTTTAATTTAAAAAATTTTGAAAAAAATTTAGAATATGTTTCGCCAAAAGTTATTAAATTATTAGATAATATAAATAAATTAGATGAAAATGATATGAAACTATATAATAAAAAATATAAACATATTATATATACAGATATTAAAGAATCATCTGCGGGTTCAAAAATGATAGCGGCTAGTATGATGACAAAAGGATATACAAATGTATATGATAAAAGTTTAAAAATTGATGAAAATAGTTTATCTAAAAATTATAATAAAAATTTTGCATTATTATCAAGTGTCCAAATATATGACAAACCATTTCCAGTAAAATTAAAAAAAAATATTATTGAATTATATAATAAAAGACCTGATAATATTAATGGTAAATTAATTAGATTTATTATATTAGATTCAGGTTATAAAGAAGGTATTGATTTATTTGATGTAAAATATGTACATATATTTGAACCATTAATAACACCATCTGATGAAAAACAAGTAATTGGTAGAGGAACTAGATTTTGTGGTCAAAAAGGTTTAGAATTTATTCCAAATATAGGATGGCCTTTACATGTTTTTAAATATAATTTGATAGGTGATAATAATATAAATTTACATGAATTATTTATGAATAATAGTGGATTAGACTTAAGTAAATTAACTTTTGCTTCAGAATTAGAAAATATTTCTAAATATGGTGCTATAGATTATAATCTAAATATTAATATTCATAATTTTGATAAAAATATTGAAAATATTTATACACATTATAGAAAATTGTCTAATAATGAATTTGCTCTTGTTAAAAAGGTTAAAAATCCATTAGGTGGTGGTATAAAAGGAAAAACTAAAAAAAAATTAAATTTAAATTTATTAAAAGCGCCAAATAAAAAATATAATTTTAAAGAATTAAGAGATTATATTGATGAAAGATATTCAAAATTTAAATGGGATGATATAAAATTTGAAAATAATTGTGTAGAAAAACAAAAAGAAATTATTAAAAAAGTTAAATATAATACTTTTGGTGGATTCGCACTAACACAAACTAAAGCATATAAATTTGCACAAAAACTATTTTATAATGATGAACAAATTTTAGAAATTGAAAGTGATGATAAAAAAAATTATAATAAATGGCTAGATGATTACACGAATGAAAAGATAAAGCCATTAAAAGTTGGAGATATTGTTAAAATCGCTAATGGTACAGAAGGAAGACTTGTTGGCAGATTAGTTAGTCCCGCCTATACAACAAAAGCATATATGACTGAAGGAAATTGGTTTTATCTTAGTTTACATTGGAAAACAAAAGATCTTTTTGAATATCATGAATCAGAATTAAAATTACATAAGGAAATAGATTATAATGATGAAAATAGTAAAGAAGAATTTCGCAAAGAATTAAAAGATGAAGTAATGGTAAAAGATAGAAAAATAATAAGGAAAAATGAAAAAATTTTAAATAAAAAATTAAAAAGTGTAAATAAAGAAATTTTAAACACAAAAAATGGTGGAAAAAATAATTCATTACCAATACCAACTAAAAATTTACCACCATCATTACCCCCAAAGGATGAAAGATTAATTACATTTACTCCATCTCAGGAATTTGTGTCAAATTTTTTTAATAATTCTTCCGCCTATAAAGGGTTATTATTATGGCATAGTGTAGGTACAGGTAAAACTTGTTCTGCTGTTTCAATTGCCACAAAAGGGTTTGAAGAACATAATTACACAATATTATGGGTAACACGACATACATTGAAAGCTGATATATGGAAAAATATGTTTCAACAAGTTTGTTCATCAGTTATTAGAAGACAAATAATCAATAAAGAAAATATACCAAAAATAATAAAAAAAAATTATCTTAAATATTTGAGTAATTCATGGATATTACCAATTAGTTATAAACAGTTTTCTAATATGTTAGCAGCTAAAAATAGTATACACAAACTAATGCAAAAAAGAAATGGAACAGAAGATATTTTAAAAAAAACACTTGTTATTATTGATGAAGCACATAAATTATATTCACCTGATATTAAAGCATCAGAAAAACCAAATATTGAAATTATGAATAAATTAATCAAAAAATCTTATAGTAATTCTGGGAAAGATAGTGTTAAATTATTATTATTAACAGCAACGCCATATACAAATGATCCAATGCATTTAATTAAATTAATTAATTTAATGAAAGAAAGTAATGAATTACCAGAGGATTTTAATGAATTTACAAAAAAATATTTGGATAAATCAACTAGTAAATTTACTGATATTGGTGCTGAAAAATATTTAAATGATATAAACGGATATATATCATATTTAAATCGAGATAGAGATATAAGAAATTTTGCTTACCCAGTTTTTTATAATATTGAAGCAAATATGTCTAAAAGCGGGAAGAATATAGATGATATAAGAGAGAGTATAAAATCATTAGAAAAAGATATATTTAAAGATGAAGAATATATAGTATATATAAAAAAGGGAAAAGATATTAAGAATTTGCCAATTTCAGAGAAAAAATTATTGAATAGTGATGTAATAAAACATACTAAAAGAATAAAGGATAATAAAGCTGAATTAAAAAAATCTAAAAAAATATTAAAGGATTCAATTGAAAATGACATAAGTCAAGAAAGTGTATTACAAAAATGTCTAATTATGAAATAATTATATTTTTTAATTATAGAATATAATGTTTAAAAGGCTTCGACATAATACTGTAAATAATATATTAGGGTTGGGGGGGCGTGGAACTCATGGTGGAAAAAATACTAAACAAAAAAGTAAAAAAACTTTATATAGAGAATACCTTAATAAAAAATATTCTAAAGAAAAATTATTAAAAAAATGTAAATCGCTTGGTATTAAAGTAACAACCCGAAAAAACGGTATGGTTAAACCAATTAAAAAAGAAACATTAATAAATAAAATAATTAAATTAAAATTTGGTTAAATTATTTTAATTTACTTTTTGTATTAATATTAAAAAGTTTATTATCAATTTTTTTTTCAACAATATTATTATGATAATTTATCCAATTTCCTTCATTATAATTTTCTTTTTTAACATCGCAACTTTTCGGAGTTACTTGTCTACCCAATAATATATATAAATCTTTTTGATAATCATAATCTACCGGTTTCATATAATCTACATAACTTTTATTTGATATATAATAATTATTATAATATACATCATTTAAATTATTTAACACTATTTGATGTTTACATGATAATTCGTTTGCTATATTTCTTAAATTATAATCGTATACAGAATTAATATGTTTCAATGTCGGTTTATCATTTGTATAAGCATATTGATTATCGTTGTTATTATAATTATTTAATGTTTGAAAATTAAGATAATTATAGTTATTTGATTCTATAATATCATTAATCATTTTTAATCTATTTTATATATTGATAATAATTTAGTGTATTATTTTTATTATTAATATAATATTTATAAATAGTATAATATAACATGCCTGTTTATAATCTTAATAAAAAAAATCATAAAAAAATACAATCAAAATTAATACCAAGTAATAAAGTTATCATTTACTTCTATTCAAAGCAATGTCCTTATTGTGTAATGTTAAAAGGTCTCTGGCGAGATATCAAAGAAAAATATCATAATACTGATAAAATAATTATTTATATTGAAAGAAAAAATATGATAAAATACTTAGATAATAAAATGCATATACATTTAGTACCATGTATACAATATTATGATAAAGGAATTAAAAAATCTGAATTTCTTAAAAAACGCGAGTACGATAATATAATTAAATTTATTGAAAAATCACTAAATTAATATAAAGATTATTTATTTAATAATGATATATATAATGGAAAAAGATAACAATGTGGAATTTGTTAATAACATTCTTGAAACTAATTTAGAACCAACTAACGAGGAGTTAGATACATTGAAAACATTAGTAAGTGAATGGTTTAAATATGATGACCAAATTAGAAAATTACAAGTAGCAATAAAAGAACGAAAAACACATCAAAAAGCATTAAATAGTAAAATAGAAAAATTTATGTTTGAATATAAATATAAAGATTTAAATACACAACATGGAAGAATAAAAGCAAATGAACGAAAAGTAAAAGTCCCTGTTAAAATGTCAGAAATAAAACAAAAAATATTAGAATATAAAAATTTATCAGGAGAAGAATTACTTTTTGAAATATTTAGTGATAGACCAACAATTTTGAAGAAAAATATTACAAGAGTTATACCTCAAGTTAATTTGCAAATTTAATCAGAATCACTCAAAATATTTTTATCATAATCATAATTAGTTGAGTAAAATATTTTTTTTATATTAAATTTATTTATATATTTTTGGCAATTTAAACAAGGTTTTGAATATTTTAATAAATATTCACTCTTTGTTTCTGGTGCAATTCTTACAATATATAGTTTTGAATCGCGCACTATTTCTTTATTATAACTTTTAATAGCATTATTAATTGCTATTATTTCAGCATGAATACTGAAATGTTTTTTATTATTATATGAATAACTATTATAACCCGATGCAATTATATTTTTTTTATATACAATAATAGCACCATGTTTTTGGAACATATTAGAACTTTTTGCGATATTTGCTGCTATATTGAAATAGTATTTTTGATGTAATTTTAAAGTTATAACATTTTCTTCATCAAAATATTCAAAATAGTTTGACATTATATTTGATGTATATTGTTCTTTGATTTTTTTTTTATAATTTTTATAATCTTCTGTTTTAGTAAAATACTTCAACTCATTCAACGAATCAACCATTTTTTAATACCCGTATATTTATATATATAATCTATGTATAATGATGTATCATTTTTTATTTAATATATTATTATTTATATACATAAAAAAATGATATAATTTATATGTATATATATATTATATAAATTATATAATATATATTAAATGAATAAAAGTTATGAATATGATTTAGAATTAGATGAATATTCTCCAGCTTTAAAACAACCAGATAATATTAATATAATATTAAAACCACATCAATTAACATGTTTATATAAAGCAAAATTAATGGAAAATTATGGTTCGATTAATTATAATATTACTTCAAAAAATTATAATGATAATCACAATCCATATCTTTCTGGAGAATATAAAATTTCTACAAATATTGGCATAATTGGTGATATTGTTGGATATGGAAAAACTTTAACAGCGTTATCAATTATATCTGAATGCAAACTTAATGATATATTTATTAATAAAACTTATCAAAAAAGTTATATTAGTAATTCAAATTATTCATATTTTAGTTATAATACTATAAATAATAGTGTCAAAAAAGAAGAAGTATTGATTGATGCAACACTAATAATTGTTCCTAGAGGACCAGTATATATACAATGGATGAAAACCTTAAAAAAAGATACTAATTTAAAATTTTTAGCAATTGATAATTTAAATTTTATAAGAAAAAATTTACCAAATTATAATGATGTTAAAAATAATAATGATATATTAAAAAAATATTTAAGTGAATTTGATGTTGTTTTAATTAAAAATACGACATATGAAGTACTTATTAATTATTATTATAATATCATGCATAATGAAGAATATCTTCAAGAAAGAGATTTAAATACTTATAATTGTGCTAATAAATACGCAAAACATTTATTTAGATGGAAAAGAGTTATGATTGATGAAGCACATGATTTAATTAAAAGTATTCCGGTTATTCATTATTATTATTTATGGTTAATATCTGGTACTTATGATGAATTAATAAATACTATTAGAAGTCCATCATCTATATTATGGGATATTAGAAATATATTTAATGATGAAAAAAATATTAAATTAATGTTAATTAAATGTAAAAAAGAATTTGTTAGAAATAGTTTTAAATTGCCTATACCAGAAGAAAAATATTATTTATGTAAAATGCCTATACTTTTTCATACTATTAAAGATTTTGTTACTAATAATATTATAGAAAAATTAAACGCTAATGATATTATAGGTGCTATTAGAGATTTAGGCGCTAAAACTGATACACAAGATAATATTATAACTATAATATCTAAAGATTTTACAATTGAATTAGAAAACAAAAATAAAGAATTGGAGTATGTAACATCATTAACTATACCTCACGACATTAAAGAAAATAAACTAAATAAATTAAATAATGAATTAAAAGTTTTAAATAATAAATTAAATAATCTTAAGAATAGAATTTCAGAACTATCAGATAAAACTTGTCCAATTTGTATGGACTATATCACAAATCCTATTGTATTAAAATGTACTCATTCTTATTGTGCTATTTGTATTATTAATTGGATTAAAAATAATCAAAAATGTCCTGAATGTAGAGATAATATTAATACAGATGAATTAATTGCTATTACTGATAAAAAAGATAATTTTGAAGAAAATATAATTTTAAATAAAATAGATACATTAATTAATATTATTACTAATAAACCAAATGGTAAATTTCTTATTTTTAGCAAATTTGAGTCTGGTTTCTTTGATATTATTCAAAAATTAAAAGATAATAATATTACTTATGCTGAATTAAAAGGTAATACATCACACATGATGAATATACTAAATTCTTTTAAAAATTCAAATATTAAAGTTATTCTACTTAATACTTATCATGCGGGGAGCGGTATAGATATTAGTTTTGCAACAGATGTTATTATATTTCATTCAATGGGTTTATATAAAAATCAAGCAGTTGGACGAGCACAAAGAGTTGGTAGAATTGATAAATTACACATTCATAATTTATGTTACGAACAAGAAATGCCAAATTAAAATACATATAAAGATAATTTGATAAAATATTTATATAATATGAGTACTGATAATAATAAAAACGAGAATGATATTAAAACAACTGAAACAACTGAAACAACTGAAACAACTGAAACAACTGAAACAACTGAAAAAAAAGTAATTGCACTCGCTTTTCAGGGAGAAAAATTTTCTTCTAAATTTTTACTTTGCTGGACTAATACACTTACTGTTTTGTGGCAAACTGGAAAATATGAATTTTTAGTTGCATGTGGTGATAATTCTTCTATTTTTCATTCGCGACTTAGAACTCTTGGATTGAATAACGAAATACATAAACCTTTTAATAACAATAAATATGATTATTGGGTTACAATTGATTATAATATGTTATTTACTCCACAGCAACTCATTGATTTAATTGATGCACTTCAAGAACACCCTGTTGTATCTGGATTATATAAATCTGAAGATGCTATTAATTATCTCGCGGTTAAAACTTTAGATAATGATTATTTTGCTAAAAATGGTAGTTATAAGTTTTTAACACAGGAAGATTTAGATAATTGGAAAAAAGAAACCGAAAGTAAATATATGCCAATTGAATTTACAGGGTTATCATTTTTTGCTGTTCGTCAAGAAGTTATTCAAAAATTAGCGTACCCTTATTTCAACGGCGACCTTCTCACTATCAAAAAAGAAGATAATAGCGAATACAAAATTGTCACAGGAGAAGATTATAACTTCTGTAAGAATATTCGTGATGCAGGATATACAATCATGCTTAATACAGAATTACGATTAGGTAATGCTGTAAATATTGTAATTTAATTATACATTTTTTTTATTATTATTACTAATTAGTATGAAAAAAAATTATACATTTATTGATTTATGGAATTTGGAAAAAACAAATATTGAAAAAAAAAAATTACATAAATCTTTATTAAAAGGTTATAAATTAAGAAATGAACAATTAAAATATAAATATAATCAGTCTAGTAATAAAAATCATATTTTAAATAAATTTAGAGATTTTGCTAATGAACCTTCAAATATAATTAATCCAGATAGTTTTATTGAAAAAGTTAAAAAAAACTTTGCAAAAGAAAAAAAGGTTAAAATTATTGTTAAAAATTTTGATGAATTAAAAAAAGAAAATTTGAATTTAATTATTTCTGTTGATAAAAATAATCCTAAAATGCTAATTTGTGAATATATAATCAATAATATTAAACCTATTATATTAGTTGGTAAAGGCGTTACATATGATACAGGTGGTTATAGTATTAAAGATGTAAAAAATATGTCGGGAATGCATCTTGATAAAATTGGTGGATGTATGTGTTTATATATATTAGAAAAAATTATTAAAGATAAAATTAAGAAAAGTATTGTTGTTTGTATTCCTTTAGTTGAAAATAGTATTTCCAATAATTCTACAAAACCAGGAGATATAATTCAATCATATTCAAAATTAAATGTAGAGATATTAGATACTGATGCAGAAGGTAGATTAATTATCGCAGATTGTTTAAGTTACTGCACTGATAAATATAAATTTAAATATATTATTGATATGGGAACATTTACATCGATAAGTAATTGCTATATTTCGTATACATATTTTACATTAAATAATTTATTAAAAAATAAAATTGAAAAAGAAGCAAAAAAATTTACTGAAAAAATAACCAGACATGAAGTAATATTAGAATATTTGGAATTAACAAAATCAAAAAAAGCTGATGTAAAAAATACTGTTGAGATATGTCAATATAATGATGATTTAACTATTTGTTATTTTTTGCTTAATTTTATTAAAAAAATATATTATAAAAAATGGTTACATATTAATTTACCTATGTATACTATAACAGATGATTATTCAATATTAGAAGGAAGCGAATCTCTTTATAATTTTGTTAAATTCTTATAAATTAATGTTCTTTGATTAATGCAAATTTAGAATCAAATAATGTTAATGCATAATTACATATTTGATCGTCTGTAAAATCTTCATAAAAATCTTTGATAATTGGGTATTGATATTCATAAAATTCTTCAAAATTAATGAAACTAATTTCATTAATTATTTTTTCTGCATTATTTACTTTATATTGACTGGGTGTTTTTCTTGAAACATTTTTTCTATTTTTAATATGATATGTATAACATCTGATTTTATTTGTAAAATAATAATTAATTGTTTGTTTACATTCTTTAATAATTGTTTTTTTAAGATTTTTTAATAAATAATTAATTATGATAAAATGCAATAAAAATGTTAAATATGGTAAATATTTATAATATATTTTAAAATCAATATTTTGATATTCTAATTTAGAATAATTTTTAATTATTTTATTTATATTTAAACAATATTTCATATAATTATTAATAAATGTAATTGGTTCTATATTCATTTAATTAACAAATAATAATTAAAAAGAAATCATTTTTTTTTATTTGATAATATTTTTTTGTATTTTATAAGATTTATCATTTTACCTTTTGATTTTACATATAGTTTTCTTGATTTTTTTTTTGTATATATTACTTTTATGACACCATTTATTTTTTTCTTCTCTTTTTTTGTATATTGACCAGAACTTTTTTTCTTTTTCTTGCCGCCTTTTTGTCTTCTATCTTGTTCATCCTGCCGCTTACGGTTCCAGGTTTGGAAGCGTTTGATAGCACTCTTCGGTACTAAATTCTTTGGATTCATAAATTTTATCGCATTCGAGAAGTCCATCCCCCTTTTCATTCCTTGTCTATTATCATCATGGAACTTTTTCCGACTTCTATTAATGTCATACTGTATGTCATCCCCCATTTTTTTCTGCATGTTAGCTATCCTCTCAGCTATCGTGATGCCTCCCGTTTTGCGCCCTTTTATATGTTTTTTTGAGAATTTTTTATTCACCATACCTCCTATAATATATAAATATAATAATATATATAAATATTATTATAATGAAAAAGTTCTTAAGTCCATATATTTATAATTATGCTAAAAATATTATGCCTAAAATATCAGAAACAGAAGCGGCTGCTTTAAATTCTGGAACTTCATCAATTGAAAGAGATTTGTTTGTTGGTAAATTAGATATTAATAATATAGTTGATAAATATAATGTTTCATTATCTTATTTTGAAGAAAATTATATAAATAGTAAAGTAACAAAATTATGCGAATTATTAAATACTCATGAAATAGAAAAAAAACAGGATTTGCCAGATAATGTTTGGGAATATATTAAATCTAATAAATTTATGGGTATTTCTATTAATAAAAATTATAACGGTTTAAATTTTTCACAACATGCACATGCTAAAATTGTAGAAAAGATTGCAACTAGAAATCCAGCCACAGCAGTTAGTGTAATGGTACCGAATTCATTAGGTCCTAGCGAATTATTATATAATTATGGTACACAAGAACAAAAATCATATTATTTACCACGACTTGCAAATGGTATTGATGTACCATGTTTTGGATTAACAACTGAAAATTCTGGTTCAGATGCTGCATCAATGTTGGATGAAGGTATAGTAGTAAAAGAAGGTAATGATTTAGGAATTAGATTAACATTCTCAAAGAGATATATAACATTGGCACCAATTGCTACATTAATAGGTATTGCATTTAAATTAAAAGATCCAAATAATTTATTAACAAAAGGCAAAGAAGGTATTACGTTGACTTTAATACCAAAAGAAAATAATGAATTTTATAATAATAAATATGGTAATGTAATTAATATTGGAAATAGACATAATCCATTAGATGTTGGTTTTATGAATGGTACAATATCTGCAAATAATATATTTATACCGTTGACTTGTATAATTGGTGGTGAAGAAAAATGTGGATATGGGTGGAATATGCTGATGGAATGTTTAGGAGAAGGTAGAGGAATTTCTTTACCAGCATTAGGTGTTGCAAGTGGTAAACTAACTACATTTGGTGTAGGTGGTTATGCACGTATTAGAAAACAATTTAATATACCAATTGCACAAATGGAAGGTGTAAAAGAAAAACTTGCAATAATTGCAACAAAAAATTACCAATTAGTATCTGCTCAACATTTATTCAATTCTATTTTACATAATAATGAAAAACCTCCTGTTTTATCTGCAATTATGAAATATAAATGTACAGAATATGGAAGAATTGCTGTCAATAATGGTATGGATATACTAGGAGGTGCTGGAATATGTAAAGGCAATATGAATTTTTTAGCACCACATTATAGTGCTATACCTATTGCAATAACAGTTGAGGGTTCAAATACATTAACTAGATCATTAATAATATTTGGTCAAGGTTTAAATAGATCACATCCTTATTTATTAGATACTATTAAAAGTATACAAAATGGAAATGATATAGATGGTTTTAATAAAAATTTAATAAATATTATAAAACATACTTTGTATAATCTATTTAATTCTTTATATTATTCTATTTATTTAAATTTTTATAATGAAGAAGATAAAACTAAATATTATCAAACACATCTTAATAAATTAACAAGTAATTTTGCATTAACTAGTAATTTAGCATTATTATTAGGTGGCAAAATAAAGACTTCACAATATTTATCAGGAAGATATAGTGATATTTTAAGTGATTTATATATGTCATATTCTTGTTTATGGTATTATGAGAAAAATAAACATGTAAAAGATATTGATAAAGTATTAAAAATATCAATGAATGAACATTTTTATAATATTCAAAATTCAACAAATTTAATTTCTCAAAATTTTCCTAATAAAATACTAGGATTTTTAATTAAATTTTCAACATATCCTTTCGGTAATTTTTATAAACAAAGTGATGATAAATTAATATCTGATGTTTCAAATTTAATAACAACAGATACAGAAATAAGAGATTTATTAACAGAAAATATATTTATTTCAACTGATAATACAGATAAATTAAATCAAATATCTAGATGTTTTAAATTAATTTCAGAAAATGGAGATAAAAATGATATTGACAAATTAACACAAAAAATAATAAAAGTGGATAGTTATAAAACTATATAAATTATATATAGTTTTATAATGAATATGAATAGATATATTATTGCATTTCTTACAGTAAAACCACCTAAACTTTTTTTTGAATTTAAAAAAAACAAATTATGATATTTATGTAATAATTGATGACAATAATTATGAAATTAAAGATATATATATAATAATATCAATATTATATATATTAATAATAATGATTGTGAAATGATTGGATTTAAAAGTTGCGTCTTTAATAAATATAATATAGCATGTTCAAGAGATAAAGCATTATATTATTTTTCACACAAAGTTACTAATTATGATTATATTTGGTTAATTGAAGAAGATGTTTTTATACAAACAATTCAAACTATCTTTAATATTGATAATAAATATTCTTATAATAAATATGATTTATTAGTTTCAAAACATGATGTTTATAATACAAAACAATATGATTGGTTATGGTCATATGTATATAATCAAACTAATATTGGATTACCATATGCTTGCGCAATGATATGTGCAATAAGATGTTCAAAAGAATTAATAATTAGTATATCAAAATATGCAGAAAAAAACAAATCTTTATTTTAGATGAAACATTATTTAATACTATAGCAGAACATAATAAATTAAATGTCAAAATAATAACAGAATTATCGAATATAATTTGGCAAAAAAATGGAAAAAAAAGATATTAATATGAATAATTTATATCATCCTATAAAAGATATTAATTTACAATTTAGTTATCGCTCATAAAAAATGATTTTTATAATAATATTATAAATTATTATGAATACTATTCGCGAAGAACCAATTTATGCTTTATCTAATCAACTAATCCTTGATAAACTAGCACAATGCAATTGTTGTCAAAAACATCAAATTGATAAACCTAAATTATATCTAAAATGGATTGATACAACTTATAATAAGGGACTTAATCCTCTAACAAGTAATACACATCATATTACAGGAGAATTATATTGTAAGTGCGACTGTAGACATACCGCTAGAATGATTTGTAGAAATTGTTCATAATTTGTTTTCCCTTTATATGTTTTTTGTTTTTATATAAAAAATGATTATTATATATATTTATATTCTTAAATTGTTATGACAGATTTTAATTTATGGGATATATACAATGCTATAAAAAGTGAATTTCATGAAATTGAAAATAATAAAAAAACTTTGTGTGCATGTGGATCTAATGACATAATTGAAGTTGACTCTATGAATGTATGCGTAAAATGTAACGTTATTATTGACAAAAGTATTGATACATCTGCGGAATGGAGATATTATGGAAGCGAAGATAATAGAGATTGTGACCCTTCTAGATGCGGAATGCCTATTAATAAATTATTACCAAAATCTTCTATTGGTTCGGTAATTGGTGGAACTAGAAAAGATAATATAGATATGAAAAGAATTAGAATGTATCAGATGTGGAATGCAATGCCTTATGATGAAAGAACATTATGGAATATTTTTGATAAATTAGAAACAGCAACATCTAATCACGGTATTCCACAAAAAGTTATAGAAGATGCTAAAATATTTTATAAAAAAACTTCTGAAAGAAAAATATCTAGAGGAGAAAATAAAGAAGGGCTTATAGCTTCATGTATTTATCACTCATGTTTGATTAATGATGTTCCTAGAAGTTCTAAAGAAATTGCAAAAATGTTCAATATTACACATGTTACTTTAAATAAAGGTAATGCAAGATTTCAGCAATTATTACAAATTAATGTTTTATCATCTAATCCAGAAGATTTTATTTCAAGATTTGCGAGTAAATTAAATATGTACAAAGACGATATTGAAAATTGTAAAAAATTAATTAATTTTTTAGAACAAAAAGAAATATTAAGTGATAATGCTCCTACATCATCTGCAGCTGGTATTTTATATTATTATTCACAAGAAAATAAATTAAATTTCACTAAAAAACAATTCTCTGAAATATGTAGTGTTTCTGAAGTTACTATTGTTAAATGTTATAAATATATTTTAAAATATAAAAAATATATTGATGAAAATATTAAAATAATATATGCGTAAATATTATAAATGGATAATCACATAAACACTTTTCAACTAAAAGTACTTTAAAAAAAGTATTTTTATGATTCTATCTAATTCAAAAGTACAAAATACACAAGTTTAATATTAGCAAAAAATCAAATAAAAACTCTATCTTTTTTATTTTCACGAATTATATGATACTGATAAAGAATTATCTATTAAAAAAACAGATTTAGAATTTATTAATCATTCTAATTTAAATTAGATATTAAAACTATTAAAAATGTTAAATAAACCTTTGGATACTAGTAAATTTTTGTATAATATTGATAAAACCATTAAAATTTATATATTAACACGAAAACAGTATTATAATTCGCGAATATAAATTATCTAAAGAATTTGAAATAGATACTACTTAAATAATGTACTATTAAATAATAATTTATACCAATAAACACATGGTCCGCTATCAATTTTTGGAATACTACTTTTATCATTAATTGTAAATAAATAATAGATTTTTTTTACTGTTATATAATAATATAAATTAAATATTGCAAATAATATAAATCCAATTACAAATTCGTTATATATATTATAATTTTTTAATTTAAAAAGTAAAGAATATATAATTAATATATATTTTATCACAACCATTGTTAAATTACCAAATAATATATAATTAATTTTACTATTTATAATTTTATTTATATGTGTATATATATACATATACTGTATTAGAAATGCTATTGTCATTAATATTATAGGAAATACTGTTTCTTTTGATATAATACTATATAATGCCCAAAAAAATAACCAATAACTAAAATATAAATCAAATCTATTATCTAATTCCATCCTAATTATTATATTCAAAATAATAATTCACTTTGATAATCATATCCTTTATTATTCTTTAAACTCATTAGATAATTATCTAACATTATTATTTCCTCTTGTTGTGATTTTATTATATTATAAGCTAGTGATAACATAAAATCATTTTTTGTATTTTTTATTAAAATTTTACTCATATCTACTGCTACTTGATGATGTGGTATCATATGTTCTAAATACATTTTATCATCTATATTCATATGTTGCATATGTTTCATATGTCCATCTGGATCAAAAAAATTTGGATCGCAATATGTATTTGTTAATCCTAATTTATTGGGTTTCATAAAATCAGAACCGGTTTTGATATATTTATCATTATTTATATCGTCTGATACTTTTTCTGGAAATTTATTTCTCATCATTTTCATCATTTCTATTTCATATATTTGTATTCTAATTAATTCTCTCAATATTTTTTGCATTTTTGCTGATTTTGTTTGTTTTTGTAACATTAAACTTATATCAACCGCTACTTGATGATGTGGTATCATATGATCTAAATATTCAATATCTCTTAGATTATCATTACATACCGAAGACATATTAACTTCAATCTATATAATATAATTGTACATTATTTTTCCATATATCATGACAATATGTTTTTATGCCTCCTATTGACTTACTACCCCATGCAATAAATCTTTGAATTCCTGTACCATTATTATAAAAAGACACAAATTCAATATATATTTTATCATCATCTTTAAAATAATTTAAATTTTCCGGTATATTTGCATATATTCCGTCTTTGAATTTTAATTGATAATATTTATTTATTTCATTATTAGATATTGATATAAAATAATTATGTTCAGACCCCCAACTTATCTGGTTATCGTCATCATTTATATTTTGTATTCTATAATTTCCTATCCAATTATTTTTTAATATTATATAATTTATTGTTGTATTATTATCAAAATCTTTAATATTATTTATTTTTTCATCTGTTATATTATATTTTATTATATTATCACTATTAAATATATAATCTAGATCTAATTTTTCATTTGTATCTATATTATCATCAATCATATGTTCTTTTTTTAATATTAATTCTTTTAAATTTCCATTTATACCATCATATGATATAAATAAACCAATTCTTAAAGAATTATTATATATATATCTATCTGTTAACCAAATATTAAAATTTATTGAATAATTTGTATTATTTATATTTTTTTTATTTATTAATTTATTTACTAATTCCATTTTTGGTATATAAGGGGTACATGTTATACTACAACTATTTGGTCTTATTACTAATGTTCTTAATTTATTCGCTTCTTTACTTAATAAACTATATAATTTAGTATTGCTTAAATTACTTATTCTATTTAAATTATAATGTTCTTTTCTACAATATTCTTTGTTATTATCATATATTCTCTTTTTTCTATAATGATTTTCTATATTATAACTATGATTTAATATTTTTGATATTAAAATTTTCTTACTATCATATTCATATTTTGTTAATACATTTTTATGTACACTATATTCGGGCGTATCTATTATATTTTTTTCATTTTTAATAAAATCAATATTATTATAATGATACCATTTTCCAATATAACAAGCTTTTTTATTTGTTGGAAATAATCTATTTTCATAATTCCATTTTTTATCAATAATATTAAAACTATGCTTTATTGGATATATAATAGAATATAAATTAAAAGATAAAACGGAATTTATATATAATAAAAATACTAAATTTATCTTATTCATAATAAAAGTTAATATAATCTTTTATTAGAATGAATATTATACCTAATAAACATAATATTAATAATACTAAATTAAAAGAATGGTTGGATAAATCAGATTCTCATATTAAATCAATCGCACACGAATTTATTTTAAAAACTAAATATATTTCATATTCAATTTTTAAAAAATATTTAAAAAATACTTATTTTGAAATGTTAAAATCTTTGAATACTACAAAATTACAATTTCTTATAATTACTGATAATTCTTCTGTATCTTATAAAAATAAATCAGGATATTGGGTTTTAAATCATATTATTCCATATATTGATAATAAAATATATGATTATAATATTATTTATGATATTAATGATATTAATTATAATTTGCCCATTATTATTCCAGATGATGCTACTTATTCGGGTTCGCAAATAAGTTCTTTTATTGAACATTTTTCAAACAAAAATTGTGATATTTATATTATGATACCATTTATATCAAATACCGCTATCGATACTATTACTACGACATTTAAAGAAAATCAAATTGATGGCGCATTATATTTTCCTACTAAACATAAATATATCATCAAATCAATATACGAATTAATGACTCAAGATAAAATTATCAAATTATTCTCATATTATACAAAGGATGGACAAAATGTTAGAGAATACCCTATCTATTTCGATCATAAAGTTGCAGATAATTATTCTTCATTTCCATTAATTTATACCTATGGAATAATACCAAACCAACATAATAAAAATATTATTCAAATGTGTAAAAAAAATAGATTACCTCTTAAAAATTATTTTAAAGATTTGCAAAGAGTTCCTATACTTAATAATTGTTCATATGATATTCTATACGATATATCAACACCACCATGTCCTTTACAACCTTATAAAAAGAATTTTGTAAGTATTAAAAGAAGTAAGACTAAGACTAGAAGTGGGACTAGAAGTATGACTAGAAGTATGACTAGAAGTATGACTAGAAGTAGAACTAGAAGTATGACTAAAAATGCTTCAATAATTAAAACAATTTGAAAAATAGTACATATCTTTAAAATTTTAAAAAAATAAATTAATTTTTAAATTTTTTAAAATTATTATAAACATGTACTTTTTATATTAAAAAATGATTATCTTTATTTATATTATAGTTAATATCAAATATGTATAGTAATTACAGGTATTTTATTACAAAATTATATATTGCACCTATTCCTATTATTTATCCCAATAAAACATTTTATCAATTTAATAATAAAAATAAATATACAGATTTTGCATGTTATAAAGTAATTAAAGAATTCTGTTATTATTAATTATATAAATGAATATTGGAATTGTTTTAGGAATTTCTTATTTATCTTTTTATATTTATAACAAGTTTATATGTAAATTTATTGTAATATCAATAAATAATAATACATTAAAACTTCATTCTAATGTTGTTACACTTTCTAAAGCAAAAAAAATAAGATATAATTTAATTAAACAATATCATTCACAAACTTTAAATGGTTTTCCTGTTTATAAAGATGTGTCTATTATTAGATTTGATCAATATATTTGATTTTACAATTTAAATATATTGATCATATAATTTTTTTATTGATTTCTCCTTCATTTTTGCTTCAATCATTATATCAATCGATTGTCCATATTTTTCAGGTATTTTAACTAAAAAAGAATTTAATAATTTAAAATATTTATATAAAATCGATTGGGAACTTTTATCTTATAATTCAAATGCTATAGATATACTTAACCCGTTTCAGTTGAATTTTCTTATTCTCACTCATATTTGTATTTTTTTACAAGAAACTATTTAATCATTTTTTATATTTTATATATATAATGAATAATATTATTATTGGTATTCCATATGAAACTTTAGAATATCAAAAAAATATTCCACTTATTCCAAGAGATATCAAATTATTACTAACCATTTTTAATATTCAAATTTATATGCATAATAAAATTTTTGATTATTTATTTTATACAAAAGAAGACTACATAAATGCAGGTGCTAATATATTACATAATATCGCTGATTTATACGATAAATGCGATGTTATAATTAAAATTAATGAATTACATGAATCTGAATATTATTTACTTAATAATAAACATACAATTATTTGTTTTATTAAAACAGATAAATTTATTAATTATTGTAGCAATAATTATATTAATTGTATTGACTATAATACAATTAATGATAAAATTATTAATTATATTTATAAAATTAATATTAAATCACTCTTACACGAATTCAATTTTGATATAAATAATTCAAATATTTTAATTATAGGCTATAATAATATATCTAAATATTATATTGAAAATATTGAAAAATTAAATATTAATTATACTATATGTTCGTTAAATTATGATTATAAATTTTCTTCTAATTACTATATATTAAATAATAGAAATTTAAAAAAATTATTATATAATTCAAAAATTATTATTAATTTTACAACAATTAATTCTAAATTATTAAATTTTATCGATAAAGATACCCTATATATTCAGTATTTTGATAATTTTAATTATAATATTATAAAAGAAAAATATTATATGACATATAATATTAATAATTCATTTTTAAATTTATATCCACATTTGATATCTAATAAAATATCAGAATTATTATATAATTATATTAGTAATATTATTTTAAATAAAAACAATATCAATTATACTATATACAAAAATATTATAATTGATGATAAAATACATAAAGATTTTATTATATAAAAATATATTATGAATTTATAGTCCCTTTTTATTATTTAATACTATTTTAACTGGTTATTTTAATATACCATTGTATAGATATATGAATTGTAATGGTTTTGAAAATAAAAAAAATAATTAATTTTAAAAATTATATAAGAAATATAATATATATTATATTGTGAAGAAATTCACGCCGCCCTTATAGCTCAGTTGGTTAGAGCGAACGACTGTTAATCGTTAGGTCACAGGTTCGATCCCTGTTGGGGGCGTTAAACTTTTTTTTACATTATTATTAATGTTTTAATAATTATATAATGTATTCCATTCCAATCAGTAAATAAATCAGTTGATGAATTACCTGTTATAATGCTATTTTCAATATTTGAACTATAAAAATAAGCACATCCACCTGAACACCATAAATTCAGGGTGATAAGTCATTTACATTGGAAGACCCTACAAAAGAATTAGTATTATTTGGGCAAACTGTATTTATTGGCAAATCGTCATTGTTGATATAAGGACTCTCTTCACAATAATAACCACTAGGATATTCAGTTATAATATCTTCATTGTTATAATAACCTTGGTAATAAAGATTTTGCTTCACATACAGAGTTTGTATATTAAGTTTCAACGCCAGCTATTGAAAAGTATAAAAAATGATTTTCTTTATTTATTTATTTTTATTATATAAATGAATAAAGAAAATCATTTTGGTATAATTATAGACGCTAGTAAAATTTATTTTTGCCCTGGTCCTTGTAAATTTAATAAATATAAAGATGATTGTGCAAAACTTAAAAACAAAATTATGTATGATTTTAAACCAAATTTTGGAGGCAGATATGATTTTTTTGAATATCCAATAAATTATAAGAAAAATATTTATTTGATTTTGAAAAATTTAAGAATATGCAGAAATTGCTATTATAGATATAACGCATATTGGAAAAATAATAATTATGAATCTTTAGAGAAAGATGCGTATAAAATACAAAAAAAAATATATGAAAACTTCGAGTCAATAAATTTCGTTGAGTTTTAATTCTAGATTAATTATTCTATCATTTAAATCATTTAAATTATTATTAATGTTAGCTAATATTTGTAATAAATTTTCATTTTTAATGTTAATTTTTTTATAATCAAAATATTCACAATTATTTCTAAATAACATACAATAAATTAATATCATTATAACAAGAATAATAATAATTAATAGTTTCATTATTAAATATACATAATATTTTAAAATATATTATGTATATAGTTTAGTATGTTTAGGTTATTTAATAATTGGATATTAATTGCATTAACATGCACATTATTATCATCCTTTGGAGTAATATTAATGAATTATATTGATAATAGTAAATATAATAATATAATTTTTATGATAATTAGTTATATACTTGTTGGATTATTTGGTATAATTTATTTAATATTTGATTTAAAAAATAAAAAAAATCTCTTAAAAAATTGTGATTATAAATTAATTTTATATTCAACCGCATTTGCATTGTTTATTGTAATTGGTAATTTGTTAATACAATATGCATTTTCAATATCTCCAAATATAAGTTATACCCATATAATAATAAATTTAAATATAATAATTACAATATTTGCAAGTTATATATTATTTAATCAATATATAAATTTTTATTGTATTTTAGGTATTATAATTTCATTTATAGGTATTTTAATTATCATATTTAATTATAAAAATTAAAAAAAATGATTAATAGATATATACTAATTTATTATATATAATGATTGAAGTTATAAAAGAAATATGTATTCAAGATTACCCTATGGTTAGTGTAATTAATTATTATGATTATCCACAAATAGAATATAGTGAGTAAAAATAATTTATATAGAATGTTCATTGTTATTTTTAATCATATCCTTAATATTTTTTATTTGAATTTTATAATGTTGATGTGGTTCTTTTAATAGTATAAAATTTAATAACAATTCAATCATTTCATAATATTTTTTATGTTCTATTTTTAAACAAATATCTTCCTTATTTTCTTCAGCAAATTTTTGCATTTGTGTAGTTTTTTCATTAACTAACTCTTCTGCTAATAAATTCAAATCTTTTAATATATATTCGTTATTAATTTTAATTAAAGCATTTTCTTTATTTTCATAAGTAATATTATTATTTTCTGGAAACTCTTTATTAAAATGTATTTCTTTTGTCAATAATCTTGGTATATCATATGTTTTTGTAAATATATGTAATAGTTTTTCATAATCAACATAATCTAATCTTTCATTTTTATAATTATTAATATAAAAATTATTAATATTATTAGAGTTTACATCTCTACAGTTATATTGATACTCAATATTTCCGTTCGTTGTAACATTATTGTATATATTTTTATTCATATACAATAATTC
>Ga0206131_10001130_pt1 | contig 35044 bp, 30 predicted proteins | sample Helgoland_Spring_FD_148636 | JGI IMG/M metagenome (GOLD analysis project Ga0206131, IMG submission 148636) | Pelagic subsurface seawater microbial communities from Kabeltonne, Helgoland, North Sea - Helgoland_Spring_Bloom_20160517_1 | ecosystem: Environmental > Aquatic > Marine > Epipelagic ... | reverse complement strand
CCCGCTTCCGGTAACCTTACCGGAGGCGGGGAAAAAGGTGGGGTGATCGACGGGGCTCGAACCCGCGACAACCAGAATCACAATCTGGGGCTCTACCAACTGAGCTACGACCACCATTCAGGGGGCGGGAGGCTTATAACAGTCACGCCGTATTGGGAAGGGAAAAATCGGATCATGCCGTTAAATCATCAAGCGCGTCCTCGAGCTTGCGGAAACGGAAGCGGAAACCGGCTTGTTCGAGTTTTTTCGGAACTGCGCGCTGGCCGGCGAGTAGGACACTGGCGAAATCGCCCAGCACGAGCTTCAGGGCAATGCCCGGCACCGGCAAGAACACCCACCGCCCGACCGCCTTGGCGAGCTTGCGGGAGAGATCCGCGTTCCGTTCCGGCTCGGGTGCAGTGCCGTTGACCGGCCCGAACATCGTCTCACTGTTGATCGCAAATATCATTGCGCTGCGGAGATCATCGACATGAATCCACGGCATCCACTGCCTGCCGTCACCGAGCCTGCCGCCGATGCCGGCCTTGAAAACTTTTTGCAGCTTCTCATACGCCGAGCCACCTCTCCCCAGCACCACCCCGATCCTGAACATGATCACACGCACGCCGAGCGCCTCCGCCTTGCTGGCCGCCGCCTCCCACTCCGCGCAGAGATCGGCAAGGTATCCTGCGCCACGTGACGTGCTTTCGTCGAGCCGCTCGTCGCCCCGGTCGCCATAGATACCCACTGCGGAACCGTTGAGCAAAAGCTCCGGCCTTTCATCCTCGGGCAATTCAGAAATCCTTGCCACGATGTCCTTTGTGACCCCGACGCGGCTTTCGTGAAATTCCTTTTTTTTCGCATCCGTCCAGCGCTGGTCGATGGGCGCACCGGCGAGGTTCACAACGACATCGCAGCCCTTGAAATCCACATCACCGGGCTTCAGCCAGTGCGAAACGCCAGCGACATCCCCCTCCCCTTTCCGGCTCACGCCGGTGACCTCGTAGCCCTCCCCGGCGAGCATGCTCGCCAGACCGCCGCCGATGAATCCGCTCGCCCCATAGATGACTGCCCGTTTTCCCATGGCGGAGGATACACCGATCGCGGGCTGCGCAAAACACGTTTCAGAAAAGCTCCATCTGCTCCACTTCCGGTATATCATGGAAACGCACGCCCACGCCCAGCAGCCTGCTCGGCTTCCCTTCGGATCGCGAATCCGCTTCCTCCAGCAGTTCCCGGAAAATCCCCCGCTCGATCTCCGGATGCGCGCGCTCCGCAGTGGTCCGGCGGAAATCGGAAAACTTCAGCTTCACCACCAGCGAGCGCACCTTCCGCTCGGAATGCCGACTGGAGAGCTTTTCCTCCAATTCGTCGAGCATCGCCCCCATCTCTCTCTCCAGCATCCCGAGGCTGTGGAGATTTTCGGAAAAGGTGTTCTCGATGCTCAGGGATTTCCTCGGACTGTCTGGATTGACCGGACGTTCGTCGCGGCCCCAGCAGCGCTCGTAAAGCTCCGAACCGTAACCACCCAGCCGCCGCGCCCACTCGAATTTATCGATTTTCCGGTATTCGCCGCAGGTCTCCATCCCCATCGCGGACAGCCGCTCCGCCGTCTTCCCGCCGACCCCGGGGATCTTCCGCAGCGGCAGCTCGCGCATGAACTTCGCCGCATCCGCCGGGGAAACAGTGAACTGCCCGTCGGGCTTTTTCCAATCGCTGGCGATTTTTGCGATCAGCTTGTTCGGCGCGATCCCCGCCGAGGCGTTCAGCCCCGTTTCCTCGCGGATGAGCTGGCGGATGCGCGAGGCGATAATGGTTCCCGGCTCGGGATTGTGGGACACATCGAGAAACGCTTCGTCCAGCGAAAGCGGCTCAACCAGCGCTGTGAAACGCGAGAAAATTTCGCGTATCCGCAGGCTGTCGCGCTTGTACACATCGAAGCGTATCGGCACGATGATGAGCTCCGGACATTTCTCCAGCGCCATGAAAACAGGCATCGCCGAGCGGCAGCCGAACTTCCGAGCCTCGTAGTTCGCCGTCGTCAGCACACCCCGCCGGCTGCTCCCGCCGACCCCCACCGGTTTACCCCTCAGTGTCGGATCGTCCCGCTCCTCGATCGCTGCATAGAAGCAATCCATATCGATATGGATGATCTTCCGTTGTAGCTCGGCTGGCATGACGAAGTGTCGCGCGCGTGGGCGGACGGTGCAAGCTGGCGCATCTCGCCCGCCGGGTTTCCCTTGCTTTCTTCTCGCCTCATCCATGAAACTCCGCCCGCAATGCTGGACATACGGATCATCAGGGAAAAGGCGGAAGAAGTGCGGGAGCGTTTGAAAGCGCGCGGCGGGGAGCATTGGAAACTCATCGACGATGTCCTGGCCTGTGACGAATCTCGGCGCGCCGCCGAAACCTCCAAACAGGAGCTCCAGAGCAAACGCAAGACCACCTCGAAGCAGATCGGAATGATGAAATCCAAGGGCGAGGACAGCTCGGCCATCGAGGCGGAGGTGCGCGCGATCAATGAAGAGATTTCCAAGTTCGACGCCCTCGCCGAGGAGTCCACCACGAAGCAGAGCGACCTGCTCCTCAACATGCCCAACCTCCCGCACGAAAACTGCCCGGTCGGCGACAGCGAGGACGCGAACCCCGTCGTCCGCGAGTGGGGCGAGCAGCCGCAGCTCTCGGAACCGAAAGACCACGTCGATCTCGCGGCGCAGCACGGCCTGATCTCGTGGGACGATGCGATCCGCATTTCCGGCTCCGGCTTCGCGGTCTATCGCGGCAAGGGTGCGCGGTTGGAGCGGGCACTGATCAATTTCCTTTTGGATACCCAGTCGGACAACGGCTACGAGGAGGTCAACGTCCCCCATCTCGTCCTGCGCGAGTGCATGGAGGGCACCGGCCAGCTTCCGAAGTTCGAGGACGACATGTATGGCACCGAGCCGGCGGAAAGTGACGGTCGCGACACCCTTTTCCTCGCCCCCACCGGCGAGGTGCCGGTGACGAATCTTTACCGAGATACCATCGTCCCGGAAGCGGATCTTCCGATCAAACTCGTCGCCTACACCCCGTGTTTCCGCCGCGAAGCGGGCTCCGCGGGCCGCGACAACAAGGGTATCATCCGCATGCACCAGTTCGACAAAGTGGAGCTGGTGCAAGTCGTCGATCCGGACACCGGTTTCGAGGTCCTTGAGGAACTCACCGCCCATGCAGAAAGCATCCTGCAAAAGCTCGGTCTGCATTACCGCGTGATCGAGCTCTGCACTGGGGACGTTGGCCAGTCATCCGCGAAGACATACGACATCGAAGTCTGGGCACCGGGCCACGGGAAGTATCTGGAGGTTTCGAGTTGCTCCTGCTTCGGCGACTACCAGGCGCGCCGGATGAAGCTGCGTTTTAAAGACAAGGAGGGGAAAAACCGTTTCCCGCACACCCTCAACGGCTCCGGCACGGCTTTGCCACGTCTCTACGTCGCGCTCCTCGAACAATGCCAGCAGCCTGACGGATCGATCAGAATCCCCGCTGCGCTGGTGCCGTATTTCGGCTCGGAAACGATCTAAATTTCCTCGAATGAAACCCCTACTCACCGTCCTTTTGACTATGGTAAATGCTGCCGCAATCGAACTTGAACCAAAGACCTTCGAGGCGTCGAACGGGACGGAGGTGCTCTATCGTTTCGCCGTTCCTGCCAAAATAGAGGAGGAGAAAAAGTATCCGCTGGTTCTTTTTCTACATGGTTCGGGCCAACGTGGCAGCGACAACAAAGCTCAGCTCAAGCACGGAGCAAAGGCCATTCTCCAAAATGCAGAGAAGCTGGGGCAACCCATGTTCGTGATCGCCCCTCAATGCCCGGCTGACAAAACTTGGGCTCCGTATCGGATCGATTTCAAAATCCCTGCCGACGAAAAACCTAAAAATCCACTGCTCAATGCGGTGTTGGCGTTGATTGAGGAAACCGCTTCCAAGCAACCCGTCGACCGTGACCGGATCTACATCACCGGGCTTTCGATGGGAGGCTTCGGAACTTGGGACGCGATCGAAAGTCAGCCAAAAACCTTCGCTGCCGCGATCCCAATTTGTGGCGCTGGCGATCCAAGAACGGTCGACCGTTTCAAAAACCTGCCGATCCGAATCTTTCACGGAGATGACGACAAAGTCGTCCCGCTCACGGGCAGCCAGCGAATGTTCGATGCGCTGAAGGAAGCCGGATCTGAAGCGAAGCTCACGATCTATCCGGGAGTCGGTCACGATTCCTGGACCCAGACATACGAGGATGTGGAAGTCGTCCGTTGGCTCCTCGCCCAAACTAAATCCGACTGATGCGTTTTCTGAAATCAGAAGCGGGAGCGAGCATCCTGTGGCTGGCGGCATCGCTGTTCGCCGCCGCGCTGCTGATGCCCTATCTCTACGATGCGGGGAAAACCCTCGCCCACAACGCCGAGACGGCGGACTACCCGTCTATCATCGAAGGAATCGCCGCGTCCGCAGGCCGCGCCAAGCCGGATCGCTTCTTCAGCCGCGCGCTGCTGATCTCCGCGCTCGCTCTGCTGCCTGCACTCATCCGGCGCGTGAAAAAAACCCCCAAACGCGAAGGCGCGGATCGATTCGCACTCCGCAAGCTCAGCTGGCGGCAACGCCTCACTCACCTCTCCAGCGGACTCCTAGTCGGCGCACTTTCCCTCGGCGCACTCGCCGTCGTCTTGGACGTGACGGGCGCCGCCGTGCCCAAGGATGTTTCGCTTTCCGCCGGGAAATTTTTCTCGAAAGCATTTCTCCCCTCACTCGGCGCAGGGGTCATCGAGGAACTCGTTTTCCGTGGTCTCTTGCTCGGCCTGTGGCTGCGGGCATGCTCACTGCGAACGGCGTGGGTCGGCAGCGCACTGGTGTTTTCGTTCATGCATTTCCTCAGCCCGCCCGACGGCATGGAAATCGCCGATCCGCGCTCCTGGAGCGCGGGCTTCGAGATCCTCAGCTCCACCCTCGGCCATTTCACCAACCCTACCTTTTTTGTCACCGAGTTCGCAACCCTCACCCTGCTCGGCCTGCTGCTCGCCTACTGCCGCACCCGCACGCTCTCCCTGTGGCTGCCCATCGGTATTCATGCCGGGCTGGTGTTCGCGCTGAAAACGTTCTCGATGACACGCCACCTCGATCCGGAGTCGGCACTCAACCCATGGTTCATCGGCGGTGACCTGAAATCCGGCATCCTTCCGCTCGTCGCACTCGGCGTCTGCTTCGCCGCATGCATCGCAATCACCCGCACGCTCAACCGAAAAAGCGGTGAAACAACCCCCTCGCATCCAAGCGGCTCATAAGCGGAACCTCGGTTTCCGCAATCAGCACCCGAGCCACGCTCTTCCTTTGTGCCTTTTGTGACCCATCTGTAAACAGGATCACCCTCGCATCACCGTAAGCACCGCGACACGCCCCACTCCCGCCTTTCGAAGCACCTTCGCGCATTCATTTACGGTGGATCCTGTAGTGAAAACATCGTCAACGAGGATCACGCCCCGCGGGGCAACCGTTTTTTTCATTCCCCACCTCTTCCTGATCGCGAAAGCACCCTTGAGGTTTTCCAGCCGCTGCCTGCGGCTCAGCCGTGTCTGGGTCTCCGTCCGCCGCACCCGCTTCAGCATGCTCAACACCGGGAGGCTCGTCTCTAGGGCGATGGCTCGCGAGATTTCCTCCGCCTGGTTGAACTGCCGGTCCATTTGCCGCAGTCGATGAAGCGGCACCGGCACAAGCGGCCACCGTTCCTCAAGCGCCACGCCCAGCCTCCTGTCTGAGGAAAACGCTCCGCAGGCCAGCCTGCCGAGATCTCCCGCGAGGTGAATCTCCCGGCCGTATTTCAGCCGGTGGATCAGCTCCGAAATGCCGTCCGAACGATCCATCGCTGCCCGCGCGAACTCGAAGTGGAACGACAGCCCATTGCAGTTCGGACATTCGAATGCTCCATCGATCTGCCCGAGGAAATGCTCTCCGCAGACGTCGCAGAACGGCACTGCGATGCGCGGCATGTCGCCAGAACAGCTCTCGCAAAGCGCCTTTCCCTGTGAAAGCCCGCAACCGCAGAGCGCACAGATAGGCGGATAGACCCAATCCAGGAAATCAATCGCAGGCATTTCGGCCATGGCGGTATCCGTGGGTGATGAGATGCACCAACCCCCCTACAGCGAGAACGCCTAACAAGGGGATGAGCCCGGTCTGCACCGAGTCGGAAGCGAGATATCCCGCGATCCTGTCCGGAATTTCGGCAGACTGAGTCGCCTTCGAAAAAAGCCTGTCCGCCAGCAGCCAGCCCATCAGCAACCCCGAAGGGAACCACACCGAAGCCGTGCGCCAGCGCGCCCAGCCAAGCACGCAACCAAAGGCAAACCACGGCAGGAAAATGACGACAATGCGCTCCGCAAGGTTCCCTCCTCCGAAAATGACGCCGGCGAGATGAACCCCAGTCAGGGTCTCGCCGTCGAACGTCTCCGCGTTGCTAAATCCGCCGAGAATAAAACGGATGCCGCCAAACATCAATGCCGCCAGCGCAATCGCCATGCTAACCCTCATCGCCCGCAGGAAAACACCCAGCACCACACAGCGGAAAAACACCTCGATCACGGCGGCGAGGGCGAAGGTCCAGCCGATGTCGAACAGAAGATCCCTGCGCCATGACGCAGCGTCCGCCTCCCAGCGGAAGGAACCCACCTTGACCATCGCATATCCGATCAGCACAAAGACCCCGAAGGTCAGCAGGAAACCAGTCAACGCCTGAAGCAGCCCCCAGCGGTTCGGTTTGAGCGGCTGCCCGGCCTCCTTGCCAAGCGAAGCTACATGAGGCAGTCGCACACCCCATGGACCTCTTCCCCCGCCACTACCGCCCAGCCGCAGCCACTCGATCAGCGGAAAAAGCGACACCAGAGCCGCCAGCGGCCAGCAGATCCTGAAAAAATCCTCCAGCCTCGCCGCACCGCTCCACGCCGCGAACTTGTTCACCACCCCGTTGAAATCCTTCGTCGCAGAAAGCTCGGAGAGCGCCTTGCCGCCGTTGTAGGCGACCGGCGTCAGCCAAAGTCCGACGACGAGCGAGCCGACAGCCCACACCCATACCTTGATCACATCGCCGACTGCGGAAACTCGCACGGGATACTTCTCCCACATCGTCAACCCATTTGCAATCCGCTATGGAGCATAGCTTTGCAAAGCCGCGCTCCAAATCAGTCCTTTGACGACTTCGGATCAAGCGCATCCCGCAAACCGTCGCCGAGGAAGTTCAGGGCAAACAGCGTGCTAGCGAAGAACAGCGAGGGGAACAGCAGGAGATAGGGTGTGATCTCCATCCGGTCCGCACCTTCCTTGATCAGTATGCCCCACGAGGAATTCGGCGGTTTCACCCCGAGGCCGAGGAACGACAGCACGCTTTCCAGCAGCATAATCCCCGGCACGGCGAGCGTGGTGTAAATGATCACAGGACCGATCACATTCGGAAGGATGTGGCGGAAAAGAATACGCGTGCGACTCAGCCCCAGCGATACCGCAGCCTCAACGAACTCAAGGTTTTTCACGCTCATCACCTGTGCACGCACAATGCGGGCAATCGTCAGCCAACCGATCGCACCAATCGCGATGAACAGCGGGATCAGCGTCGTGATTGGGGCCACGCTGTCGCGGGCCCAGCCAGTGGAAACGATCACCCAGGTGGTGAACTCGGAAGATGGCTCGTCCACCACCAAGGCAAAGAGGATCACCAGAACAAGGAACGGCAGGGCGAAAAGGATATCCACCAGACGCATCAGCACCGAATCCACGATCCCGCCGACATAGCCGGAGATCGCGCCGTAGATTACCCCGATGATGACAGCCACCCCCGTTGCCACCAGACCGACAAGCAGCGAGACCCGCCCACCATAGAGCACCCGGGAAAAGAGATCGCGCCCGAGCTGGTCTGTCCCGAACCAATGTTCCGGACTCGGAGCCGCCACCGCATTCGCGAGATTAATCTCCGTGGGGCTTTTCATAAACCACAGGAATGGCCCGATAAAACAGGCGACCAGGATCACGATCAACACGGCCAGGCTGACGAGCGCCGGCCTGTTCCGGGAAAGCCGATGCCACGCATCCTGCCACAGAGAACTACCTTGCGATTTCACTGCTTCACTTGCCACGCCGGGAAGCTAAATGCATCGGCGCGGAATGCAGAGAAGATTTTTCCCAAGCCGCCAAATCCATGTTTCCATCCCCCAAGTGAAAGCCATCATCTTCGATCTCGACGGCACCCTGGTGGAGTCCCTTCCCGGCATCGCCGCCTCGCTCAACCGCGCCCTTACCCTCCACGGCCTCCCGGGTCACAGCCACGCCGCCGTTCGCAGCTTCATCGGCGACGGCGCGAAAGTGCTCGTCGAGCGCGCCCTCACAGGAGTCTCGCGGCTGGATCTGCTCGAAAGCGTCCTCAAATCCTTCGCCGAGGATTATGCGATCTCCTGGCCTTCCGGCACCGCTGTCTATCCCGGCATCCTGCCGCTCTTGGTCGATCTCAAGGCGCGCGGCATCCCCCTCGCCGTGCTCTCCAACAAGCCCCACCCCTTCACCGCCGAGATCGTCGAAAGACTTTTCCCGGAAAACACCTTCACGGCAACCCTAGGAAACCGCGAAGGCCTGCCCCACAAGCCCGACCCTTCCGGCGCCCTCGAAATCGCCTCCTGCTTGGGAGTTTCCCCGGAAAAATGCACCCTCATCGGCGACTCGACCATGGATCTGGACACCGCAAAAAACGCCAAAATGAAATCCATCGCCGTCACCTGGGGCTACCACGACCGCGAACGCCTCGGCGCAGCGGATGGGATCGCCGACAGCGTGCAGGCGCTCAGCGTGCTCATTTCCCAGGAAAACAATAGTTGAAGCCATCGTAATCCGGCAAGTAGCTTTGCCGAAGAACACATCCAATACCAGAACCCCATGAAACGCATCCGCACCATCGCAATCGCAGCCATCGCCCTTTCCGCAACCCTCCACGCGGATCCCATCCCGGAGAACCTCCGCCAGGAAGGCTGGTTCATCGGCGCACAGGCATACACTTTTAAGAATTTCACCGCTTTCGAGGCAATTGCCAAGACCAAGCAGGCGGGCGGCAAGATGATCGAGTTCTACCCCGGCCAGAAAATGAAGCCGGACTCCAAGGTGAAGATCCACCACACCATGCCGGAGGAAGCCATGAAGGAACTCCTCGCCGAGTGCAAACGCCAGGAGGTTCACGCCGTCAACTACGGTGTCATCAAAGCAAACAACGCCGATGAGGTGAACTCCATCATGGATTTCGCCAAAAAAATGGGGCTCTACGCCGTCTGCACCGAGTCCACCGAGCAGATCGTCGCATGGGAGGCCGCCGCCATTCGCACCGACATCAAGGTCGCTTTCCACGAGCACGGCGGCTCCATGAGCAACCCGAAATACAAGGTCTGGAACCCGCTCTACATCCTCGGAGTCGTCGAAAGCCGCGACAAGCGCGTCGGCGCCTGCGCCGATCTCGGCCACTGGTGCACCTCGGAGCTCGTCCCCGTCGAGTGCCTCCGCATCCTCAACGGCCGCGTCATCAGCGTCCACCTCAAGGACAAGGCCACAACCGGAAAAGCCGCAGTCGTCGTCGCGGGCAAGGGCGTCGCCGATATTGCGGGCTGCCTCGAGGAGCTGAAGAAACAGAAATTCGACGGCCATATTTCCATTGAGCACGAGAACGACTGGAACGACAGCGTCCCCCAGGTAAAAGCCAACATCGATTTCGTCAAATCCCACCCGAAGTAGCCCCAGGGCACCTACGTCAGGGATTTTTCAAGAGATTGAAACGCCAAGTAACAAGAGTCCACCAAGTCCAAAAGAACAAAGATCTCAAAAGAGTCTTTTTGGCTGAAGATTCCTGTTCAGAAAGCGTTTAGTTTTGGAAAGCTTGGCGAACTTTTCTTACTTGGCGGTTCAATTCCCATATCCGGTTCTGCTTTCCTTGCCGGGATCTCCCTAGTGTAGGCTCCCTCGGGCATCGCGTTGCAAACTATGCTTGAATCGCGGATGGGTTAAGATACGCTTAGAAAACGTCGAGTGGGCAAGAATCGACCGCCTTTTACCACATACTCTCTCTATCTCTGCTTCCCGCTCCCTTTTCTTCTTCCTAACCGCGTCCTGAAGCCCTCGTGCTACAAGAAAATTCCTAGTATAGTCACTGTGAAAATACAATTTTGCCCGTTTGCCGTCTTTCTGGTATGCATCGCTTTTCCGCATGAAAGCTCTGCCCAGTTGCTGGATAATGACCGCAACCAAAATTCAGCCTCAATATGGGGGAAAAGATTCGATCCATGGGCCGATCCAGCAAGCAATGATTACGCACCAGCCTCCCCGGGCGACTCAGATCTCGGCGAGCAGCTCGTGCTGATGCCAGCGCAGGAATATCTTCCTTTCAGCTTGGAACTCACCGAGACGGTACATTGGACCAGCAACGCAGGACTCTCCGATCTGGATGTCCGCACTGAATTGGAAGATATTTACTCTGCCACAGACTTACGTTTCAGTTACTTCCCTCAGATCGGAGATAACAGCTACTTCGAATTCAGCACTGGTTACGCGATCTATCGCTACATGGATTATAGTTCGCTCAACTTTGATCGCTTTGAAACCTCGGTGGGTCTGGTCCACAACTTTCGAGATTTGAACAACCTGATAGGCTGGACGCGCTTTAATTACTACCGCCTATTGGACTCATCAGGCCACGACGATCTCTTTACCGATTACAGTTTGGAGCTGGGTCTCTACTACCCAATACCTCTCAGCTCGCGGCACAAGGCTTTCGGCAGCTATAGTTCGAAGTTCAGTCTCGACGCCGATCCTGGCAGCTTACGCCGTCACCAGCATTGGATCAGCGGAGGTTACACCTATACGCCGAGCGACCGATTCAAGATTTCAGCCTACGGTGGTCTCCATGTGTATGATTACGTGGAGAGCGGCCGTACTGACCTGCTTTACGACCTGGGACTCGCTCTGACCACCCATCTCACAGACCGAATCGATGCCGTCATCTCGGCGAATTACTCATGGAACGATTCAAACACCACCGGGTTCGACTACGAGGTTGCCGATATTGGCGCAAAATTAGGCCTTACCATGAAATTTTGAAGTAACGATCAGGAACCAAACGATAGATTTTAATGAAATCCGGCAATGACCCCAGTGAACATGCAGTATAATCAAACCAAAATCTTGCCGGGCATGGCCACGATATTGCTCATGTTTCTCGTCCCGGCCACGAGCTACGCCGAGAAATTCAACAGAGCGAAAGTGACCAAAGTCATCAACGACGTCAGGTTGCTCACCGGCACCAAGACGTCCCGGCCTGCCTCGAAAGGATCCGTCGTCAGCGGGAAAATGGCTGTTCGAACCGGACTGAAATCACGCGCCCAGATGGACTTCCCCGACGCGTCGATCGTACGCCTGGGCGCAAACAGTGTCTTCAGCTTCATCCAGAGCCAGCGAGATGTTGATCTCGAAAAGGGAACCATCCTCATGCAGGTGCCCAAGTCTCTCGGACGAACAAAAATCCGAACCTCTTCCATTTCAGCGGCCATCACCGGCACTACCATTCTGATCGAGTATGTTCCACCCATCACAAATGACGCTGGAGAAATCATCACGCCGGGCACGTTTAAAGCCATCGTGATCGAAGGCTCCCTTGAACTCGAGTTGAAGAATCTGCCGGGTCAAACCCTCATTCTGACGGCTGGGGAAATGGCAGCCTTCCCAACCGACATCAAAGTGCTGCCCAAGAAATTCGTTATCGATCTCGGACGACTGATCAAGACATCAAACCTCATCGAAGGCGATATGGGGCCGCTCCCTAATAAGCCCATCATGATTCGCGAGGTGCAGAATCAAAACGAACAGAAAAAGGAAGGTCGGCTGGTTGAAGTCAGCGCCAATCGGAACCCCGAAAATTTGACCCCCCTACCAAAAGACGACATCAACAATGCCCGTCCACCGAACCCTCCCGTCCAACTACCTGAGCGGCCTGACCGCCCTTAGCTTCCTCACAAACAATATCTCTGGTTCTCCGAAGGTTTATCCGATCAAGACCAGCTGACCGTTACAGAAACCCTCATGACCACAGACAGGTGCTGATGTCATGGCGCGTCATCGCCAGGGTCGTGATGATGAACCCGGGCTCCAAGCTCCTCTACCACCTTCACCCAACGTCCTCCTTCAACTAATGATAAGATTCATCATCACCTGCCTAATCACCGTATCCGCGATTGCGCACGCAGCAGATACCTATGTTGCCAAGCCCGGCGATTTCTCTCCGCCAAACCCGATGATTAGCGATCCCGTCACATGGAAGCCCGGAACTCCAGATGCCGTCATAGGCCTGACCTTCGGTATCAACGCATTCACCTCGATCATCGACGCTTCCTCGGCGGCCGGCGCGGGAGATACCGTCTTCATTGCATCAGGCATCTATGCGGAGGGCAGTGAGATCAGTCCTATGGTAGCCTTGAATTTCAAGGGTGATGGCCCCGGACTTACCATCCTCGACGGTAACGAAAGCCACTCCTTGTTTGCGCTCTCCAGTTCGAGCACGATCGCCGATCTCACCATTCAAAATGGCTCGGGCTCATTCGGCGCGGGCGGCATCTCAAGCATTGGACCGGAACTGAACCTCAGTAATATCCACTTTCTCAACAATTCACTCGCGCTCGCCGTGTTGTTTACAGAGGAAGTCCCGAGCGTCCCGCATGTAGTGAGGATCGAGGGATGCCTCTTCAGCAACAATGCTTCTGTGGAAGGCAACCCTAGCTGCACTTACCATGAAGGCGATGGCCTGGAAAGCAGCGATCTCATCATTTCCAACACGACATTTTCCTCCAACCAAGGTCTCGCCATTCGGTCGCTTGCCGGCACGCTCACCCTGACACAATGTACTTTTTACAATAATCCGTCCGGTGCCTTCGACGCCTCGGATGAACCGGATGTAGCTGCAGGGTCTAGCGTTACGCTCAACAACTCGCTCGTGCTCGATAGTTTCAATGCCCCACTACCGCCGGCTACCAGCAACGGCACCAATTTCCTAGCTGACGGTCCAATCACGACTGGCGATCTGTCCTATAGCAACACAACGGCCTCCATCCCTTCAGATCTGATCGACATCGTCCTCTCCGACAACGGCGGCGCGACGGCTACCCATAAACTAGCGGCAAATTCCGTGGCGATCGATGCGGGGACAAATGCCGATGCCGTAGATGCGGACAACAATCCCCTCGCAAATGACCAACGAGGCTCGGGGTTCCCACGAATCTCCCAAGGAACAGTCGATATCGGGGCCTTTGAAGTTCTTGCTCCCACCCTGACCCTCTCGATCGCTGATCTGAGCATTTCGGAAGACGGCGGCAGCACCTCCGTCACCGTTTCACGCAATACTGACACGACCAACGCCCTCACCGTAAACCTCTCAAGCGATGACGTATCCGAAGCGACCCTGCCGACCACTCTTACCATCCCAGCTGGTGGCGTCTCCGCCACAGTCACCCTGACAGCGGTCGGTGATGCCATCGTCGACGGCCCCCAGACTGTCACCATCTCCGCAACGGTTTCCGGATTCACCGGCGGCTCCGGCACAGTGGACGTCACCGATGACGACGTCCCCACCCTCGCCCTTTCGATCGCGGATCCTAGTATTTCGGAGAACGGCGGCACCACCACCGTCACCGTCACCCGCAACACCGACACGGAGGTCGACCTCACCGTCGGCCTTTCCAGTGATGACGAAACCGCAGCGACCGTTCCGGCTATTGTCACCATCCTTGCAGGACAAGCCTCGGCCACCTTCACGCTGACAGCAGTGGATGATGCCATTCTTGACGACACCCAGACGGTCACCGCCACCGCAACCTCTTCCGGATTCGTCGACGGTGCCGACACCCTGGACATCCTCGATGATGAAGCGCCCACCCTGACCCTCTCGTTTCTTGCCTCAAGCATTTCGGAAAACGGCGGCAGCACGATCGTCACCGTTTCACGCAATACCGACACAACCAACGCCCTCACCGTTAGCCTCTCAAGTGATGACACTTCCGAATCGACCCTGCCGACCACTCTTGCTATCCCGGCTGGTGACGTCTCCGCCACGGTCACCCTGACAGCCGTCGATGATGCCATTGTCGACGGCACCCAGACCGTCACCATTTCCGCCGACGCCGACGGATTCACCGGCGACTCAGAGCAGCTGGATGTTACGGATGACGACGTCCCCACCCTGATCCTCTCGATTGCAGACCCGAGCATCTCCGAGAACGGCGGCAGTTCTTCGGTGACCGTCTCACGCAACACCAACACGACCAGCGCACTCACCGTCAACCTCTTGAGTAACGACACCTCCGAGGCCACCGTTCCCGCCACGCTCATCATCCCCATCGGACAAGTTTCCGCCTCGGTCACTCTCACCGCGGTCGACGACGCAATCTTCGACGGCCCCCAGACCGTCACGATCTCCGCCGACGCCACCAATTTCACCGGCGACTCCGGCCAATTGAACGTCACCAGTGATGACGTCCTTCAGATCACTCTAATCGGCGGTGGCACCCTGAGTGAGCCCGACAGTTTCTCCAGGTCTCCGCTTTCCCCCTCAGCGATCGATCTAGTCCTGCAACGCAATGGCACCTTCGGTAATGTTGTCGTCAACATCGGGATCGCTCCCGGTTCTCAGGCAGAAATCGGGAATGATTTCACGATCAACGGAGCAACCTCCTCAACCTCCTCAACCTCCTCAACCTCCTCAACCTCCTCAACCTCCTCAACCTCCTCAACCTCCTCAACCTTCCAAGTCACGATTCCTGATGGTGAATCTGAAGTTGCCATTCCAGTCCAAGCGATCGACGACATCGCGGCCGAAGTCGATGAAACCTTCGTTGTCCTACTGCTCCCTGGATCGTTTGTCTCCGGGAATACCAGCGTGTCAGTCTCAATCGCACAGAACGATTACGGCGTCATATCCTTGGAAGATTTCGATTCTTCCGCCGATCCAAACGGGGGAGAAGGAACACTTCGGCAGGCCATTACCAATGCCAAGGCAGGTTTAACAATCGCTGATGTCCCGCCCTCAGACCCGGTGATCATCTTTCAGCCCGATTTGCTTGGTGAAATCAAACTCATGGCGGGAGCATTCCAGCTCGATCAATCGAGTTTCTCAATCATCGGGCCGGGAAGCCAGCAGGTCAGTATCAGCGGAGAAGGTGCTTCAAGAATCTTCTTCGTCAGCGATCCGGCGCAAGATCTCACCTATAGCATCTCAGGCCTGACCATGACCGACGGATTTAGTACGACCAACGGCGGCGCTATTTTCAATACTGAATCTCTATTCCTCAGCGACTGCGTCCTGAGCGAATGTGCCGCAAATATCGGTGGGGCGATTGCAAACGAAGGTAGCTTGGAACTCGATAGCTGCACCTTGTCCAAAAATGCAGCGATTGTATACGGTGGAGCAGTCGACAACTTCTTTGGCCTGCTATCACTCCGCGACTGCACACTTGCCGAGAACCATGCGGAGTTCGGCGGAGGGATCGAGAATAGTTCAGGAAGCGAACTCTGGGTGGACTCCTCCACCTTTTTCCTGAACAGCGCCGGGGCAAGCGGTGGCGCAATCGACTCCTTCGACGCGATAACCAACATCAGCAATACCACGATATCTGGGAATCAGGCGGGCTTCGGTGGCGGCATCTTTAATGAACGGAGTGCGGTGAGTATCTGGCAATCCACTATTGTCGAAAATATCGCTCTCACTTCGGTGGGTGGCATCCTCACCAGCGGAACGATGCCCGTATCAACCACGCTCCACAACACCATCGTCGCTGGTAATACCGAATCAGATAGTCCCTCTGACCTGTCGACTGACAATCCTTCTTTCGCAGACGTCAATGAGCTCAGCTCGAATAACCTGATCGGCGATAGTAATTCGGCGGGTGGGCTTAGTAACGGGATCAACGGAAATATTGTCGGAACCGGAGCCACCAACGTTTATAGACCACTCGCGGACAATGGGGGATCAACCGCAACCCACTCACTGCTTCCCGGCAGCCTCGTCATCAACGCCGGGAATCCGGCCTTCGCCCTCGATTCCGAGGGTCTGCCGCTCACCACCGACCAAAGAGGTTTCCCTCGTTTCACCTTCGGCACGAATGACATCGGTGCCTTCGAAGTGTCTGAAAATCCGATATCCATCGTCTCCGTCGACGCAAACCCCGGTGTATCAGTCACCATAATTTGGACATCCGAAGCCGGGGTCAGTTATGATGTCCTGCGCAGCACCGATCTCAGCACTTGGACGACGGTAGCGAACGGGGTCACTGCAATGAGCGGCCTTACCAGTTGGACAGATAACGATCCACCACTTGATCGAGCCTTCTACATCGTCCGCTACAGCACTGCCGAGTAGAGGCACCGATGGTCTCGAATCCGAGACAGCTTGGGAACACTACTTGCCGGTCAGCACCAGGTCTCCATGGTCATCCCCCCGTTCAATCGCTTCCAGGTAGTTTGAGCAGGTGAGGTCGTCGGGTCTTTCGTCGAAGCAGGCTTTAAAATGCTTTCGAGCCACCTCGAGATCACCCACGCGAAAAGCCTCTAACCCGCGATTGCATCTTTTCAACCAGTCATCCTGATCTCCCGATCCATCATTAGCGGGATCCCAAAGGACGGAGGACAATTCTTCCGCCTGATCCTTACCAAGGGTGCGAATCTTGCCCAGCGGCCGCAACGGAAACTGTCCATCCATCAAGTCCACAACACGGTGTCCAATGACGATGTCTTGAGCAAATTTCTTCGTCAGCCCCTCGAGCCGTGCTGCCTGATTCACCGCATCTCCAATCACAGTCATCTCCTCCTTCTCCTCCGAACCCATCATGCCGAAGATCACATCACCGTGGTTCAGGCCAATCCCGATCTTAAACGGCTCCCGCCCCTCCTCAGCCCACTTCGCGTTGAGTTCACGCAGGCGGACCTGCATCGCCACAGCCGCAGCAACCGCCGAGCGAGCATCCGCCTCCTTGCCCTCGCTTTGCATGAGCCCCCACACCGCCATCACCGCGTCACCAATGAACTTATCCACCACCCCGTTGTGTTCGAAGACGATTTTCCCCATCGCATTCATGTACTCCTTCAGCTGCGTGACCAGCTCCACCGGATCATCCTTCTCCGAGCGTTTTGTGAACGAGCGGATGTCTGAAAACAAGATGGTAACCGGTTTACGGACACCGGGAAGGGACCGGAAATAACCCTCGGGCAAACTGAGAATATGGTCGGCAAGTTCCTTTGACATCTGCCGTTCAAGGACTCGCCGCAATTTCGCTTTCTCCAGCCGCTCCATGGCATATCGGCTACCGTAAACACCAAGACCCGCCAGCCCCATGGTCAGCATCGGAGACGCGGAAGGCAGTAGAAGCGAATGGTTGAAATACAGCCAGGGCACCAGAGCCAGGTATGCGGCGCCACATCCGCATAGAATCAGCAAACCAAGCAAGGGGCGGCGCAACATGAAGGCGATCCCGAATACCACCAGCGCCATCAGGAACACCGCAAGGATTTGCCCGCCTTTTCCTACAATTGAGTAGTATTCACCACTACTGGCGGCAGCTAAAGCTGACATCTGCAACTGCACACCTAGGATCGTGCTAACGGGAATTTCTGCAACGTCATGAAACTGCGTGGTAGAAACTCCCCCCACGTAAACGATCTTATCTCGAAAATATTCGCCCCCGGCATAGTTCTTTTCCCAGAACTCATCGAGGAACAGGGTATGGAGGGAGATCGGCGCATAGGTCCCGTTCCCGTCTGAAAAATCGGGGAATCGTATCGGCTGTTGCACGCCGAAATGCTCGATCTCGGTATCCGGATCGATCTGTTTCAGCGCAGCCATGGCCAAGGAAAGCCTGTAAGGATCAGCTTCGTGCTCAAAAATACGCATCGCCCCCTTCATCGCCCGAACCGTCGAGTCAACGTCCGGGAAAAACTTCGCCAATCCTATGCGAGGATCCATGGGGTCATCCGACTCGATCACGCTCGGCGACGGCAACATCACGAAGGGTTTCAGAGTTTCTGACTCCTGCCCGGCATGCTCCGGATAGACCAAATCACTGGCGACCACGACCTTCCGTGGGTTTGCCTCGATGACCGCCTTGAATGCAGCATCACCCTCTCCCTCACCGCTGAAAACCACGTCGTAGACGACAAGCGCAGCACCGGCATCGATTAATTTTTGCGTCAAAGCCGCCCAAACCGAGCGTGGGAAGGGATACCCAAAGCTCATGGCATCAAGTTCCGGAGAATCCAGAACCTCCTGTTCGTCCCAGACGTGGTCGAGGACATTGAGAGAGGCATCATCAATACCAACCAACACGAGCCGTTCGTCCACTGTTCCGCCACCGCGATGGTCGGTCAGTCCATCACCCAACCACAGCTCGAAACGCTGAAGCCGCCCAAAATCGAGAGCACTTAATCCTGCTACAACTGAGGCAACCGCCAAGCAGATCAATGCGTTGATCCGCACCTGCCGCCAGCGACTAACGGATTCCGAGCTACGGGGTGTCGATTCGATTTTTTCCATGGATGATATTGGGCGACGAGACGCCAACATGAGATTTCATGCCCATCGATCACACAATGGTTAATTTCTCTGAGCTTTATGTCCTGAAGCCAAGATAGAAAGCCTCAAAATCGGTGAGCTTCGGCTACTCATGCGATAGGCCGGCACCGAAGACCTTATCAACGCCCTCGCCTCGAAGTCACCTGTGACGGCGACACCATCACCAACTTGGTCAACGGCAAGCTCGTCAACAAAGGCTGGAACGGCCAGCCCCACCCTAGGGTGCTCCGGAGCGAAGCCGCGGTGGTCGACATCCGCGACTGGATCATCTCCCCGTTCGGGAAAAAGGACGCGGAAACTCACGGCGACGGATAGCCGCCTCATCTTATCCTTGCCTCCCCGCTCCCCAGCGTTCAAAACTCACTGCCGTTCCGCTAACCACGGAATCAGAAATGGGGCTGTAGCTCAGTTGGTTAGAGCAGGGGACTCATAATCCTTTGGTCGTGGGTTCAAGTCCCACCGGCCCTACTTTTACGGTGAAATGGCGCCAACACCGCGCTACCATTTTTCATGGAGAACCTGTAGTTCGGCGACGATTTTGGGTTTCTCGACGGCGTAATCCTCCACCTTCGGTTCGGCATCAACGTTAGCCGAACTTGTATACTCCGGGAACGGGAACCGGGGCTTCTACGTATTTATCAGCCAGCTGCAAGGTGTCCGGTGCGAGATCCTGATTGGAAGCCCACATCTGCTCCCAGGTGATACGCTTCCCGGAGTGCGCGGCCTCGCGACCCAGCATACCGAGCATGGTGCTGTTGACCATGAAGTCGCCGGCATTGAGTTCCTTGCCCGCGCGGATGGCCGCAAACCACTCGTTGTGGCAAACTTGATACATGTTCTCGGGCTTGCCCCGGTAAGTCCATGTGATCTCTCCACTCTTGTCCTTGGTGAGCACGCGGCTCGGGGCTTCAAGCGTCCCGTTCTCACAGAAAACGCGGTCCACCACCTCGGAGAAGGCGTTCTTCAACTGCCGCTCGGAAACGTGGCAGATGATGCCGCCCGGATATTCATAGACGACATCGTAGTGATCCCAGACATTGCCGTCGTCATCGCGCTGGCAGCGGCCGCCGGAAGCGCGAGCGGCGATCGGGGCGAGGTCGCCCATCGCCCAGCCGATCTTGTCGACGGTGTGGATGCCCTGCTCAAGAAGCGGCCCTGCGGAAAGCCATTGGTGCGCCATCCAGTTGCGGAGTTGCCACTCAACATCGCCCCATGCAGGGTTGCGCTGGCTAACGTCGGTGGAGGGCTTCGGAACATTCGCAAGGTAGGTGCCATACACCGATACAACCCTGCCGAGTTCGCCGGAGAGGAGTTTGCCGTAGCCCTCGCGGGTGTTCGGCGAGAAGCGCCAGCAGTAACCGTGCTGGATGGTGGTGCCTTTCGCCTTCGCCATCTTGGCGGATTCCAGCACTGATTTCAGGCCGGCCACATCGACCGCCATCGGCTTCTCTGCAAAAATGTGTTTCCCGGCCTCAACCGCGGCGCGGATATGCATCGGACGGTATCCCGGGGGAGTTGTGAGCAGGACGACATCCACGCCGCTATCGATGACCTTCTGATAAGCATCCAGCCCGGAAAACTGGCGCTCCGCAGGGACATCCACCTTACCACCGAATTTCTTAAGGCCTTTCAAAGCCACGCCGATCTGGGACTCGAAGGCATCGCCGATCGCCCACAGCTTGACGTTCGGATCCGCGGTGAGCGCCTGGCTGGCGGCGCCCGTGCCACGGCCACCGCAACCGATGAGTCCGATCTTCAGTGTCTCTTTGTTACCTGCGCCCTGCGCGCGCAGGACATTCGGGAAGGAAGCAATGGCGGCGGTGCCACCGGCGGCGGTGAGGAATTTTCTGCGGGATTGCTTGTCAGGATTCATTTTCGGTAGTTTATGAAAACTCTAGCCACTCTCAACGAGCAATAACTCCCGGGTATTGCACAATTCGTGAAATTTCCCGGGGAAACTCCAAGCCGCGAGCCGTCACTACAACAGCTCTAGGAACACCGGCAGGACTTTCAGGAAAAGCGAATTCTTACCGCCACGCGCAAGCTGCTGGGCGACGAGATCGGCGGAAGCCTCCGGATCCGCCGGGGACAGCGAGCTGACGTGGTAATCGCCGGATACGATCTCGCGGAGGAGGTGAGTGGAGTCTTTTTCCCTGCTGATGCGGACAGTGGTATCCTCGGATGAAAGCTCGACGAGCCCGAGCGGGGCGGAGTCTTCGGAGCTTTCGATTTCCACCTCGATTCGCTGTCCCTCCTTCGTTTCGAAATGCCGTTTCCCCGCGATTTCCCATCCCGCTTGGACGGAGAGCCAGGCAAGGAGTTGGAGTGCGGTGTTGCGGTTCGGCGGGGCATGGCAAATGCGGATCTTGTCGATTTTCTCTAATGCGCCTTGGGCAACCGGATCATCGAAGAGCGCCGCCATGCCGACCCGGAATTGCCAGCAGCGTGTCCATGCAAGATCCTGCACCACAAGTGAGGTATTGCCGTTTGCGACGTGGCTGATCCTCGCGAAGGCTGATTTGACATCGTCGCCCCAGCTCGAGCTGTCGACGATCAGTCTGTCGATGACGCTGGCAAGGCGCTCGGTGAGCACCTCGGAAAGCCCGCCCTGCCACCAGAAGATCAGCGGAAGGTCGGAGTTGAGGTGGGAGAAAACCGTGTTGCGGAAGCGGCCGGTGACACGACCCGTGAGCCGGAAGGAAATCTGCTCACAGCAAACGGATTTCTGGCCGTGGGATAGGTGGCAGTGGGCGGTGATCCAGGCACGGAGGCTGGCCTCCTCATCGCGGTTGATCTCCACCAGGATGGCGCGGCAGGCGTTGTCCCGGGTGAGGTCGCTGATGATGCGGGAGTTCTCCAGCAAGCCGTCTTTCCGCTCGGTATAGACCACCAAGTTCATCAGCGACGCGTTCGTCCGGGCGTCGTCCTGCTCCCAGAGATTGCGCAGTTCGCCGTCAATCTCGGAGACTTTTACTTCCTTGCCCAGTTCGGCGTATTCTTCATCGGTGGTGGTCATATTAGCGGTATATGTCTTTGCGGTGGCCAATCTCGATGACGAGCACAACAAGAACGGAGTCGTGGATCTGGTAGATTATCCGGTAGGTTCCTGCCCGGATGCGGTATTCTATGTCGAACCCAACAAGCTTTACGCTGCCAGCAGGCCGGGGTTCTGATGCGAGTTTATCGATGGCTCTCGCGATGCGGTCGGCGGTCTTGGTAGGAATTTTTCGGAGATCCTTGTCGACACCTTTGGCGTATTCAATGCGATAGGATGCCATCTTCGATCAATTTCTTTTTGAGATCCTCCCAGGGGTAGGTTTTCTCGTTCCTACGGCGCTCAATGATCGCGGCGGAATAGATATCCTGAAGAAGATCCTCGTACTCGCGTATCGGCAGGATCGCCGCGATTTTTTTGCCCTTCTCGTTGGTGACAAACTTCGTACTCATAATTTGAATCTACCTGATTTGAGCGGCTCCTGCAAGCCACCAGACTTTACAGTCTGCGCCATGCGAAGCCGTCTCGCTTGATCATATCATCCGCCTCTCGCGGACCCCAGGATCCGGCGACGAACTCCGCCATGGCCGGCTTGTTGTCGGACTCATGCCAGGCGCGCTCGATGTGGTCGATGAAACGCCAGGCCTCCTCGACCTCGTCGCGGCGTGCGAACAGCGTCGCGTCGCCTGCCATGGCATCGAGTATGAGCCGCTCGTATGCCTCCGGGCTGCCTTTTCCGAAACTGGTGGCGTAGTGAAAATCCATTTTCACCGGCTCGAGGCGGAGGCTGGTGCCGGGGATTTTCGAAACCATGCGGAGGGAAATCCCCTCGTCCGGCTGGATGCGTATGACCAGCACGTTGCCGCCGGGAACACCGCCGGGAAGTGCGCTGAAAAGCACAGACGGGGCGTCCTTGAAATGCACCGAGATCTCGGTCGATTTCTTCGGCAGGCGCTTGCCCATGCGGATGTAGAACGGCACCCCGCTCCAGCGCCAGGTGTCGATCAGCAGCCGGACTCCGACGTATGCCTCGGTCTCGGAAGTCGGTGAGACACGATCCTCCTCGCGGTAGCCGGGGACGGGATTGCCGTCCACATGACCTGCGGTGTATTGGGCACGAACGACATTCTCCGCGACCTTCTCCGGCGTGTCCCACTGGCGCAGCGAGCGGATGACCTTGACCTTCTCGTCACGGACGCCGTCCGCGGAAAGGTCAGTCGGCGGCTCCATGGCCACGAGGCTGAGGAGCTGTAAAAGATGATTCTGAACCATGTCGCGCAGCGCGCCGGCCTTCTCGTAGTAGCCGCCTCGACCGCCCTCCATGCCGAGGTTTTCGGCACAGGTGATCTGGATGTGGCTGATGTATTTACTGTTCCAAAGAGGCTCGAAAATCGCGTTCGCGAAGCGCAGCACCATCAGGTTCTGCGCGGTTTCCTTGCCGAGGTAGTGGTCGATCCGGTAAGTGTCCCGCTCCTCGAAGGTCTCGTTAACGACCTGATTGAGGTGCTGCGCGGTCTTGAGGTCGGTGCCAAAAGGCTTCTCGATGATCACGCGGGACCAGCAGCCGTCCTTGGATTCGTTGAGTCCGGCGGATTTCAGGTGCAATAGGATGTCGTCGAAAAACTCCGGTGCGGAGGCGATATAGAACAGCCGATTGCCCTTCCCACCACGACCCGCATCGATCTCATCAAGCCGTTCCGCCAGTGAGACGTAGCCCTCCACATCGGTGAATTCGGAGCGATGGTAGCTCACGCTCTCGATAAATTTCCCCCACACCTCCTCGTCGTGGCCGCTGCGTGAAACCTTTTTGTTCAGTTCCTCCAGCCCGTTGCGGAACTCCTCGTCCGCTTTCTCCCGGCGTGCGAATCCAATGATGTTCACCCCGGTCGGCAGCTCACCATCAACGGCGAGGTTGTAGAGTGCAGGGATCAGCTTGCGGTGGGTGAGATCACCCGTAGCCCCAAAAATAACGATGGTGCATGGCTCCGGGCGGCGGCGGGAAACGAGATCTTCACGAAAAGGATTGGACATGGGACGGGCACACTTTCACCGCAAGCCCCTGCAAGGGAAAGAGAAATCAGGTGTCTGGGCGGAATACTGCTCATGCCCCGCGTGAACGGTGTGAATTCCCAAAGCGAGCAACTAGACAAGCTCGTTTTCCAATAACGCCGCCTCAGGACCGCGCTAGTCTGCGGGCATGTCTGCAGACAAAATCAAAACTCACAGCACAGGGCTCGGATACCTGATGTGGGTCTTCGGTTTCGTCGGCATCCACCGCTTCTACCTCGGAAAAATCCCCACCGGCATCCTTTGGCTCCTCACCGGCGGTCTCTTTGGCCTCGGCTGGCTCTACGATTTCTGCACGCTCAATGAGCAGGTGGATGAGAGGAATTGGGCGTAGATTGGGGCACTGAGAACTTTCACTCCGGTGTAACCACCGCGCAGTTTCCCAGATCTTTCAGAGTCCGGGAAATGGTGTGAACTGATCCGCCTGATGCCGAAACACATCTCCCAGGAAAGCTTTCAGCGCATCCCGAGCGCCAGGGACCGGAAATCCCCATTTCCCATCAGATCCTCTTCCCTTTGGGCCTTCGCGACTTTGCGCGAGACACCTTCTACCAAGGCAGCGGGAACGCCCGATTGAAGGCGAAGACCTTGTCGCGGATGGCGTGGAGCTTTTCCTCGTTGGTATGATCGGCGAGGGCTTCGGCAATGAAATCGGCGACTTGCTCGACATCTTTTTCCATCATGCCGCGGGTTGTAACGGCGGGGGTGCCGATGCGGATGCCGGAGGGTTTCATCGGGCTGCCGGTGTCGAAGGGTATCCCGTTTTTGTTGACGGTGATTCCCGCTTCATCGAGGGCGAGGGAGGCCTCGGAGCCGTTGAGGCCTTTCGGGCGGAGATCAACGAGCATGAGGTGGTTGTCGGTGCCGCCGGAGCAAACGCGGAAGCCGTGATGAGTTAGGCGCGCGGCGATCGCTTGGGCGTTTTTCACAACCTGCTCCTGGTATTCTTTGAAGCCGGGCTTGAGCGCCTCGAGGAAGCAGGTGGCCTTCGCAGCGATGACGTGCATGAGCGGGCCGCCCTGGATGCCGGGGAAGACCTGGGAATCGATCTTTTTCGCGAACTCCGCCTTGCAAAGGATGGTGCCGCCGCGTGGGCCGCGCAGGGACTTGTGGGTGGTGGAGGTAACGAAATCCGCGTGCGGGATGGGACTCGGATGGACTCCTGTAGCGACGAGTCCGGCGATGTGCGCCATATCGACGAAAAGGTAGGCGCCAACTTCACGGGCAAGTTTGCCCATACGCTCAAAGTCGATAACGCGTGAGTAAGCGGAGGCGCCGACGGTGATCAGTGCGGGCTTGAGTTCGCGGGCGGTTTTTTCCAACTCCTCGTAGTTGATGCGTTCGTCCTCCGGAGAGACACCGTAGTGGGTGACGTCGTAAAAGCGCCCGGAGAAGTTCGCTTTGTGGCCGTGGGTGAGGTGGCCGCCGTGGGCGAGATCCATGGTGAAAATCTTGTCGCCGGGCTTGAGGACGGAGAAGTAGACGGCGGTGTTTGCCTGGGAGCCGGAGTGCGGCTGGACGTTTGCGTGGTCGGCTCCGAAAAGCTCTTTGGCGCGCTCGATGGCCAGCTTTTCTGCGATATCGACGTATTCGCAGCCGCCATACCAGCGCTTCCCGGGGTAGCCCTCGGCGTATTTATTCGTGAGCAGCGAGCCCTGCGCTTCCATGACAGCAGGTGAGGCGAAGTTTTCCGAAGCGATGAGTTCGACGTGGTTCCGCTGGCGGTGCTCCTCGCCGACGATGGCTTCGTAAAGATCCGGATCGGAAACGGCGATGGCGCTGCCGGAAGATTTGCAGACGCGGAGCTCATGACGGCCGCCCTCGAATTCGGTGGCGAGGAAGGCCGAGACCATTTCCTTCGCGGTATCGAGATCCGTGTATTTTCCGCTCAAGCAAAGGACGTTTGCATCGTTGTGTTGGCGGGTGATGACCGTTTCCTCCACCGTGCGGATGTTGACAGCGCGAACGTGGGTGAAGCGGTTTGCCGAGATGCTCATGCCGACCCCCGAGGTGCAGGCGAGGATGCCGAAATCGAAGGTACCGTCCGCGACGTTCCGGGAAACGATGTTCGCATAGTCCGCGTAGTCCACGGAATCCGGGGTGTGGGTGCCGAAGTCTTCGACCTCATGCCCGGCTTCCCGGAGATGGGCTACAACTGCGTTCTTCATTTCAAAGGCGCCATGATCGGCGCCGACGGCGATGCGGAGGTTGGATTGGCTCATGGTCGAGGACGTGCGGGCATTCAACGACGGCAATCACGGATTGGAAACCGGAAACTTGCGAAAAGTGCGAGGAATCCGCAACACTCAGCGGATCGCCGCCAGAGATTGTGCTTCCGGGGGGCGGCAATCCGCGCTTAAAACCAAGCCCGCAACCCAAACCCAGATCCAAATGACCATCATCTCCCTCATCCTATTTACCGCCTTCGCGGCGGGCCTCACCTGGTTCATTACCCGCAAGGACGAAAAATCCACGGCGGAAGGCTTCTTCCTCGGCGGCCGCTCACTGACTTTCCCTATCATCGCCGGTTCGCTGCTGCTGACCAACCTATCCACCGAGCAGATGGTCGGTCTCAACGGAGCCGCCTTCGCCCACGGCCTGAGTGTGATGGCATGGGAGGTCGTGGCGGTCGTGGCTCTCGTGCTGATGGCGATCTTTTTCCTGCCACGCTTCCTCAGGACGGGAATTACCACCGTCCCGCAGTTCCTTGAGCTGCGCTTCGATCGCACCACCCAATCCATCGCGAACACCATTTTCCTGATGGCCTACACCTTTCTCCTCATCCCGCTTATCCTTTACACGGGCGCAATCGGACTGATCAGCATCGTCGACCTGAAAGGCCTGACCGGGATCGAGAATGAGACCACCCTGCTGCGCGGCACCGTCGTTCTGATCGGCGTCCTCGGGATGCTCTACTCACGATTCGGCGGCCTTCGCACGCTCGCCGTCCTCGATACGATCAACGGCATCGGCCTGCTTATCGGCGGTATGCTCGTCGCCTATTATGCCCTCAACGCGGCGGGCGGCGACGAAGGGATCTCAGCCGGCTGGACCTCGCTCAAGGAGAGCCAGCCCGAACGCATGACCTCGATGGGAGCCGAGGGATCCGAACTCCCCTTCTCGACCATCTTCACGGGAGTCGCCCTGCTGAACCTTTTCTACTGGTGCACAAACCAGCAGATCATCCAGCGCACCTTCGGCGCATCGAGCCTCGCCGAGGGCCAGAAGGGAGTGCTTCTCACCGGCGCACTGAAACTGCTCGGCCCGCTCTATCTGGTGCTGCCGGGACTCGTCGCCTTCCAGCTCTATGCGGGGAAAGACATTTCCAACGACCAAGCCTACGGCACTCTGGTGCGCGATCTCCTGCCCGGCCCGCTCACAGGATTCTTCGCGGCGGTCATGATCGGAGCTATCCTCAGCTCCTTCAATGCGGCGCTCAACAGCACCTCGGCGCTGTTCTCCATCGGCCTTTACAAACATGTCCTCAATCCGGCCGGAACCGAGAAGCAGACCGTCCGCGCCGCGAAATGGTTCGTGGTGGTCGTGGCCATCGCCGCAATGATCGGCGCCCCGTACCTCGCAGGCCAGGATACGATCTTCGTCTACCTGCAGAAAATGAACGCGATCTACGCCATCCCGATCTTCTCGGTGGTGGTCGTCGGGATGCTGCACCCGCGCGTGCCGGCCTGGGCCGCTTCCATCGCGATGATCGCCGGTATTCTCATAATCTCGCTCGGATACTTCGTCCCCACCTTTGACGTGGCGATGAAGGACGCAGGCCTCCACGGCTTCCATTTCATCGGGATCGTGTTCGCCATCCTCGTTGCCTTCTTGCTCATCGTGGGAAGCGTCGCCCCTCGCGCCACCGCATGGAAGCTCGAGACCTCGAACGACATCGACCTGACCCCATGGAAGGGCGCAAAATTCGCCAGCGCACTGCTGATTCTGGTGGTCATCGGCATCTACGCCGCGTTCGCCACGTAGAACAACGCACCGGCTATGCTGACTCCAAACACGCCTCTTCCCGCCCTCGTTTCCGAGGCAAAGGATGAGCTGCGGTCACGCTTCGGCGTATCCGCAACCATCGTTGCCGCAGCCCCCGGCCGGGTGAACCTGATCGGCGAGCACATCGATTACTGTGACGGCTTCGTCCTGCCCTTCGCGATCGAGCGGGCGGTCGTCATCGCCGCCGTGCCGAACGGAACGAATGAGGCCAGGATCGCTACCGCTTTTGACAGCGAGGGAGCCGTGATCCCCACCGGGACAACACAGGAAATTTCCACGCCGAAGTGGTCGAACTACCTGCGGGGGGTGATCCACGGATTCCAGCAGCGCGGGATATCGATCCCCGGCTTCGATGCTTTCATCGTCTCCAGCCTACCGGGCGGGGCGGGGCTTTCGTCCTCCGCGGCACTCGAATGCGCGGCAGCAACCCTTCTCGAAGAGCTGACCGGCACCGAACTCGGCAGCCGCGAGAAGGCGCTGCTCGCCCAGAAGGCGGAGCACGATTTCGCCGAGGTTCCCTGCGGAATCATGGATCAGTTCGCTTCCACATTCGGAAAAGAAGACCAGCTCATCCTGATCGACTGCCGCTCCGGCGAATCGGAGATGGTGCCCTTCGCAGATCCGGCGCTGACCATCCTCGTTTCCAACACCAAGGTCTCCCACGAGCTGTCTGACGGCGGATATGCGGCGCGCAGGAAAAACACCGAAGACGGCCTCGCCGCCACCGGCAAGTCCAGCTGGCGCGACGTCACCATGACCGATGTGGAGGCAGCCCGGACAGGCATGGACCAGACTATCTTCCGCCGCTCCCGCCACGTCGTGGGGGAAATCGACCGCACCATCGGGGCGGTTGAGGCATTGAAACGCGGTGATTTCCCGGAACTCGGGCGGCTCATGTATGAGAGCCACAACTCCCTCCGAGACGATTTCGAGGTATCATGCCCTGAGCTCGATCACCTCGTCGCCACGGCAGCGGAAATCGGCCGTGAAGGCGGCGTCATCGGGGCACGGATGACAGGCGGCGGCTTCGGCGGCTCCACCGTCACCCTCTGCGATGCGGAGAAGGCGGAAGCGATCGCCGCAGCTCTCGTGAAATCCTACGAGGCGGAGTTCGGCTTCGCCCCGGAGATCTTCGCCAGCCGCCCGGCGGATGGAGCGAGGCTCCTGACCTTGAGCTCCCCACAGGTTGACATAGTGCGCATGCTTTGATAATCAACCTCCATGGAGGAAGCAGATGCGGCGAAGGAATGGTTCGTCACCCACGAGGGCAAGCAGTTCGGGCCGGTGTCCATCAAAGACCTCAAATTCGAGATCGAGCGCGGCGAACTGAACCCTCGGCTCGACATGATCTGGAAAAACGGGATGGAGGACTGGATCCCGGCGGGCGAGCTGAGTGGACTTTTCGAAAAGAACGATGAGGCCGGAGCCGCAGAAACAGCCAAGGAGGCCTCGGACAATTTCACCGGCTACATCCCCGAGGAATCCGAGGAACAGCGCGAGCGCGTCAAGGGCAACTGGCCCGGGGCGGGGCGCGGGGCGTTCATCTTCGTTTGTTACATTCTCCCTTTCATTCTGGGCATCCTCATCGGTTTGGGAGCTTCATTCCTTCAGGGCAAGGTCGACGCCAACCTACTCGGCATCGTCTCCTTCGGACTGCTCCTTCTGCCTGCCATCCTTGCGATCGCAGTCACTCTGAAACGTTTCCAGAACCTCGGTATGACACGGTGGTGGTTCTTCGGGCTGCTGGTGCCGCTGCTCAACATCTGGGTCTATTACCGGATATTGGCCTGCCCTCCCGGCTATGCGGAACACAAGAAACTCGATGCCATCGGCTGGGTTTTGGCCATCCTCTACTGGTTGCTGACACTACTCAGCATTGCCGCCGTGGCGGGAATGTTCTACATCATAATAAACGATCCCGAGGCTTTCGAGAAACTCTCATCCGAGAACGGCGCGAATTTCTCCGAGTTCATGGAGAAAGCCGCGGATCTCCAAGAAAACATCGCGAAACCCTCCGAAGGCGGCGAGCCTTCGGCGGAACCGGAGCCGGAACAATACTAAGTGATCGAGACCTCGAAACAGACTGACGAACGCCTCCAGGCGAAGGTGGCCGGTAGTGTAAAGGCGAGGGAGGAGACCTTGGCACCAACGGAATGCTGGTGCCTCCATGGCGCGGTCGGATCAGCATCGGATTGGCGCGGACTTGCCGGAAAGCTCGCCGTCGAAGGGATATCCACCCGCTCCGTCGATCTCTGGCGCTTCCTCGAATGCGAGAGCGTGCCCATGCCGGAATTAGGAAGACGCCTCAACGCGGAAGCGGCAGGCGAGATACCCAGGGCAACGCGGCGCATCCTCATCGGCTACTCGATGGGCGGGCGCCTCGCGCTGCATGCCCTGCTGGAGGGCGGGCCGTGGGATGCGGCGGTCATCATTTCCGCAAACCCCGGGATCCGGGACCCAGGCGAAGCCGCTGCAAGGCGCGCTTCCGACACTCTCTGGGCCACCCAGGCGCTGACTCTTGCGTGGCAGGATTTCATCGGAAAATGGAATGCCCAGCCCATTCTCGGCGGCGCGATGAGGGACAGCCGCGAGGACTCGAAGCTGATCCAGCGCCGCCGCGAAATCGCACGTAGCTTTGTCGATTGGTCAATCGGAAGCCAGCAATCGCTGTGGGACAGGATTTCGGAAATCAAGATCCCCACGCTCTGGATCGCCGGGGAGAACGACAACAAATTCCTCCCCATCGCCGAAGAAGCCTCTTCGCTGGCGGAAAATTTCCAACTCGCCGTCGCACCCGAGTCAGGGCACCGCGTGCCATGGGAAAACGAAGCCTGGCTCGCGGAGCAGATTACGGAATTCGGGAGGGGCTGACACCGGTCTGCCCCAACAACGGCATTGGGATGAGATGACGAGTAAATGTTGTAAGCCTGTTCTCCTGCCTCCACGCAAAAGGCTTGAACAATACCTCCTACCGAATAAAACCCGAGGAATGTCAGCGAACCAGCCACCAATACCCACCTTATACGGTATAACCAGTTCGAATAGAATTCCCTCCAGCGGCAAGTCTCATAATTTCTGGGGCAAAAACCAGTTCAACAGCTCTTTCCCCGCAGCTCTTGCTTGCTGGATGCGGGACGAAGGAATCAAGCCGGTGTATGTTCACACGTCGGAGGGAGAAATCATCGCGAGCGACGACAAGATTTCATTTGACGACGTTTTCAACAGCAACGCTCCAAACAAGCTACTGCGCTTCGATTTCGAGGCAAAGTTTCCCGGGTTTTGCGGTTACTCCTTCGACTCTCTCGAATCAATCGACCTCGTGGTCAGTGACAGTAAGGGAGCCGGACGTCCGCTGGAAGTGAAACTGACTGTGCTTCCCGACCAGACGACTTTTCGTAAGAAAGAAGATCTGTGGGGTTGTGAACTTGTTGTAAGACCGGTCTCAGTCATATACGCCGCACTCACAATTTATCACTCTCTCATCGACAGGAAGGAAGAGGCTTTAAAACTGCTGGAAAAAACAGCGCTAGGTGTGGGTGACTGGACGAATACTAGCGAGATCCTAGTTCATCAGAAGCAGATACTCGTTACATTGGAATCGTTCCTGGATGCTTTTTCTGATTCCCAAGTGCCTCTGATCCTCCAGCCGATTTGGAAAACCCAAGGGAAGCTTCCAGAGCTGGCAGATCAAGCCTTTGATGTTTTTGTGTGGAGCAACATGGCTCTTTGCAGGTTGTTCCTTAATCAAGCCAAGGCGAACCCCGCCACCAAGAAGGTTTCACGTCATCTGAGGGCTTCAACGCGACTTCTGAGATGTTTATACGACCTTTTCAGTACAGGCCAGATGAGAAGGAGCGAGATTGTTCGGATGGCGTTGGGCAACCAGACGGACAAAGAATTTTCTGCAAGCGGGGCGGTTACAAACCCATATATGAAGCATCCAAGGCTGACTGTCCCCCGGGTCCATAAGTCGGTCTTATCCAAGATTATTCTGAATGGGGGTGAGAAGAATTTGAGTCCGGAACGTAGATTTGATGCTACAATTTTCTTCACGGCTACGGAACTTTTCGGAAAAACAGACCCAGTATCCAAATTAATTACTTGACCCTTTGAACAGGCGTCAATATATTGACGCCGTTATGAAAAAAGTGGCTGATTTATTCTCGGGTGTTGGCGGGCTTTCTCTCGGTTTCCAGCGTGCAGGATTCGATATCGTCGGTTCGTTCGATAATTGGGAGAGGGCTGTGGAGGTCTATAGGGAGAACTTCAAGCATCCCTCTTTTGTCGCTGATCTATCTGTAGCGGATGAAGTCATACCTCAGATCGCCGCGCTTAAACCCGACCTAATCATCGGGGGGCCACCTTGTCAGGACTTTTCACAAGCGGGGAAGCGCAATGAAGGTGGGCGAGCAAATTTGACCCATGTTTTTTCCAAGATCGTCTCGGAACTCAATCCAGAAATGTTCATCATGGAAAACGTGGCGCGAGCAGAATCCAGTAAAGCTTACAAACTTGCGAGAAACGAATTTAGAAAGGCTGGTTACGGGTTGACCGAAATCGTGCTTGATGCCAGCCTTTGCGGAGTGCCGCAAAAGAGAAAACGATTTTTCTGCATAGGACGTAAGAATGAATATGAACAGTTCCTACTTAGCAGGTTCAAAGCATCCATGAGTTCTGAGCCAATGACCCCAAGGCTATTTTTTGGCAGGGAGTTCGGGTTCGAACACTATTACAGGCACCCCCGCAATTACAGCCGAAGGGCTATTTTTTCCGTAGATGAGCCTGCTCCAACCATGCGAGGTGTCAACCGGCCTGTACCCCCCAATTATCCAGGTCATCCCGGTGATACGGCCAGCAAGGAAAATGTGAGGTCGCTAACAACGCTCGAACGGGCGCGGATGCAGACCTTTCCGGCTTCCTTCAAGTGGAAGGGCACAAAAACTGACATAGAGCAAATGATCGGCAACGCGGTGCCTGTCAAACTAGCCGAATTCGTGGCAGAAATCGTAATGAACTACCTAAATAACAATGAAACAGGAATTCTCCAACTGGCTGAAGTCAAATAAGGCGTTCACCGATGCATCTGCAAGTGATGTCTGTTCACGCCTAAGAAGGGTTTTGTCCATCTGTCCCATGGATCTGGAGGCTGAACTCGATCCCAATCTTTTTGCACTAGGCCAAAAAAAGGAATTCAAAGGACTGTCAGCGAGCGTAAAAAGTCAGCTGAAGAGATCCTTAAAGCTATATAAGGAGTTCCACACTTCACACTTTGGCAAAAAGCAAGGCCGTTGAGGTCGGCCTTTGTTGGTAGTCGAATATGGATCAGTAGTGGATCGCGTGGCCTTCCGCCGCGAGGGTGGCCTCGTGGATCACCTCCGACATAGTCGGGTGGGCGTGGATGGTGGCGTGGATCTCGTCGATGGTGAGCTCCTGGTCGAGAGCGAGACCCATCTCGGCGATAAGCTCGGTGGCGTTGTCACCAATGATGTGTGCGCCGAGGAGTTCGCCGTGTTTCTTGCCGTAGAGGAGTTTCGCGAAGCCATCGGTCTCACCCGCCGCAACCGCCTTGCCGATGGCGACGAAGGGAATTTTCCCGACGGTGTATTCGATGCCCTCTTCCTTGAGCGCGCGCTCGGTCTTGCCGACCGAGGCGACCTGCGGATGGCAGTAGGTGCAACCAGGGAAATTGGTGACCTTGCGGGGCGTGTAACCGTCCACGAAAAGTCCGTCGACGCACTGGAACGCCTCGAAAGAAGCGACGTGCGCAAGCCACGGCGGGCCGTTGATATCGCCGATGGCATAGACGCCGGGGAGGGTGGTCTCGTAACGGTCGCCAACGGTGATGTAGCCGCGATCGAGCTCCGGCTGATGACCGCCGGGAAGCACCGGCTGGATGCCGATGGCGACGAGGCAGACATCGGCGGAAATGGTTCCGTTTTCTTTCGGCCCCTCGACGGTGATTTCCACGCGATCGCCGTGATCCTTTGTGGCGGTGACCTTGGTGTTCGTCAGGCAGCGAATGCCCTGTTTCGTAAGGGATTTTTCAAGCGCCTCACCGACCTCGGTGTCCTCCACAGGCAGCACATTCGGGAGCATCTCGACGAGCGTGACCTTGGTGCCGAAGGCGTTGTAGATGTAGGCGAACTCGACACCGATCGCGCCAGCGCCGATGATGATCATTTCCTTCGGTTGCTCGGCGAGGACCATGGCCTCCTTGGATCCGATCACCGACTTGCCGTTGAACGGCAGCGGCGGCAGCGGGCGGGCTTTGCAACCCGTAGCGATGATGATGTTGGTGCCCTCGAGAGTTTGCGTGGAGCCGTCTGCCGCTTTCACGCTGACCTTGCCTTCGGACTCGATCGAGCCGTAGCCCTTGATGTAATCGACCTTGTTTTTCTTGAAGAGGTATTCGATGCCGCCTGCGAGCTTGTCGGAAACCTTGCGCGAGCGGCCAATCACCGAGCCCCAGTCATAGGAAAGTCCTTGGATGGAGAGTCCGAACTCGCCGGCCTTGTGGGTGAGTGTCTGGTAGAGCTCGGCGTTCTTGAGAAGAGCCTTGGTGGGGATGCATCCCCAGTTCAGGCAGGTGCCGCCAGCGCGATCCGCCTCAACACAAGCTACCTTTTTCCCGAGCTGGGTCGCGCGGATTGCAGCGACATATCCGGCAGGGCCACCACCAATAACAATGAGATCGTATGACATAATATTTCTAAAAAAGAGTTCGGCAGGAGCGTGATGCTCGCCAGCGGGATTGTCAAAGGGGGAAAGGCCGAAATCGCTCAGGCAGCCGTCGTGTTTTCGCGAAGCCAGTCGGCAAAGTTGTCCTCGGTCATTTCACCGGCCGCCAGAGCCAGCATGGTCGCGTAGCGCTCACTTTTCTCAGCATTCAGTTCGATCCCGTTCCACTTGAGGAAAAGCCTGTAAACAACGAATGCAGTTCTTTTGTTGCCATCGAGAAAGGGGTGGTTCTTGGCAATTCCATACGCATAGGCTGCGGCCATGGCGCATAGATCCGGAGAAGGATCACCGTAGGCCAGCAGTTGCTGAGGCCTCGCAAGCGCGGAAAGCAAAAGGCTTTCGTCGCGTAACCCCGCTTGCCCGCCGTGCTCGGCCAGCTGCCGGTCATGCAGAGCCAATGTGATATCAGGAGTAATCCAGTTGGTTTCGGCGCTCATGGAATTCTTTTCAGATCTAGGAGGCGAATGTCAAACTATTGGGCAAGTTTGCGGAGGACGTCTCTGTCCTCGCGCATGATTTCTTCGGCCAGAGTCATTGCCGTAGCGAAATCTTCATTATACGGATTCAGGTTGATGCCATCCGGCGTTTCCGTGACCGTGAGCGTATCC
>Ga0206131_10001123_pt1 | contig 35144 bp, 32 predicted proteins | sample Helgoland_Spring_FD_148636 | JGI IMG/M metagenome (GOLD analysis project Ga0206131, IMG submission 148636) | Pelagic subsurface seawater microbial communities from Kabeltonne, Helgoland, North Sea - Helgoland_Spring_Bloom_20160517_1 | ecosystem: Environmental > Aquatic > Marine > Epipelagic ... | reverse complement strand
AATGTGTGATATTCTTCTATAACCAATTCCTCTTTCTTCCTTAAGGAACTTTACTAATCTATATAGTTTTTGTTGGTAGGTATTGTAATGAGATGTTTTTGTGAGTTTTGATGTTCTAATAATTAAATCAAACGATAAATCAATACTTTCAACTACTTTTGTTTTTGAAGTGTCTAAATCCAAATTATCGGATACAAAAACAGTCGGTGACGGTTGAGTAGGATAGTTTTTTAGGTTGATCCTAAATTAATTGTAATACATTGGACAATCTAACTCTTCTTTATAACCAGAGATTCGTTCAGTATAGTAAGTAGTATCTTCATCAAAGTCCCACCAACCACCATATAGAGGACCAAAAATATGTACAGTAACTCCAGGTTCAACTTCATAAGTAGTGTCTTCTATTCCATGTAATACAATAACGGTCAAGGTAGTATCCCAATCTCCTGTTGAAAGTATTATTCTATCTGCACATCCTCCATCATCAAAATCTTGTTCATGAAAATATCTATCTATTTCTTCCCACTCACTAGTAGTGTAATTATAATTTGAAGTTACTATTTCACAATCACATTGGTTTGACTTCAAAAAATCGTCACAAGAAGATATTAAAACAACTAATGATATTAGAATAAATCCGGATAGTAATTTTTTCATAGCTCAAATGTACAAAATTTTATTAACTCTCTAAAAATTAGGATTTCTCACTTATTTTTCTTTCTTATTGTAGTCTAATAAATTAGATTATGAAAAACGAAAAATCGTACTTTGAAAAGTATATTGAAGAATTGAAGTTTGTACTCAATGCAATGGGTGCAGACCCTAAAGATATTGAATTTTTAATTGAAGAGGTATGGAAACCAGTTAAAGGAAAAGATTAACACCCACTTTCTTTTTTTGTTTAAAACTCAGTTATTGCCCTTTGTATATATTCATCTTCAGCACTTAGTATTGTGTAAAACACTTCATTGTCCCAAAGGTTACGGCAGGTAGTTGCTTTTAGTAGGTTACTGAAGTAAGCCTTTTCAGTTGCTCCTAATTGCAAGTTAAAGTCTTTGTCTTTTTGGGTTACGAATGCTGTGTATTGCAAGTAGATATCGGTCGCACTGATTTGCTGGTGGCTACTGATGTTTTCCTTTTTGTACTGTTCACTTTGCTTTAAGCAGAATTCATTTATCCACCCTTTGCTTACCATTTTATTTATCTGCAGATAGTTTACGGTACTATCTCTTTCTATTGTTATGTCTGGGCTAATTCCACCGCCACCATAAACAGTTCTTCCGTTTTTTGTAGTATAGGTTAGGCTGTCGGCTTGTTGTGCTGAGGTGTCATTTCGGGTATATTGTTCAAGGTAATAGTCCTTATCATTTTTCCCATAATCCTTTTGTATGCACCTACCGGATGGGGTGTAATACCTTTGTGTGGTTAGTCTAATTACCGAGCCATCTTGCAATGGAATTTGTTCTTGCACAAGTCCTTTTCCGAATGAGCGCCTTCCTATTACTAGTCCTCTATCATTGTCTTGCAATGCACCACTTACAATCTCGGATGCGGAGGCTGACCCTTCATTAATCAGGGCAATTATTTGCATTTCTTCTAGTTGTCCGTTTTGGGTAGCGAATGTTTCATCTTTACTTCTGTTTCTTCCTTCAGTATAAACAATTAGCTCTCCTTCTTTTAGGAATTCATCACATATCTGGTTGGCAATGTGTAGGTATCCTCCTGGGTTTCCTCTAAAGTCTAGGATGAGTTTTTGCATTCCTTTTTGTTGTAGGGAACTTACTTTCTCCATCATTTCGGTATAGGTGGTAGCGGCAAATCGGTTTATTTTTATGTAGCCAATTTGGTCTTGTAGCATTATTCCAACATCCACACTATATAAGGGAATGTCATCTCGTACAATTGCAAAGGGCATGAGTTCCTGTTGCCCTCTTCTTTTTATGATGATGTTTACAGTTGTCCCTTTTTCTCCTCTTAGTAGTTTTATTACGCCTTCATTTTTTATTCCTGTGCTGGCAACATCTTCTTTTTCTACTGATATTATTCTATCGCCACTTTGTATTCCTAACTTTTCTGATGGCCCTCCTGATATTGCTGAAACCACTACTATACTATCATCAATAATATTGAATTGCACCCCTATTCCGCTAAAGCTACCTTGCATATCTTCTTCTACATTTTGATAGTCTTTTACAGGAATATATGCAGAATGAGGATCTAGCTCATTTAGGATGGCATTGATGGTTTTATCCTCAAAATCAGCTGTGTTTAAAGTATCAACATAGTGGTTGTCTATTAAGTTGAGGATAGCATTTATTTTTCCTCCTTCATTTGCTACTGGGTTGTTATTTCCTATACTTCCTATTAGTATTCCACTACTGATGAGTAGGGCATAAATTAGGGGTTGTAATTTTTTCATTATAGTTTTTTCTTATCAAATTCTACTACTTCTACTCCTGCTTCTTTTAAGAATTCAATCCCTGATGTATCTGAATATTTATTGATATAAACTAGGCGAGTAATTCCTGCTTGATGTACCAACTTGCTGCAATCTTTACAAGGGGATAGGGTTAAATATACGGTTGCTCCGCTACAATCGTGTGTTGAGCTTGCCGTTTTTAGGATAGCATTTGCTTCAGCATGCAGTACATACCAGTGTGTTTCATTGTTTTTATCTTCACAACAATTCTCAAATCCTGATGGTGTACCATTGTATCCATCTGAAATTATCATTCTGTTTTTTACTATTAGTGCTCCAACTTGTTTGCGAGTGCAGTGGCTTAGTTTTGCCCATTCTAGTGCCATTCTTAGGTAAGCTCTATCGTATTTTTCTTGTTTTGTGTTGGTCATGTGCTTTTTAAAATAAAAGTGCAAGATACTAAAAGAACTTCTTTATATGTAGGTGATAATTTGGAAATTAAAGCTCCACAGAAATGTGGGGCTTTTTTTGTATGTTTGAAATATGAATATCTTTCTTGAAAATGATTTGTCTTTAGAATCTCAGTGGAGAGCATTGATTCAGTTTGGAAAGAATTCTGCTACATATAAATTTGCTTTTGCAAAAGCATTGTTAGAGCTTTCGGATACTAAATCTATTTTATCTTTGTCAGATATTGCCGAGCCATTTTCTAAGAATATAACAGAACATTTGTTACTAAATGATAAGCAAGGAAACTCAAATTCTAGTGCTTTTTTAAATGAATGTCGAAAATTTAATCAAAAACAAATTGACAAAAACAGATTGTTGTTTCAAACTGAAAAATTAGGCTTTGTAAATGTAGTTGATGCTTTTCAAAATATTAATGGCGGTATTATTCCTGATAAATTTTATGACAAAGATTATTCAAAAGGGAAGAAAGAGATTGTTCTAACGGATAATTTTTTTAAACTATGTGAAGGAAATCAATTTTCTAATTTATCTGAAGAATCTGAAGCTAGATGGAAATTAGTTGAAACTGCATGGAATTTGCAACTCAATCCTAATATGATTGTAAGTTTTGATGAAAACAAAGAAGTGCTTTTTATTGAGGATTTTAGTATGAAGCGAACTGAAATTACTTCTGCTAGGAGTGCATTGAATGGGTATCAAAAAGGGAAATGTTTTTATAGTTTTAAGGATTTAAGACTTAAAGAAAATTTAAATTGTGATGTTGATCATGTTTTACCTCACCTTAATAAATCTTCACATTATTATTCTAAATATCCTGCAAATATTAATGGGGTGTGGAATCTTGTACTTGCAGATAAGGATATTAATAGGTACGAAAAAAGAGCAAAGTTTCCTGCTAAAAAATATATGGAAAGGTTGTGTAGGAGAAATGAGTATTACATCACAAGTAAGCATCCTCTAGCTGAAACTATTATTAATCAAACAGGTAAAACGGCAGCCGAAAGGTTAAATTTTCTAAATTTTCATTGGAATATAGCTAAAGAAAATTGTGTTATAGAATTTAGTGCTTTTGAGTTGGCTGAAAATAAATTTTAAATGAGCGTATTTACAAGTATTTCTATTGATAATTACCTTTTTGAAACAGATTATTTTTTTGTAATAAAGGATAAGTACCCTGTTTCGATTGGTCATTTGCTAATTGTTTCTAAAAGGGTAGTTCTCGATTTTTTCACGTTAAACGTTCAAGAAAAAAATGATTTAATCCTTATGATTGATAAATGCAAATTGCATATTGAAGGCAAGTATAATCCTGATGGTTATAATATTGGCATGAATTGTGGTGTTAGTGCAGGCCAAACAGTTATGCATTTTCATTGTCATGTTATTCCAAGATATAGTGGGGATATGCAGAAACCTGATGGAGGTGTAAGGCATTGTGTGCTGGGTAGGGGCTATTATTAAACATAAAAAGCCTTCAATTTCTTGAAGGCTTTTCTCTAGTACCCAGAGCCGGGCTCGAACCGGCACGGTTTGCACCATTGGTGTTTGAGACCAACGCGTCTACCAATTCCGCCACCTGGGCATTTTTCGAGCTGCAAAAATAGAAGTTTAATACAATTCATACCCCTATTAACTAAAAAATAAAAACTTTAGTATAATTAATACTGAAAGTGTATATTTGCACCCCTTTTTTAATAAGGTATAATAATGAAAAGACCAATTAAATTTTTTGCAGGAAACAATACTAAGCACTTAGCTAAACAAATTGCTAATGCCTTTGGTGTTGAGCTAAATAAGTCTTCAATGGTAGAGTTTTCTGATGGAGAATTTGAGCCATCATTTGATGAAACGGTTAGGGGTGCTGATGTATTTTTAATACAATCTACCACACCTCCATCTGATAATTTGATGGAATTGTTACTTATGATTGACGCTGCAAAAAGAGCTTCAGCTGCAAATATTATTGCGGTTATGCCTTATTTCGGTTATGCTCGTCAGGACAAAAAAGGAAAACCAAGAGTGCCGATAGGGGCAAAATTAGTTTCTAATTTACTTACTGCATCAGGGGTGGATCGTATCATGACAATTGATTTGCATGCCGATCAAATTCAAGGTTTCTTTGAGGTACCTGTTGATCATTTATACGCTTCCGAGCTTTTTATTGAAGATATCAATAGCCTAAATTTACCTAACTTAATAATTGCTTCTCCTGATATGGGAGGTTCTAAAAGAGCAAATGCTTATGCTAAAATCTTAAAATCAGGTGTAGTTATCTGTTATAAGGAGCGTAAGGAGGCAAATGTTATTGGTGATATGAAAGTACTAGGGGATGTTGCAGGTAAGGATGTTGTTATTATTGATGATATGGTGGATACTGCAGGTACACTTACTAAAGCTGCTGATTTAATGATTGCTAATGGAGCAACAAGTGTTCGTGCTTATTGTACACATGGTATTTTATCAGTTACGGCTTACGAAAGGTTGGATGCTTCAAATATTGCGGAATTAGTAATTACAAATACGATTCCTAAAACACATAAAAGTAGTAAAGTAAGAGAAATTTCAGTTGCTGAATTCTTTGCTCAAACAATAAACTCAGTTGTGAATAATGAGTCCATTTCTGATAAATGGAAAAGCAACCAATAAATAAAAATTAATAATCAAATTTAAATAAAGATGAAAACACTAGCAATTAGCGTAAAAGAAAGACAGAATGTTGGGAAATCTAACACTCGTGCGTTAAGAAATCAGGGTAATGTACCATGTGTACTTTACGGGGGAGAAAAGCAAGTGACTTTCTATGCTCATGAAAATGACTTTAGAAAGCTTGTGTATACTCCAGATACTTTTATTGTGGAACTTAATATTGATGGTACTGTTACCAGAGCTATTATGCAAGATATTCAGTTTCACCCAGTAACGGACAAAATTTTACACATTGATTTCTTAGAAATTATTGAAGGTAAACCAATCACTATTACACTTCCAGTTATTCTTGAAGGAGCTGCTCCTGGAGTTAAAAATGGTGGTAACTTAATGTTCAGAAGACCAAAAATTATTACTAAAGGTTTAGCAGCAAAATTACCTGATGCAATTACTTTAAACATTGATCATTTAAAAATCGGTATGTTTATCTATATTAAAGATATTGAAATGGAAGGGTGTGAATTCTTGGCTCCAGGAAATTCAGTAGTTGTTGGTGTTAAAACTGCAAGAACTGCTGTTAAAGAAGAGGAGGAAGAAGTAGAAGGTGAAGAAGGTGCTGAGGGAGAAACTCCTGCTGAAGGTGCTGAAACTCCAGCTGCTGAGTAATTCATGAAGTACTTAATCATTGGATTAGGTAACCCTGGTGCTGAGTATGAAAATACCAGGCACAATATAGGATTTAAAGTGTTGGATAAGCTTGCGGGCTTATCCAACATTTCTTTTTTTACTGAAAGGTTAGCTGATGTTGCTGAAGTTAAATTCAAAGGAAGAAAATTAGTTTTGGTGAAACCTAATACTTTTATGAATCTTTCTGGTAAAGCTGTAAAATACTGGATGCAACAAACCAAGGTGGATGTAGAAAATATATTAGTTATTACTGACGATATTTCTTTGCCTTTTGGTATTGTTCGTATGCGTAAAAAAGGTTCTGATGGTGGGCATAATGGGCTAAAGGATATTCAAGCTCAATTATCAACTGCTGCATATCCTAAGTTGCGTTTTGGTGTCGGTAACGATTTTCCAAGAGGCAAACAAGCCGAATATGTTCTAGGTAATTTTACTAATGAGGATTATGAAACTATGGAAGTTCGCACGGATTTAGCTGTAAAAATGATTCAGGCATTTACTACTATGGGAATAGGTCGTACTATGTCTGATTTTAATGGAAAATAAATTAGTTTATAGGGGGTGCTTTTAGTTTAAATAATTAAATTTGCACCACTCGAAAGGGTATCGTGGCCGAGTGGCTAGGCAGTGGTCTGCAACACCATCTACAGCAGTTCGAATCTGCTCGATACCTCCGAAAAATGCTTGTTAGAAATAACAAGCATTTTTTTTTATATTTGTCCATCTTAAATTTAAGTATGCCAAAATTAAATAATGTACTGCTTATTGCTTTTCTACTGTTAAGCATTAATGCACAATCACAGTGTGATTATACTATAAACAACTATGAACATGTTAATTGTTATGGTGATAATACAGGGGCTGTTGATATAATTTTATTGAGTCCTAATGCAACTTTTTGGTGGACTGGAGTGGGCGGATTTACATCTACATCAGCTAATATTAGTGGTTTATTTGCAGGTGAATATGTTTTACATATTATGAATAATCTTATTCCTGGAGATACAAGTACAACAGTGCTTTGTTACACAATTGATACGATCTCAATTGAACAAACGCTACCTATTGATGCAAGTTTTGAACTTTCAACTATGTGTAATGAAAATGATTCAGCAGATGTTATAACTACAATTTGGGGTGGAACTCCTCCTTACACTACTTTGTGGAGTACTGGGGATACTGCAAGACATACTGATAGTTTAGCACCAAATATTCTTCCGTATGAATTGTATGTTACAGATAAAAATAGTTGCACAATGACGATTGATTTGCTTGTTAATGAGGTTAAAGAAATGAATACATTTATGTCATCAGTAAGTGTTATCTGTAAAGATGATTATACTGGTTCAGCAAGAGTTTTTGTAAAAGATGGAACACCTCCTTTTCGTTTCCAGTGGTCAACTGACAGTGCTTTTACGATTCATCACGATTCATTTTCAGTTTTAGAAGGATTGTTTCCAGGAGAATATCAGGTAAAAGTTATTGATGAAATGGGCTGTGTTACTCGTGATACTATAGAATTGAAATCAAACCCAGCAATCTGTATTACTGTATATAAAGTTTTTTCTCCTAATGATGATGATATCCATGAGTTCTGGGAAATTGAGAATATTCATTTATATCCTAAAGCATTAGTAAGTGTATATGATAGGACAGGAAGACAAGTATATAGAAGAAAAAATTATATTAATGCAGAAGAACATGCTTTTTCAGGTAAGGATCAAGAAGGAAGGACATTACCTTCAGATACTTACTATTATATAATTGATTTAGAAAATGGAGATACAGTATTTAAGGGGGCTTTAACAATTGTAAGATAATGAGAGGAATAATTTTAATACTAACTGTGCTAATAAACTTAAGTCTTTTTGCACAACAAGAGCCAACTTTTACGCAATACTATAATAATGATATGGCAATTAATCCTGCTATTTCAGGAAGTAAAACCTATAATTCGCTTACAATGTTAACAAGGCAGCAATGGTTAGGTTTTGAAGGAGCGCCATTGAGTACAAACATCTCTTATCATGGGGCATTAAATAATCGTTCGGCAATGGGTGGGTATTTAATGTTTGATAAGGCAACACCGGCTTTGCAAGCAAATTTACATTTAAATTATGCTTATCATATTCCATTGAATTATGATAAAGTAAACCTATCCTTTGGTTTGGGCGCAAAGTTTATGTATTATAATTTAGATTTTAAACCTGAAGACTTACCGCCAGGAGTTGATCCTGCTTATTCTGCTAGTTCCTACGACAATACCTTAGGAGATGCTTCTGCAGGGACTTATCTTTATGGTAAAAATTTCTATTTAGGTTTTTCTGCTTCTAATATTTTTGAATCGTCCTTTAATACTGCTATTGGAAGTAGTCTTGTTTCTAATAAAGTCTTTAAAAACTATTATGGGATGGGCGCATATCGTTTTAATATTATGAATAATGATTGGGAATTAGAGCCTTCTTTCTTGTTAAGAAAAATGGCTTTACATAATAATGTAACTGACCTTACTACTCGTATTATTTACTTAAAAGATACTTGGGGAGGTTTAACCTATCGTACAGATGGAACGCTAGCTTTCGGATTTGGTTTCGGTAAAAATAATATGCATTTTTCTTATTCATATGATCATACTTTTGCTGGTGATATTATGCAATATACTTATGGTACGCATGAAATTGGTATAGCATTCCGATTTGAAACTTTAGCTACACAAAGGCATATAGGTTTCTGGAGTTACTAGCATGAAAAAGATAGAACATATAGGTATTGCTGTCAAGGATATTGAAGCATCAAATAAAATATTTGCAAAAATTTTCGGTAAGGATAGTTATAAGTCAGAGGCAGTTGGTTCTGAAGGGGTAATTACTTCTTTTTTTCAGGTAGGAGAAAATAAAATTGAACTGGTTTCAGCTACTAATGATGATAGTCCTATTGCAAAATACCTTAGTAAAAATAGAGAAGGTATGCATCATATTGCTTTTGATGTTGAGGATATTGAAAAAGAAATGAAACGCTTGCAAAATGAGGGTATTAGAATCCTAAATGATAAACCTAAAAAAGGGGCAGATAATAAGCTTATCTGCTTTTTACACCCAAAGGATACTAATGGTGTGCTTATAGAATTATGTCAGGAAATAAAGAAGTAATATCTTTATTATCTAATAGATGATGTGTTTTTATCCCTAGTTTTTTTGCACCTTCAATATGTTGAGGGGAATCATCAATAAAAAACACTTCTTCAGCTTTTAGTTTTTGTTCAACTAATATGTGTTCAAATACTTCAGTATTTGGTTTCCTCATTCCTACTTCATGAGATAAGTACATTTTATCAAATAAATTACTAAACCCATTCCATTTTTTATCCCCAAGTTGCTCTTTAATAGCATCAATATGGATTTCATTTGTATTGCTTAATAGATAAATTCTGTATTCTTTTTTTAATGCTTTTATAAGTTCTAATCGGTCTTCAGGTAAGTCCAATAACATGGCATTCCAAGCATCTGTTACTTGCTTTATGGTAGCATTCTTTGTTTCTCTTTGTAGTTCTGTAAGAAATTTTTCAGCAGTAATTTTTCCAGTTTCAATTTGATTAAATAAATCAGTTTGTACTTTTTTGGAATAAAAAGTAGAAGCATTTTTTACTTCTAATTTTATAAATGCATCTATAGTATTTTGGTAGTTAATGTTAAGGATTACAGCTCCTAAATCAAAAATAATTGCTTTGCTATTTTTCATTCTGCAAACTTGCAAATTATTGAACAATTTTGATAGTTTTGCACTTCCTTTTTAAGGAGGGCCCATAGCTCAGCTGGTTAGAGCACTTGACTCATAATCAAGGGGTCGCTGGTTCAAGCCCAGCTGGGCCCACAAGAAACCTCACCTGTACGGTGGGGTTTTTTTATGTGTAGTTAGTATACAAATATATAAAAAAGTGTTGTTTGTGGCAGTGCTGAGACAGTTAAAAAAGCCAAAAAATTTGGAGGTAAAAATCTTAAAAACATACCCCACCCCTTCGATAATAGTTGTTTTCTATAGCCAATACCTGTTCATATATTGGGGTATAATCCTCACATTCTTGACACCTAAATATTTTTTATTTTTTTTAATCTCCTAACAAATATGCCTTCCCCCATCTCTAAATTCACTCATAATATTGATTATCAATACCTTAATTGGCATGTAATTTGGTCTTTTGTTTTGGGTTCTAAATCTCCGCTGTAGTATTATGCAGTGTCTCCTTGCGTTTAAAAAGAATATATCTCATTAAACTATACTATATGTTCCATGCAAAGGCTGGGTTAGTTTCTCTTCTTTAATAAATTTTGATAATTTATTTGTTAGAGTTCTATCTTGTACATTTAATTCTTTTGCAAATTTTGCTATTTCAGATCTTTTAAATGTTTTTTTTGATGATGCCCAGTTTAATAGTTTTTCGTCTATTAAATTCTTTGGATATTTATTTCCAGTATTAAGGGAATTCATTAAACTCAGACTATGTGTTACGTATACTTTTTCAACCAAAGTTATTGCTGTTTCGAAGTCAGTATCATTACAAATGATCTCAGGCTTGTCAGTTCTTAAGGCAGTTAAAACCATAGCAATTTTGAATGTCATTAAACCTAATCTGAACAGAACTCCAGGTACGTTAACATTATCATGTTTCTGTATAATTCTATCTAAGTTTGCTGTAAATCTCTTGTCAAGCTCATTTCCCTGGATTTCAGTCATTTTAAACACTTGCTTTGAAACTGAGCTAAATTTATCACATAATTCGATACTATACTTATTGAAAACATCTTTTTTACTTATGGACATTTCTGATGTATAGGTGTTCTTCCATTGTGGATTAGTTACATAAGAGTAAAATAGAAATCTACTAAAAAGCCCATCTTCAGCTGAAGTAATTAATAGGTCCTTTTGATTCGGGGTACCTGTCACTGTCATGCTAAATTTTGGTTCTTTGACTTCAGAATATTCTAATTCTTTAACCCTACTTTTAGAAATATTTTCTGAGTGAAATCCTTTTCTTAATATATCTGAGTACCCACCCCAATCTTGTTTAAGTGCTGTTGTGAGGGTATCTGATTCTGTTTCGCATATACAACCAATTCCTTCGTTATCTTCAAGATGCTTTATTAACATTGATGATGATGTGTTGGCAGGAAGAAAAAATAAATTTGATTTTGGGAGAAATGGTTCTTTTAGATTTTCAATATCTTGATCTGTTTTTGCTTTTTTTAGTTTTAAATCATAAAATTTCTTTTGTTTTTTATATTCCATTTTTGCTTCTCTGCTGCTTGAAAGAAGTTCCTCATGGTAACAGTCACCTAATTGTTTTGCGTACTTCATACTTCCTTTACCGCTTGCTGGTGGTGCAATGACGAAACTGAATAGATTAGGGTAAACTACTTCATTTGAATATAGTCCATGAATATTATGTAACCCACCACTAATAACAGAAAGCGCTGAAGTTAAATAAACATCTCTTTCTCTATCTTCAAAGTTTGCGCATGATTCTTTTAAAATAAGTGGTAGATTTTCATAAATTGAGTTTGGTATAAGTGGATTGTGTTTTTTTTCGCTATTTATGGAAGATATGGAAGGTTTGGAAGGTTTGGAAGATATGGAAACAGTACCCCATTCATTTGTATTAGAGAATGCGCTTGTTACTGTTTTTTCAATTTCGGTATTATCAAAAGTAGCTTCACAATAGTTTAGTGCATATGATAATGTCTCAGATTTGTAATATCCCATTCTATTTGCATTACACGAAAATTTATGAATAAAATTATTTCTATTACCCTCTTCAAACCTATCATTGTTAGATGTTAATTTCCATATGTCATCTAAAGTGTTTTCTTTATTTTGACTATCTTTTAAGAAAGTTTCAGAATTATCATTTATAAATAATTTTGGGTCATATGAAACAAAGCATAGACGTGTAACATCTTTTACACTCTTGTCTGAAACTACTCCTAACATATCATCATAATATTTTTTTAATGCATTAAAAACTGCTTTATGAGTGCTTAGCTCAGCATCTGTTTTTACTAATATCTTTAACCCTTTCCCAGATGGACTAATAAATGCAGAGTAAGTGTTAGGTATAATGATTGCTTTTGCCTTTATCTCTTCTACATTATCAAGTTTATCATAATCCAAATGTATTAAACCTGTATATATATCAACATTTTCAATTTTGCGATTGCCTTTAAAGGTTGCTGATATGGTGAATGCGGGCAGTTCAGATTTTAACTCACCAGCAATTTTTTTCTCTCCTTTTTTTAGGTGATTTCGAATTGCTTCAATCGGCTCTTTCCAGTACCCATCTTTAATTGCTTTTAATATTTTTTCAACATTTACTTCTCTTGCGTTAGACCCTTTGACTGAATCCATAAAATTTACATTTATCATCTTTTACATTTTAATTATTAGACTTGCCAAACGTTCCATATTTGCCATTTGACAAAATTTTGCAAACTATTGGTTTTTGTTGGGACAAATGTTTAATAATTTGGCGCAAGACATGGGCACAGAATCGTATCTAATTGGGTCTGATAACGTATCTTTTACTGCTTAACTTCAAAAAAAGAGACTAATGCTTTGTAAAGTGGAAGGTAATTATCTTTATTATAATCTGATTTAAACTTATGAGCGGTTCCAAATTTTGTATCAAATTCATCAACCATAAAATTGAATATACTAATCAAAGTTTTATCTTTATTCATTAAACCATCTTTTCTAAGTCGATCTACTAAGAAGCTTACAGGGGTTAATACTATATCTCTTTTAAGACTTGAAGTAAACTTCTCATACAATTCATATCCATAAGAATTAAAATATTCAGGATATGGGTTATTATATTCTTTTCTTTCAACTGCTTCAATTGGTTTTGGAAATCCTTTAAGTTGATTAAGTTCTTCAATTAAAAAGTTGATTTTTCTCTTCGAACTATATTTATATTTATCTAAAAACTCATCCGACACAAACTGCATTACGTTCAATGAATCTCTATCTGGTATTGGAACCATATGCTTAATTGTCTTCTCTATGATTGTATTTTGTTCTGAAATACATTTATTCAGATAGTCTTTAGTTAATTCTTTAATACCATCAATACCATCCCAAGTAGATGTGTCATAAAAATCTTCAATATAATCTTCAACTCTGAGTAAATGTTGTTCTTTGTATTCTGATAGTTCTTGGTATTTATAATCTCGATTAATAACAGATGATAAATTTGATTCAATCTGTATTCTAAAACGATTTAGAAGATATTCATCTTTTTCGTCCTTAAGAAGGTAATTATAAAGCACACTGATACGAACTAACTCATCATAAGGATTTGTTTTTGTAAGAGGTGGAAGAAGTTTGTCTAATACTCTTTTTTGATAATGGCTTAAGTTTTCCATCTTAATTAGTAAATGACTCTGCTAATAATTCACTTTGCTCTATAACTCTATCTGCTTCCATACGAGCTAAATCTGGTGGATAACCGTATTCTCGTAATATCCTCCTCACATCTCTTCTTAGTTTTGCTCGTACATCACTTCTTTTATTCCAATCAACCGTTGCATTTTTTCTAATATTAATAACAATGTGATGAATCAATTCTTTCATTTTTTGATCATCTAACATCTTGGTAGAGTCGTTTTGATTTAAAACGCTATAAAAAGCATATTCATCATCTGTAAGTCCTAATTCTTCAGCTCTATTATCCTCCAGCCTCATCTCTTTTGCAATGGCAGATAATTCTTCTAAAACTTGTGCAGAATCAATTTGGTTGTTGTGATACTTATTTACTACTGTTTCAATCATCTCAGAGAATTTCTTGGCTTGAGATATGTTTTTAGTCTTGCGCACTCTAACATCATCACTCAATAGTTTCTTTAAAAGCTCAAAAGCAACATTTTTTTGTTGCATATTTTGCACTTCCATTAAGAACTCTTCAGATAGAATACTAATATCGGGTGTTTTAATTCCAGCAGCTTCAAATACATCGATAACTCCATCACTACTTAATGCTTCATCTACGATTTGTTTAATGGCAGTGTCCACCTCATAGTTTGATTTTACTCCTGATGGATTGAACTTATTTATCCTTGACTTTACTGCCTGAAAGAATGCGATATCATCTTTAATTACATCTGCCTCAAAGCTTGGTATAGACATGGCGAATATTTTAGAAAGTGCCGTAATCTCTTTTAAAAATCTATCTTTTAATTCTTTGCTTGATAGAATAAAGTTTTGCGCACCCAGCAGTACTTGAAGTTTAATATTAGTTTCTGCTTTGAAATATGCTTTGTAATCAAAACCATGGAACATTTGCTCTACAATCTCAAACTTCTCTTGCATTAATGCAATTGCCTCTCTAATATCTACAAATGCTTTACCTTCTCCACCACTTTGGAGGTAGGTACCCATGGCATTTCTAAGTTCTTGACCAATACCAATATAATCTACTATTAGCCCTCCTGGTTTGTCTTTATATACCCTGTTAACTCTTGCAATAGCTTGCATAAGATTTGCTCCTTGCATCTTCTTATCTATATACATCGTGTGCATACTTGGAGCATCAAAACCAGTAAGCCACATATCACGAACGATAACTAATTTCAGGGTGTCACTTGGCTCTTTCATTCGAATGGCTAATTCCTTTCTTTGTTGTTTTGTAGTTCGGTGAGGTTGAAAACTCTCAGGATCATCTGATGAGCTGGTCATGATGAGTTTTATCATGCCCTTGTCTAAATCATCATTATGCCAATCAGGTCTTAAGGTAATAATTTGAGCATATAAATCAACACAAATTTGTCTTGTCATCCCTACAATCATAGCCTTACCTTCAAATGCTTCTTGCCGAGCTTCAAAGTGAGTAACTAAATCTGTTGCTACATCCTTTAAACGATCTGGGTGACCTACAATAGCATTGATGGTTGCATTTTTCTTTTTAGATTTCTCTATTTGATCTTCTGTGGTGTCTGATACTTCCTCTACCAAAGCATCTATTTCAGAGCTGACTTCTTTGTCCAGCTTAATCTTTACCAAACGAGCTTCATAACTAATAGGAACAGTTGCTCCATCATCTACCGCTTGCTTGATATCATAGACATCTATATAGTCTCCAAATACTGCTGGGGTGGATTTATCTTCTTTTTCAATTGGCGTTCCTGTAAAGCCGATATATGATGCTTTAGGAAGCGCATCTCTCATGTACTTAGCATTTCCATATCTTATTTCAGACCTTTCATCTAAGTCAACTAAACGACCTTTAAAACCATACTGACTTCTATGGGCTTCATCAGCAACAACTACAATATTTGTTCTTTCTGAAAGGGTATCGTAAACATTACCTTCTGCAGGACTGAATTTTTGAATGGTGGTAAAGATTACCCCACCACCAGATACTTTTAATAGTTCTTTAATATGGTCTCTATTCTTAGCTTGAACAGGTGTTTGTCTTAGTAGTCCAACACAGTTTCCAAAAGTTCCAAAGAGTTGATCGTCCAAATCATTTCTATCGGTAAGAATAACAATGGTTGGATTTTTCATCTCTGGGTGCGTGATAATCTGCCCACTATAAAAAACCATTGATAATGACTTACCACTTCCTTGGGTGTGCCATACTACACCAACCTTACGGTCTCCATCCTCAGAATTGGTAGCTCTTAGGGTTTGTTGTACTGCCTTTTGTACTGCATAGTATTGATGGTAGGCAGCTACCTTTTTTATCTTTGAAATAGAGACTAAACCTGACTTTTCATCTTTCTTTTCTTCAGCTTCAAAGACCGTACAGTATCTGATGAGGTTTAATAAAACTCTTTTATCAAACATGTGCTGGGTCATTACCTGAAGGTCTGTCTGTAACCCTGCCTCTTCTGGTACTTTCCAACTTAAAAATCGTGTAAAGGGTGCAGAGACACTGGATACCTTAGCGTCTATACCATCTGAAATAACACAAAGTGCATTGTAGAAAAAGATGCTTGGCACATCCTTTTTATAGTTTTGAATTTGAGTGTAAGCATTACGAATCGTAGCCTTTTCACTGGTGGCATTTTTAAGCTCAACAACTACTAAAGGAAGACCATTGATATAGATAACTACATCTAATCTTCTGTTTACATTATTTTCTTTTATGACTAATTGGTTTACTGCCCAATAGGTGTTGTTCTCTGGGTTCTCAATGTCTAATAGATCAACATTTACTCCTTTAGATGTTCCATCTTTGGTGAACTCCACAGGAACACCATTAGTAAGATAAGTATGGAATCGCTCGTTGTTTTCCATAATATCCTCTGTGCCTAAATTCAAAACTTTTTGATGGGCTTCATTAATAGCAGAAGATGGAATATCTGGGTTGAGTCTTTCAATGGTTTTGAGTAGCTCATTTTCTAAAACTACGCTATCAAAGTTTTTACGTTGTGGATTGTCTGAATCAGTAGCAATATCTGGCCCATGATGAAACTCAAAACCTTGACCAGCTAACTGATCAATAAATGCCATTTCTATTAGATCTTCATTAAGCATTGGCAGTTTGATTTAAGTTATTTACTCTAACCTGACCACTCATGAGTTTAGGTAATAAGGTCTCTCTTGTTTTGTTGAGGGATTGGATTTGGGAATTATTATTCGATATTTTTTCTAAAATTGATTTAGCTATTAAAGAAAAAGAATTTGCAGAATCTTTATCAGGTATAATGAAATCTTTAGCAGCAAGATTTGGCCAGTGTCCTTTATACTCTATAAAATTAACACTACCTTTTGTTAAAAAGTATATAAAATAACTGTCATAACCATCTTTTCCTTTAAAAGGTAAAACATTTTGAATGGCACAAAATGGGTAGTCTATAAACCAGTAATTGCACGTATGATTTGTAAAAAGAATTACAGGGTCTTGTTGTGACGCAATAAAATCTGGACTCCGTTTTGTGTAGCCATACAGACCATCTTTTCCTTGATCAATTATAGGTGTAAGCCCATCTTTATCAAGATCAGATTTAACGCATCTATATGATATTGAGTGTCTTTCAATAATTTCAGTTATTTTTCCAACTCTCCATCCTTCAGGTAATTTATCATTAGTTTGGTATTTCCCAAACCACTCTTTAAAAATGGTTTGAGCAATGGTTTCTAAGGTCTTGTTTTGGGCTTGTAGTAGCTCTATTTTATCATCAAAAGCGGTTAAGACTTTGGTAATGGTTTTTTGTTCTGGTAGTGAGGGAAGAAATAAGTTAATTTCTTTAATTGATTTAGTTGGAGTTGCTATCGCAGGGACACCAACTTGAGAAGAACTCTTTAGTAACTCATATTGCCCGACTCTACTTCTTAGAAAATACAAAATGTATTTATAATCTAATTTTTGGGGATCAGGGCAAAATCTTAATTGAGATTGAGATGTGACATATCGTTTATATTTATTCTGTGGAACTAAGCTTACTTGTCCAATAGTGCCTCTATGAGTTATTATTATATCATTTGGGTATGCTACCGCTTTTCGTAAACTTGTAGCTTTTTCTTCCGAAACAAAGGTAAAGTCTCCACCAACGTAAATGCCAGATAAATTTGTTCCTTTGATTATTGGAACACCTTCTTTAGTGAACATATCTCTTTTTAAATTTGAGCCAAAAGGACCCATTGCGATTTCAGAAATGTTTTCTTCTAAAGTAGTTTCTATCCAATCTTCTCGTATGTTATTCTCTAATCCCATACTTAAAGATTTACTCCAATATTAGAAAGTTGGTCTTTAATTTCTTGGTTCAGCTTTGTTTCCTTTTTCATCTGTTCTTTTAAAGTAGCGGATAAGTCAGCCATCTTGTCTTCAAATGGAATTCCATCATCTTCTTCATTAGGGATACCTACATATCGCCCAGGAGTTAATACATGCTTATTCTTTTGAATCTCTTCAATAGTTGCACTTTTACAGTAGCCTTTTATATCTTCATAATCACCACCTTTTCGCCAATTATGATAAGTTTCTGTAATAGTATCAATATCTTCTTCAGCAAGATCTCTGTGTACTCTATCTTTCATATAGCCCATCTCTGAAGCATCTATGAATAATATTTCTTTACTGTGGTTAGCTTTCTCTCTTCTCAAATACCAAATACAGGCAGGAATACCTGTGTTGTAGAATAGTTGTTTTGGTAATGCTACAATACACTCTACCAAATCTTCCTCAACCATTCGTTGTCTTAAGTCTCCCTCACCAGAAGAATTAGAACTTAAAGAACCATTAGACAATATCGTTGCCATAACTCCCTTAGGAGCTAAGTGATACAACATATGCATCATCCATCCGTAGTTGGCATTACCATTAGGAGGTACACCTAATTTCCAACGGGCATCATCTTGTAGTATATCTATCCCCCAATCCTTTTGGTTAAAAGGTGGGTTGGCTAATATGAAATCTGCTTTTAAGTCAGGGTGTGCATCTTTTAGAAAAGATCCTTCCGTATTCCAAGAAACAAACTGTGAGTTAATATTACGAATGGCTAAGTTCATCTTAGATAGCTTCCAAGTAGTTTGGTTGCTCTCTTGTCCGTACACAGTAATGTCACTAATATTTCCTTGGTGTTCTGTCACAAACTTCTCACTCATTACAAACATTCCACCAGAACCACAGGCAGGGTCATACACCCTTCCTTTGTATGGTTCTATCATTTCTACCATTAGCTTCACAATAGCTTTAGGAGTATAGAACTGTCCTCCTTTTTTACCTTCTGCATTGGCAAACTCTCCTAAGAAATATTCATAGACTCTACCAAATAGATCTTTAGACTTTTCATTCTCTGCCTGTAACTCTGTATTAGAAATCAAATCTATTAACTGTCCTAAAGAAGCTTTATCTAAATTGGCCTTACCATATACCTTAGGTAGTACGTTTTTAAGCTCCTTATTTTCTTTTTCAATGGCTTCCATAGCCTCATCAATCGTCTCTCCAATAGATGGAAGCTTAGCGTTATTATGGATATGTGACCAACGAGCAATCTCAGTAACAAAGAATACATTCTCAGCTAAGTACTCGTCTCTATCTTCTGGATCTGAGTACTCATCAGCTTCTAATTTCTCATAGAGTTCATTAAAGGTTTCAGAGATATATTTGATAAATACTAAGCCCAGCACTACATACTTGTACTCGGCAGCATCTATATTTTTACGAAGTTTATCTGCTGCCTTGAACAGTTGTTGTTCAAAACTATTATTAGTTTTATTTGCCATTAATTTATTTTTATCAAATCTATTATTTAATTTTCAGACTGTTATAGAAATTAAAAAATCTTGATTTCTACAATAGAATACTACATTTGCAATATTATGAATTTACAAGAATTAAATACCTTATATGATGATTTATTAAAAGATATAGAATTTGATGAATTAGAATTAGGTTTACAAAATCCAAATATATTTGAGATTCTAAAAATTTCTAAAACTGAGATTAGACATTCTAATTTTTTAGCATGGTTACTTAATCCAAAAGGCTCCCATCTACTTGGGAATGTATTTTTGAAAAGATTTTTAAGAGAGGTATTCCTATCTGATAAGTTTAATGACATAGATCAAGTTGACGTTGAAGGAATGGATTTTTCTAATTTAGAAATTTATAGAGAATGGAATAATATAGATTTATTGATAAAGCTTGACGACATAGTTGTCTGTATTGAAAACAAGGTGTTGTCAAAAGAACATTCTAATCAGTTATCAAAATATAAAAAAATCATAGAGAGTAATTTCCCTAAAGAAAAGAAGACATTTGTATATTTATCTCCAGATGGTAATCCTTCTGAAAATGAAACAGATGTTTATCAGCCAATTTCATACGACTTTATCGTTGATTCACTTGAAAGAATTATTTCAGTTTATGGTGAATCGATAAATCAACAAGTATTATTTTACATAAAAGATTATATAACAATTATTAAAAGAGAACTTATGGGTACAGATAAATTATCATTATTATCACAAAAGATATACACCAATCATAAAGAGTTATTTGATTTTATTAATGATCATAAACCAGATGTTCTATTAAGATTAAATACAATTATAAAAGATGAAATTGAGAAACGTGGATGGATACTTGGATCTATTTCTAAGGTCTATATTAGATTTTTCACTAAACCAATTGAAGAGTTTATATATTTTTCTTCTAAATCTAATGGAGGCTGGTCTAATGGTGAGTCCTTCTTATTTGAAATAGTTCTATCTCCAGAGACTAAAAATAAAATTACATTTAAGGCAGTTGTTGCTCCTGCAGACAAAAATTATGATAGAGATAGGTTTGTAGAGATAGTTTCATCTATAGATGGCTTTAAAAAATCCAAAGGATTAAAATGGGCTACTACAAAGAGTATTCAAGCTAAATTGGACTATCAAGCTATTCATTTAATGAATGATGATGAGGTTAGAGATTTTGTTAATTCATTCTTAGATAAAACATTATCAACTATTAAATTAGTTGAAGATCAATTTAAAGCTCATGCAGATGAATTATTGAAAATGAAAGAAATTAAATAATAAATTTATTTCTGTAATGTCATTATGAATTTAAACATTGTAAGATATAAGCACTATGGTGGTGTTATGACAACTGATGGTGAGCCAACAATTATTTATTGGTGTTTTTTTGAACTTAGTAATGGAAAGGTTATTGAGACTCAGTATTTTGATTATAACAATGGTAATTGGAATGACTTATATTCTTACTATACAGATTGCTATACATTTGGTGAAGACTTCTTTGAGTGGTGGAATAGATATAAGGCAGATGACCATGAGCAAGATGAGATACCTAAAATAACTAAAGCTGAAGAAGAATTAGTAGAGCTTTTTTGGTATAAGAACATAGAGGAAACAAGAGAGATTAAAACCAAAATAGTTTATTTATGAAAATAATAATGCTTAAGTTTGAAAAAAAAATAGATTAACAATGAGAAAACTACTTTAATGGGCATATTTGATTTTTTTAAAAAATATAAAAATATTGAAAATAACAATGGATTAAATGAAAAATATTTTGATCCAGAATCTAAAGGGAAAATTTCAGAAAGATTTTATTTAAAAGAAGGAAAGAAAGATGGGTTATATCAAAAATTTAATACCCATGGAGGCTTAATGAGGGAAATACATTATAATAATGGCAAGACAGTTCTTGAAAAGATTTATAGTCTTTCTGAAATTCAGGAAATTACATATAGTGAGGATCACCAAGGTGGTTATGCTAAATGTTTTAAGAATGAAAAATTATTTTCAGAAGGTAAATGGATAAAGAAAATACACGATGGCAAATATTTCCCATACGGAAAGCAAGCGGATGTTATTATTGATAATCATATCTTTGAAGGTGACACCAAAACATATTATCCAACTGGTGAATTGCAAATTACAAGCTGGAAGAATGAAAAACCATTTATAACAACATATTTTAATAAAAATGGTAACATAGAAAAGGAATGTACTATAAATCAAAAAAAGACAAAGAAATTAGCTGAGGACTATTATTCAAGCAAAAAATATTATTATGAAAGTGGAGGTTTAATGATTGAAATTTTACTCAGAGAACTTCTTCCAGAGATTAATTATACTGATAAACAAAAATCAAAATATCGCAAGATAGATATTATTACATTTTATGATAAAAACGGGAAGATAAATTCTATATCAAATATCAAGAAATTCTTTCTTGACCAAAACAACAGACCTCTAATTAACAGTTTGTACGGGTACAGAACACGACACAAAATTTATGATTATGAAACATTGCGTATGATAGATGATGCCCTAAATTCTCATCAGACTATACAACAACTTAAAGAAGAAGGAATAGATTATCCTAATCAAGAGCAGATCGATGCTAAATCAGCTTCAATAAACAAGAAGAGTAGTAGGGATAAAATTAATCGTTTAATAGAAGAAGATAAGAAAGAGGAAAAAAATATAATAGAAGAAAAACAAGAAATTAATGGAGTTATTTTTAATATGTCATTTGATAAATCTGATAATTTGATTTCAATAAATTTATCATTTGAAGATATTCCAGAAGAAGAAATAAAAAAGGCTGCAGATAAGTTTTTTGATGAAGAAACTAAAAATAAACTAAAAGCAGTTATATCGCCTTCTTTTTATGCAGAACCTTCTGGATTAACACCAATAGAAGATAGGATTAGAAAAATAAATAAAGTAAAAGATAGTAAAAATTCATATGTATGTTTTAAAGAACGAAGTTCCTTGAAATATAAACAATTAGAAATATATCAACACCTAAAAAAGGATTTTAAGAAAAATGTAGTAGTTGATATTTCAAATAGAAAAGATGTTGTTTTTACATCTAATTCATATGATGAATGTAAAGATTGGATCAATGAAGATTTAGTCATTGTAAAAGGTAAAAAGTTAAATGGAAATAATTTATATAAATTTGAAAGTGGAGCAAGATATATTGGGTCTTGGAAAGACGGCTTAAAGCATGGAAAAGGAATATTAACAGCTGAAAAATCAGGAGATTATAAAAATGTAGGTGTATGGGAAAAAGGTGTTTTTATTAATGATAGTAAAGTAAATTGTGATAAAACAAAAGCAACTAATACTCCAAAACCTAAAAAAGATTCATCTATGATTACAAAACAACAATTACCTGAATGGTTCAATGGAGAAATATACGAAGAAGGCGATAAAGTCAGAAATAAATCTTCAGGTGAAGAATATGAATTAAATGCTAAAGAATTATCAATGTATGATTTTTTAAAAGGCATCCAATTATTGCAGGAAATGGAAACTAAAATATCCCCTGAAATTTTAAATGACACTAAAAAAGGTTTAGATTGGTTTAGAAAGAATAATGCGGAAGCATACATCATATTATTTAAATAGACATTATGGCGGAAATGAATAAAGAAGAAATAATTGTAGAATATATTCCAAAAATTAAGTTAATTAATTGGAAAAAAATCTTTATAAGAGGGGGTGTTGCATATTTTTCAATTATGTTATTATTTTTCCTAACTTATGATTACAATGTTAAGAAATGGTATTATGATGATTTAAATTATGTTGTATTAAAAACAAACTCTAAAGTTAAAGCACTTAAAGATATCGAATTTCAAAGAAAATATAAAAGAGATTTTGAAAATAATTATAAAATACCTTTTGATCTTAAAAAATCAGATCTTCGAAGAGAAAAAATGTCAATATTTGACCATATAAAGGAATTTAAAGTTATTGCTTTACTATCTCTTTTATTAATAATTGTTTTGGTATTTATCCATTGTTTTAGAATATATTATAAATACTGGATGTACAGACTATTTAAATTTAATTAGCCTTTTTTCTATATCTATAGTAAAAGACTATGCCATTTAAGAAAGGAACAAGCGGAAACCCTATAGGTAGACCTAAAGGTTCATTAAGTACAACTTCTAAGCTCATAAGAGAGCATATAAGCCAAGCATTGATGGAAGAAAGATAATGGATTGATTAATAATAAGTTGATATTGCAATAGATTAGATCATTGGCATATCTTCTTCAACTAACTCAGCTACTTCTAATCCTCTTAAGTAGGTAAGAGATACGTTTATTGAAGAGTGTCCCATTGCCTTCTGAAGTTTGGTTATAGAACCTGTTCTTTTAAAGATTTCTATTGCTCCTGTATGCCTAAAAGAGTAGAGAGTTTGCCCTTGCTCAAGCAGCTTGGATCTCTGCTTAAAACGACTCCATAGTGTCTTAAAGTAGTCTTCATTTAAAGGTTTAGCATTGCCTGAGAATATATTATGATTAGACTCTCCTTGAGTAAGAAGATCCTTAATATAAGAAGGTACAGGTACAATTCTGTTTCTGCCTGACTTATTTCTGTCTCCAGATAAGTTAATAAATCCAAGGTCATTCGAGAAGTCGCCCCAGGTAAGTTCTCTTATCTCTCTATGTGGTCTTAATAAACAGCCAAATGTCATCAGGCAACACAAGTATAAGTTATGGTTATAGCCCTTTATCTCATTAAGTATTTCAGCAGTATTCTTAAATGGTTTATTGAGTGTTGCTTTAGCTTTCCTACTCTTAATATTTGCTAATGGATTATGTTCTAATCCTTGATTTACAGCTTCATTGATAAGTGTGCTTATATGTCTTCTCACAGTGTTATAAGAGGTATTGGAAGTGTATGAGTTAAGTAGGGAATTGACATGTGTACTGTTTAGTTTATCACCTGCCATTATTAAGATTAGTTTTCTATGAAAAGAGTTAAGATTGTTCTTGTATTTTTTTGAATATGAACCTTTTAATTTAACTTCTAAAGCCAGGTTTAAATAATCTAAATCTGTTAGTTTGCCTGTAATAACTTCACTGGATCTATAGTTTAGTAAAACACCACCATTATTAATATATGTATATGCCTCAGCAGCTAATAGTTTTGCGACATCAATTCTTTGGACTAAAGGGAAGGAGTTAGGGTTTGTAAATGTTCCAATTCGTTTACCATTATATAAACGATAGCGTTTTTTATTAATGAAAAAGGAGATAAATACTTTTTGGTTTTGGTCTTTGTGAACTTTTGGATAATTTAATTTCATTAGGCAGTGATTAGACAGTTAAATATTATTTATTACCTAACTACATCATAATCAATAGTTCAGCTGGTTAGAGCACTTGACTCATAATCAAGGGGTCGTTGGTTCAAGCCCAACTGGGCCCACAAGAAACCTCACCTGTTCGGTGGGGTTTTTTTATACTTTAAAATGCTCCTTTACTAAATTATTAATAGGAGATTGTATAATGCATTGTACTTGCACACCTTCTTTTGTTGCAATCTCATTAATATAGTCAGATAGATAGATAGAAAGCAACAGAACCAATAAAAGTAAGAGGGTATTTCTGATAATTATCAAAACATTTAATATGTAAATCAAAAAAGTGTTGTATGCCTTTATTAAAGATGTTATTAAAAAAAGGCTCTTCTTTATTTTCATACATAAACCTAAAGAATGATGCAAGGTATAGATTTGGCCTTTGCAGATTATAAATATTTTCAATAATATCATCTGCCCTTTCATTAGTTGTGTTTTCAAATTTTTTATTGATATGAGAAGGGAGCTGCTTATTAACATAAGCATTGATTAATTGCTTCCCAAAGTAGTTTCCACTTCCTTCATCTCCTAGAATAAAGCCTAAGCTAGGAGCATTTTCAATAATTTTTTTTCCATCAAATATACAAGAGTTGGATCCTGTTCCTAAAATACAAGATATAATTTGAGTTCCTTGATAAGTCGCTTTTAAAGCAGCTTCTAAATCATGTCTAATATTTATATTGGCATTCTTAAAAAAAAGATTGCAAAGGATCTTCTAGCACTTGGTTCCTGCTTTTAGATGAGCATCCTGCTCCATAAAAATAGACTTCACTTACCAGATGTTTAATTTCAGATAATGAACTATTTTTTAGCTCATTTACTAAGTCATCATAATTGGTGTATTTTGGATTAAACCCAACTGTATGGTGGTATTGCTTAATTTCTCCATTTGTTAGGCATTGCGCCCAAGTGCATTTTGTTGATCCGCTATCTGCAATAAGTATCATAATAAAAAAAATAAAGACAAATGTAAATGAAAATTGTTCTTTGTGCGTTCAATTTAGCTGTAATCCTTATTTTAGCACTTAAATAAATAGTTTATGAAAATCTTTTTTGCAATACTAATGTTCTGTTTTTCTCTAGGGTCAACTGCACAAATTGACTTGTTGAAATCGGCAAGTGTTCAAGCAAAACAAGTGCTTAATGCTTCAGCACTTAGTAAGAGTGAAGTTGCAAAGGGTTTAAAAGAGGCTTTAGTAATTGGGGCTGATAAAGCAGTTCAGATCTCCTCAGCTAAAAATGGGTTTTATAGCAATAAGGCAATTCGTATTCCTTTTCCTGATGAGGCTGAAAAAATGAAAATTACCTTGCAAAAATCAGTAATGCAATCTCAAATTACAGATTTTGAAAAAAGTATAAATTCAGCAGCTGAATTGGCAACTAAAGAGGTATTTGTTATTTTTGTTGATGCCGTAACAAGTATGACAATAAAGGATGCTTTTGCGATTCTGAAAGGAGATAATACTGCTGCCACTTCTTATCTAAGAAAACAAACAACTAAACAGTTATACTACAAAATAAAACCAATAGTATTGAGAGCTATTAAGCAAGTTGAGGTTACTAAATACTGGAATCCTTTAGTAAAAACTTACAATACAATTCCTTTTGCAAAAGCTGTAAATCCTGACTTGGAGGACTATGTAACCAATAAAACAATTGAAGGACTTTTTGTACTGATTGCTAATCAAGAAAAGGAAATAAGAAATAACCCAAGCGCTAGAACTTCAGAATTATTAAAAAAAGTATTTAAATAAACAACTATGGAAAAGAACGATCAAATTTTAATGCAACTTATTTATATGTTCCACACTTCTGCAATGCAAGGGTTGGGTAAAATTGCTGACCCCACTGGGCAGGTAAGCCGTAACTTGGAATATGTTAGCCAAACTATCGATTTGATGGAGATGCTAAAAGTAAAAACGAGAGGAAATGTTACTGAAGATATTGAAAAATTGTTGGATGGAATGCTTTCAGAATTACGCTTAAATTATATTGATGAAAAGGCAAAACCTGAAAATAAGGTAGAAGAAACGAAAAATGAAGATGATAAATAAGCTTAAAGCATTATGGGTAGATACTGGAAATAGAAAAGTAATTATTTTATTTATTGGTGTTGTGGTATTACTTATTGCATCTCTATTTTTTCAGCAAAATAAAATGGAGGAACAAATGCAATTGAAGGTTCAGTTTATTGAACAAAAAAATATGTTGCGTGATGAGTTAGATGATTTGATTGACGAGCATGATGATTTGTTAGATGAGTATGGCGAATTGAATGAGCAATTACATGAAAAAGATTCTGTTATTCAACATCAAATTGCGGAAATAAGAAATCTGATAAGAACTAAAAACGATTTAAGTGAAGCGAGAAAAAAGATTGCTACATTGAAAGATATTTCAAAAAGATATTTAGCAAATATTGATTCGTTATTAGTTGTGAATGAAGTACTTGTTTTAGAAAAAGACAGTGTTGTGAAAGCGAATAAGAATATAAATTGGAAGAACTATAAGCTAAATAAACAGAATAAAAAATTGGCAGAAAAAGTAAGCAGAGGTTCTGTTTTGGAGGTGTTTGACTTAGAAATTGAAACAATACGCTACAGAAGTACAGGAAGAGAATTAGCAACTAAGTATGCTAAAAAGGTGCAGAAGATTAGGACATGCTTTTCTGTTGCTGCTAACTCAATTTCTGATGCTGAGTTGAAGACTATTTACTTTCAAGTTATTGATGAAAATGGAATATTAGTTTTAGGTAATGATGACTGTACAACTACTGTTGCTGATTCATTAATTAATTGCACAAGCTTAGCTAAGTTTGAGTATGATAATATTGAAATGAGCCATTGTTTTGAATGGGAAAGAGTTCAAGTATTGTTGCCAGGGAAATATCAGATTAACTTAATTATTGAGGGAAGTATTGCGGCTCAAAAAAATTTAAAACTTAGATAATGCCAACTATAATTACTTATAATGTTAATGGAATAAGAGCTGCTATAAAGAAGGATTTAGCAGGATGGTTAAAAGCTTCAAATACTGATATAGTTTGCCTGCAAGAGATAAAAGCAAAGCCTGAACAATTTGATGAAGCTCTTTTTAATGAACAAGGATATTCCTGTTTTATAAACTCGGCTGTAAAGCCAGGTTATAGTGGGGTAGCTATTCTGTCAAAAATAAAACCTAAGCATATTGAGTATGGTTGTGGAATTGAAAAAATTGATTTTGAAGGAAGAGTAATTCGTGCTGATTTTGATAATTATTCTGTAATGAGTGTTTATTTTCCTTCAGGAAGTAATCATTTAAGGCAAGCATTTAAAATGGAGTTTTTGACTTTGTTTTATGACTATATTGCAAAGTTAAAAAAGACCATTCCTAACTTAATTATTTCAGGAGATTATAATATTTGTCATACTGAAATTGATATTCATAATCCTAAAGTAAATAAAAATTCATCAGGATTTTTACCAGAAGAAAGAGAGTGGGTGAGCCAATTTATTGCCAGTGGTTTTGTCGATTCATTTAGGCATTTGAATAAGGATCCTCACCATTATAGTTGGTGGAGTTTCAGAGCAAATTCAAGAGCAAAAAACTTGGGTTGGCGTATTGATTATAATATGATTGCGAATTCACTTTTACCAAAACTAAAACGCTCACAGATTTTGCCAGCTGCCAAGCATTCTGACCATTGTCCGGTACTTGTTGAGCTAGCTGATTAGTTTTCTTATATTTGCCAACTTCAAAATAAAAAAATGGGAATATTACAGACAGCCGAAAGGAGTTCACACCTTGATCCATCAGAAAATGTTATTTATCAAAGGCATTTAATTGCTTATAAAGAAGCTGCTAAAATTATTAGCGGAACAGTACTTGAAGTAGGGAGTGGTGAAGGGTATGGAATTATGGAACTAGCCCCACAAGCTGATCATTATATTGCTGTAGATAAATACAGTACTAATATAAGTGATGAATTAAAGCAGGCAAATAATATTACTTTTATTCAAACGGAAGTACCACCTCTAAAAGGGATTGAAGATAATAGTGTTGATTTTGTAGTTACCTTTCAGGTAATTGAGCATATTGAAGATGATGAAATGTTCTTGCAAGAAATTCATAGGGTATTAAAGCCTGGCGGAAAGGTGATTTTAACCACTCCGAATGTTATGATGTCTTTAACAAGAAATCCATGGCACATTAGGGAATACACTCCTGAACAGATGGGAGAGGTGCTTAAAAGTTCATTTGATAATTATGAATTGAAAGGTGTTTTTGGGAATGATAAAGTAATGGATTATTACAATAAAAATAAAGAGTCAGTTCGTAAGATAACACGCTTTGATATTTTGAATATGCAATATTGGTTGCCAAGATGGATGTTGCAAATTCCTTATGATATTTTAAATAGATTTAATCGTCATAATTTGCAGGATAGTAATGAAGGAATTGTAAATACTGTTGTGCATACTGATTATTCTATTTCTGCATCAGATAATGAATATTTGGATCACTTCTGTATTGCTACCAAGTAGCACTAAAGCTAAATCCTTTTTCTTTTAATTTTTGAATAGTATCTTCCAATATAGGAAACAAATTCTTATGACTTTTTTGGTTGTTGTGCAATACAATAATAGAGCCCTCCTTAGTGTTTTTTAGGATATTTCCTTGTACTCTTTCTGGGCTTGTATTTTGCTGAAAATCCCAGCTGAGTACATCCCATAAAATAATTTTATACTTTTCTTTTAGAAGTGTAATTTGTGCCTTAGTAATTTTTCCATAAGGTGGACGATATAGCTTATTGTTAGGCATAAGTTCCTGGCATTTTTCTATATCAGCAATATACTTTTCCTTTGTGCAAAGCCATCCGTTTTTATGAGAATAAGAGTGATTGGCAATAGTATGTCCTTCTTTTATAATTGCCCCAACAAGTTCTGGAAACTCTTCAATTTGTTCTCCTACTAAAAAGAAAGTAGCAGTTATGTTTTCTTTTTTTAATACGGATAAAATCCAAGGTGTAACTTCAGGTTCAGGACCATCATCAAAAGTGAGCCAAATTTCTTTATTTAGCGTCTCTTTTCTCCAAACTAATGAAGGAAAGAGTGCTTGTATAAATTTTGGTGTTGTTGCAAACAAAGTTCTTATTGAATACTTAGATATTCATCCATAAAAGTATTGATGCGGTAAGTTGCAAAATCAATCTCTGTTTTTTCAGTACCTTTAGTTTTGAAATAAATTCCATCTTCATCAGAATAAGTAGCAGTCAAATCTTCTAGCTTATGAATTTGAATAACTCTGCCTAAACTACTCAGTACTTGCCCTGCAATACTAATGTTTTGTTTTAATCCACTCCCTCTGCCAAATTCTTTTAAGTATTTGATTTCAGTTAAGTAGTCATCAATCATTACAGCTAGTACTGCTTTTGCTTTTTCATCTTCTCCTAATTTGTAGTAGATGTCAATAATTGGTAATGCAAAGTAGCTTAAATTCACAACATCTCTAGGGAATTCAGCCATACATTTATCTAATGTTTCAATAGCCCTTGCTGTATCTCCTTTTTGGAATAAAGCCTCCGCTAATCTTGAATAGTTATTTCTGAAATTCATTACCATTCTGGTATTGGTTTCATCAAAATATAAATCAGAATTATTGAACCCTCCCCACTCAAAAGATGTAACTAAACGATCATACATTTTTTCAGTATGTACAATTCCTGTTTGTCCATCAGGAGATTGAGCTACATAAGGAACTAAACGATAAGCTAATCCTTCTAATTGGAAGTATTTTTCTAAGCCCATAAAGTTGTCTCTACCTACAGTAATGGCAAAATAAATAGGACGCTCCCAGTTGAAATTAGCTAGGATATCCAATACCATTAATTTGTTTTTGTAAAGTCCATTCCCTTTTAGTTTAAATCTGATTTCATCAACAATTTTATCATGATATTCAGTAGGGATAAATGATTTAACATTTTCATTATTAACTGAAAGCTTCAATTTTTTAGTTGGGCAGTAGTTTCTTAATCCTGCTGAAGTATTTATTTTAGCTTTAGCACTTTTGCTATTAATAAAATTAACAACATCTTTCACTTCAACATATTCTTTAAAGCGTTCATTTATTGGAGTATAATCTCTTGTCCCTGCTTTATAGTCGTCATGCTCTAATGATGAAGGAATAGGAGCAGCTTCATAAGAAGCTCTTTTCATTTGATCAATATACCAAGGAGTATTGAATAAGGATAAATTAACAACTTTAATATCTGTTCTTATTCCTTCTACTTCTTGCGCATACCAAAGTGGGAAAGTATCGTTATCCCCATTGGTAAATAGAATTGCATTTTTATCACAAGAATTCAGGTAATTTTTAGCGACTTCTAAGGCTGTAAATCTTCCACTTCTATCATGATCATCCCAGTTCTCGGCAGCCATTAATGTAGGGATAATAAGAGCAATAACTGTAGCTAAACTAGCACTAGCGGTAGAGTTCATTTTTTTGTTTAAGAAATCATAAATGCCAAGTACACCTAATCCTATCCATATCGCAAAAGCATAGAATGAGCCGACATAAGCATAATCTCTTTCTCTTGGTTGGAAGGGTACAACATTTAAGTATACTATAATAAGTACTCCTGTAAAGAGGAAAAATAGGAGTACAGTTAAAGCATCTTGGTTATTTTGTTTAAAGTGAAATAGCATTCCTATAAGCCCTAAGAGTAGTGGTAAGAAATAATAATGATTTTTCCCTTTATTTTTCCCTAAATAATCAGGAACATCTACTTCAGATGATGGCGTTCCTAATCGGGCATTGTCAATAAAACCAATTCCACTTTCCCAATTTCCATTCAATGAATTTCCATCCATATTCATAAAGTCATTCTGCCTTCCTGCAAAATTCCACATAAAATAACGAACATAGGACCAGCCGATTTGATATTTGAAGAAGTATGTTAAGTTTTGTCCAAAGGTTGGTTTTGCATCCTTATTTTTTAATCCTGCCCAATTTACATAGCCGCCAGCATGTCTTGCTTGGGTATTACTCCAAATTCTTGGGAAAAGCATTTTGTCTTTTTTACTGTAGTTAGGAAGTGTATTTTTTCTTTTATCAATGACTACATATTTTCCTTTCTTCTCATCTTTAGCGTAAACAGGATTCCCATCTAAATAAGGTTTTCTGCTGTCTAGTTTTGCATTAAAATGTTGTCCATAAACAATTGGCCAACTTCCGTATTGCTCTCTTTTTAAATATGATAAAAGCCCAACAGCATCTTCAGGATTGTTCTCATCAATAGGAGGATTTGCATTTGAACGTACTACTAATATTGCAAATGAAGAATAGCCTATTAAGAGCATCATAATTCCTAGTATTGCAGTATTCCAAATAGCTTTGTTATGTTTTTTAGTGTAAGATATTCCAAAAGCAATTGCAGCAATGATTGCAAGGAAATAAATAATTGTTCCTGAATTGAATGGAAGTCCAATAGTATTTACAAAGAATAGCTCAAAAGAAGAGATTAAACTTACAGCTCCAGGAATAATAACTCCTTGCACAAGCCCTAACATTATCATTGAAATGATGAATGCTTTTATTGCACCTGATTTTGAGTATTCGTATTTCTTATAATAGTATATCATTCCCATAGCTGGGATAGTTAATAAACTTAACAAGTGGACTCCTACCGAAAGCCCTATTAAATAAGCAATTAAAACTAGCCATCTACTTGCTTGAGGTTGATCAGCCTCTTGTTCCCATTTCATTATGCACCAAAAAGTGATGGCTGTAAAAAATGATGACATTGCGTATACTTCACCTTCAACTGCTGAAAACCAAAAAGAATCAGAAAAAGTATAAGCTAATGCTCCAACAATACCACTTCCTAATACAGCATATATTCTTCCAATTTCGTAATTATTATCTTTAAAAAATAGTTTTCTTCCAAAGGCTGTAATTGTCCAAAACAGAAAAAGAATAGTAAATGAGGAACATATTGCTGATAAAATATTGATAGCAACTGCTACTTCACTTGTTCCTTGAGCAGCAAAAAGTGTAAAAATTCTACCAAACAATTGAAACAATGGTGCTCCTGGAGGGTGTCCAACTTCCAATTTATAAGCGGTTGAAATATACTCTCCACAATCCCAAAAACTTACGGTTTGTTCAATAGTAGATAGGTAAACAAATGAAGCGATTAAAAATACGCTCCACCCAATAATATTATTTAGTTTTTTAAATTGATTCATCTTTTAATAGTACTTTTTTGTTAGGATGGCGAATGTATAAAATTTCTTGTTGTTTTCATTGCGGATTTTATAATAACGAAAAAATGAGATTTTATTTTGTACTTATCACTTAATTGTTATTTTTGCCGACCATTTATAATAATGGCCGATGGTGTAACTGGCAACACGTCTGCTTTTGGTGCAGAAGAGTCTAGGTTCGAGCCCTAGTCGGCCAACAATGAAAAGCACTGATTTATCAGTGCTTTTTTGTATCCTTATACTACTTAATTCCGTAATATCTAAAGGTTTAATTTTTTTTTATTAAATTTGCTCTCTTCATTATTGAAGGAAAACAAGTAAAGTAACTTAAAAACTAGTGTATGAATAGAAAGTTTACCCAAAGCTTATTAAGTATTATATTCTCTTTTTTTGTGGGATTTTTAATAAACCCAACAAATATTAATGCTCAAAATTGTGCAGTGCCAACAGGAATCAGCACAAGTAATATATCTAATTTTACAGCAACAGCTAATTGGATAATTGATAATAATGTGGATCATTATCGGATAAGATATAAGGAAGTTGGCACAACTACTTGGAATAATAAGAATAATATTTTAAATAGTTATAAAATTATTAATAACCTATCAGCAGGGACTTCTTACTCTTGGCAGGTGATGGCTTATTGCTCTTCTATTAACGGTAATTCTTCTTGGTCAGTTTCTGATACATTTATGACAAGTAATTTTGCTCTTGATTGTAATAATACTCCAAATGGGACAGCTTTTATTGATAGTTGTGGAAATTGTGTTGGGGGTATTACTGGCGCACCTCCTTGTATTGCATTTTCGCCAACCGTAGCAATTGCCTTAAGTACATTGGAGTGTAATTCTTCTTCAGATATCACTTTCTCTACAAATCAAGACCCAAATGAACCAGATATATCTTCAACCATTTTCTCTTCAGATGGTGGTTTTTTTGATTTCTCAGGATTATCTCAAAATGATAGTATTGGTTCAGGTGTGATTTCAGCTGGAGGGGGGATTATTAATATTTCTACTACATTAATGGTTGATTTTATTATTACCTCTGATAAAATTTCTGTAAAATCAGTAGATAATAGTACAGGAAGTGTTTATGGTTCTTTCACTATTGAAAATTCGGGGAGCGGAATTTTAATTATTGCTACCTCATTGCCAGATAATAATAATGTAACGAGTGGTAATAATCAAACTATTCTTCTTAATGGTTTATTTGTAAATCCATCACCAAGCACATTAACTTTTACTTCAGTTATTAATTCTGAATTAGGAGATGTTGATACCCAAACAGAACTTAAAACTATTAATTGCACAGATTGTTATAATGATTTTGGTGGAACTGCATTTATTGATAGTTGTGGAAATTGTGTTGGTGGTATTACAGGTAATGTATCTTGTATTCCATTTACTCCTTTCGTATCTGTTTCATTATCAAATACAAATTGTGATAGTTTAACAGATTTGACAATTAATATGAGTCAAGATCCAAATGAGCCAGATATATCTACTTCTTCATTTGTTTCAGATGGAGGTTCATTTGCAATCTCATCAATGACTATTGGTGACACAATAGGTGCTGCTACTATGCTAGCTGGTCCTTTTAATTTTAATACTATTTTAGTTGTTACTTCTGTAGTTTCAGTTAATCAAGCTGTCATTCAATCTAAGGATATTTCTTCAGGTTTAGTTTTAGGAACTTTTACAATTTCCAATACTAATCCTGGTATCAATATTATTGCTCAATCTATTCCAGATAATAATAATGTAACGAGTGGGAATTCTCAGGTAGTTACTTTTTCTAATGTATTTTTAAATTCGGGTCAGAGTACTTTAACATTTACTTCTACAATTAATTCAGAATTAGGGGATGTAGATGTTCAAAATTTTCCATTTTCTATTGTTTGTTTAAGTGTAGATTGTAATGGTACTATAAATGGAACTGCATTTATTGATAGTTGTGGAAATTGTGTTGGTGGTATTACAGGTAATGTATCTTGTATTCCATTTACTCCTTTCGTATCTGTTTCATTATCAAATACAAATTGTGATAGTTTAACAGAT
>Ga0206131_10001121_pt1 | contig 35233 bp, 30 predicted proteins | sample Helgoland_Spring_FD_148636 | JGI IMG/M metagenome (GOLD analysis project Ga0206131, IMG submission 148636) | Pelagic subsurface seawater microbial communities from Kabeltonne, Helgoland, North Sea - Helgoland_Spring_Bloom_20160517_1 | ecosystem: Environmental > Aquatic > Marine > Epipelagic ... | reverse complement strand
TAGGGGTTGTTTTAGAAGAAAAACTGATAACAGACTCAGGCTTTAGGTTGTTTAATTTGGCAATTGTCCATTCTAAAACACAAGATAGTGGATGTCCCAACCGAATGTAATCGTAAGCTGTAGGTAACTTATATAGTGCATCAACCTTTGCATTGTTGTTTTGATACAGATTTTCAAACTGCTCTAAAAATTGGGTTTTCGCCAATTTTTCTTCATAAATATCTAACCTGTGTGTGGTTAAACTTAACCACTCTTTTGGTGCGTTTTCTAAAACCTTTTTAAGGTAACCAACAATACTATTCTCATCCATACTTTTCGCCTTTAAGAAGCCCAAAAGTATACATTAATAAAACTTATTTTGAAAGTTAAAAACACGCTAAACCTCCAATAAATTTTAGGTTTTGAAATTCGAATGTTCTAGACTTTATTTAGATGATATGTTGTCAACCTTTTGTCTCCCGATTTGATAAATAGTCTTTTTTCAATACCAGCCTTTAAATCTCGGCTTGCCGAAGCACTGCTTAATTGCTTAAAAACCTGCATGTAATCTTTTCGGGAAAATGAATTTTTCTTAAGAGAACAGAAATATTGGAGACGGTCATTTTGGGTTATGGTAATTGCAATTGAATTTGAGAGTAATTCTTTTAAGGCGTTGTTTATTACCGAAAGCATATATTCTATAAACAAAGTGGAATTGCCTGATTTATCGCAAATAGACAAAACCTTGTAATACTCTTCTTGTGATTTTGAAATTAGTGTTTCAAAGGGAAGATACTGAAAAACAGGATATTTTGACATTAAAATAATTGTTTGCCACAACCTTCCCATGCGGCCGTTTCCATCAATAAATGGATGAATAAATTCCATTTCGTAATGAAATACACAGCTTTTTATTAAAGTTATTTCGTCGTTTTTTTTGAGATAATCAAAAAGATTATTCATTAGGGATGTTACATTTTCGGCAGGTGGCGCTATATGTTCTACTTGTGAGCCTTTAACTATACCTACACCTTTATTTCTGAATTTGCCAGGTCTTTCAATTAACCCTGCCATTAAAGTATTATGAGCTTTTAAAAATGACTTTACAGAATCGAATTTATAGCTTGAGATTGCTTCATAAACTTTTATTGCATTTTGAACTTCTTGGATGTCTTTTGACGGACCTAAAACTCTTTTATTTTCGATTATTGCTTTTATCTGCTGCTCCGTTAAAGTGTTACCTTCAATTTGAAGAGATGCGTGAATTGTTTTAATTTGGTTTTGTTTTCTGAGACTTGGTGCAGTTTCAACAATGAATGAAGCATTTATTTCTCCAATTTTTTCAGAAATGCTCGAAACATATTCAAGAATCTTTGAATTTAATTCATAAGGCGGCTTCATGATAGTATCATTTGATAGTATCAAAAGTAAGGTTTCTTAAAATGTTTGAAATAATCCCTCTAAATTTAATTGATTCAATTTCTACTTTCTTGGCAGATAAAGCTTCATTTCGTCAATTTGCAATTCATCCAAATGGCCCATTTTACTTTCGTCTTGGGTGATTAAATGCATGTGTAAAAATGAGTCGTGGTGGGTAAAAATGCCTTGGTGTTCTTTCGAGAAAAATCCAATAATTTCAGCTTCTTCATTGGTTATTACATAATTTGTTTGGCCTTGGTGCGCTTCATCTGGCGATGATACGCGAGTGCCTTTTGGCAAGTTTTGGATGTGAATTTTTGCTTTTGCGACTTTACCTGTTACCTTAAATGCGAACGGCTGTTTTTTGCCTTCACTTTTTTCAAGAATAAGCCTTTCTAAATCTTGAATAGATTTAACATTTGGTGGTAATTCAACTTCATTCCACTCAGTTACATTGGCATAAACGAAGAAGGGAGCCGAAGCATCAAATGTTTTTTCAACCGTCATGGTGGAGTCAGAAGTTACCTTTGAGACATAACTTTTGCCATCATTTATCATCAACTCTCCTGTTAAATAACTAACAGGACCAAGACCGTAAAGACCTTTTTTATCTGAAATAGTATCAAGGCGAATGCTGCCGCTCAACTCTCCCTTCCACATTACATTTTTCATGGCGCCAACAATTTTTACGTCTGTGTAAGTGGAGCCAGGAGCTGCTTCTTTTTGATTAGAGCAACTAACAATTAAAAGCGAAAATATTGCAATTGAAAATAAATTGAAGTTCATGTAAAAGTCAAAGTTTAAATACCTTGATAATTTGATTTGAAGATGCTGAGTTTATCTTTAAAAAGTAGATTCCTGAATTACCATTTATGGATATGGAAACATTTCCATTAGCCTTAGCTGAATCAAAATCGAGGTTTTTTCCCATCAAATCAAATAGGGTAATATTTGAGTTTGCAGGTAGATTTTTTATCCAAATTAATTCATTGGTTGGGTTGGGGTAAACTTCAATTTTAGGTTGGGTAATTTCAACTTTTCCTGTTGATGTTTTTGGTGAAGCCAATTTTAATCCAACAGGCCTGTGGTCTGAAACATACTTATCGTAACTACTAAACCCACCTTTCATATATTCATCAACTTTTATAGTTTGGCAAGTCGATTTGGGCAATTCGAAATCATCAAAAATTTCGTTGGTAATTAAAATATGGTCTAGATGAGAGGGCCAACTTGGGTACGACCATTCTGTGCTTGGGCTCTTGGCAACAGCCTCATCGGCAAACTTGTAATTTTCAGCATCTTCATAAAACATTCTGAAAACATTGTGTTGGTAACTGTCGGTTAAAATATCGTTTAAATCTCCAATTACTAAAACCTTTGATGTTGCAAAATTTGAATCGATGTAGGCTTTTATGAGTGTGCTAGCTTCATATCTTCTTGCTTCTTCATCAGAAGAATTGCTTAAATCGAGCGAGCCATCGCCACAGCATTTGTAATGATTGTTAATCACAACGTATTCTTCGCCTTTGTACAGCAATTCCATCACCAATGGAGCACGCGGCAAAGCATTGTAATAAGTTGGTGAATCGTAAATTTTATAAACTTTTTTGGCGAAAACTGAGTTGGTTTTGTTAATGTAAACCAATCCACCAAATCTGCCTTTGGCGATATGTATTTTATAACCAGGTAAATTATTTACCACCTGCTTTAATAAGGTTGTGTCATCAATTTCCTGAAAACCAATAACATCAGCATCTAACGCTTTAATTATTTTGGCTACTGAGTCTGCAGTGTTGTTTCCATTTTTCGGAAACCACTCTATGTTCCAAGTAACTATTTCGAGGGTAGAGTCTGTTCCGAAGGTAAGGTTGTTAATACCTTGGGCAGTGGATTGGCTTAAAAAACCAAATAAGAATAGTAAGGCAAAAATAATTTTGATGAAGCTCTTCAATTTTTTTGGGCTAATGTAGGGGAAAATAGGTAGCCTATCTAGAAAACTTAATAAAGCTTTTTACAAATAATTTAAACCCACCAATTTTTCAGAAACTTCCCAAAGTTGGTTGGCAATGGCCTCATCATTTGATAATGGGGTAGAAGTTGCTTTGCCAGGTTTCCCTTTAAATTCATTAAAACCTGTAGGTCCAAAATAATCGCCTCCTTTGGCCTCGCCGATGGCTGCTAACATGGTTGGTTTTGCACCTTCAATGGGAGCGTGGGTAAGAAATGGCGCTATGGTGTATCTTAAAACGTTGTAAACCAATTTAGGCATGTGTCTGCTCAATTCTGTAGTAGCAATACCAGGGTGAGAAGCAGTTGAAATAGTTTGTTGATGACCAGCTTTTTCTAGTCTTCTTTGCAATTCACGCGTGAACATTAAGCAAGCAAGTTTAGATTTAGCGTATGCCTCACTGGCCGAATATTTTTTCTCGCTTTGTAAATCAGCAAAATTGATTTTACCATTTTTATGTACCAAAGAACTCAAAGTAACAATTCTTGAATTGGGTGTTTTTGTAATGGTTTGTAACAACAAACCTGTAAGCAAGAAATGCCCCAAATAGTTTGCCCCGAATTGTAATTCAAAACCATCTTCTATTTTGGAGTAAGGCGGCATCATTACCCCTGCATTGTTTACCAAAACATCTAACTTATTATATTTGGCTTGATAGGCTTTAACAAAACTCCGAACAGATTTTAAGCTGCTTAAATCAATTTCTAAAACATCTAAATCTGCCTTTGGAACCTCTTTTAAAATGTTGGCTTTGGCGGCATTTGCTTTTGACATGTTACGGCAAGCCATAATTACTTTAGCGCCTTTTTTGGCCAACATCATAGTGGTTTCGTAACCCAAGCCGGTATTTGCTCCTGTTACTATAAAAGTTCTTCCTGTTTGTTGGGGTAAGCTATTGATGATTTCCATTTTCTCAGTTTTTTGATGGTTGGTATTCTTTTTCGTCTGGTTTATGGAAGTCTTTTGGGGAGGGGGAATATTTTGATTGCTAACAGTTAAACTCTGATAACCCAATATAATTTTTTATGATACATATTGTCGGTTGATCAAAACATACAATAAGTATAGTATTAGACAATGATTAATAACTTTCTATTAAAAGAGTTTGGGGGTAGGGTTAGACAATTACGAACTGATGAAAAATTGAGTCAGGAGCAACTTTCTTATAAAACAGGATTCCATAGAACCTATATTGGGATGATAGAAAGAGGTGAAAGGAATATTTCACTTACTAATATGGCAGTTTTTGCAAAAGCATTTGACTTAACTGTAGATGAATTACTAAAATTTAGAAATTCAAAGGAGTTATTAAAAAAGTACAAACTAAAATCCGAGGATTAATGTCAAGAAAACATTCGTTTAAATTGACATTATCTAATAATGTTACAGAAAAACAAGGAATTAACTATCTAATTGAAGAACAAACAGGCTTCTTCAAAATTGACAAGGAAATGAAAAAGGAATTATTAGATAGAGTTAATGCTCCTTATAGCTTCTTACAATCGTTCGATTTAGTTTTTATTCCAAAACTAAAGGGAGTTCAATTTAAAAAAGACTTCATTGAGACACATCTTGATGAAATCCTTTTTATTGAATTGAAAACTACTAAAAAATATCTTCCTGAAAACCCAAAAGGTTTCTTTTTCGGTGCAACTGAAAATGAATTTAATTTTGGGAAGATGTTAGGCGGAAAATTTAGATTTTGTTTCGTTTGCCTTAACGAAAAGTCACCTTCGTATGCAATGTTAACTATTGAAGAGGTGGAAAAAATAATTAGAAATAAAAGAATACAGTTTCAAATTAATTTATAAAGAGGTCAATTTCAAAATTTGCTTTTTTCTAAATTAATCATTTTGCCTACACCTTTCTTATTACCAGCCCAAAAACCTTCACCCGCCCAGTAATCAATTCTTTATAAGCTTTTTTCTTATTTGGTTTTAGAAAAGAGTTTTCTATCAATTGAGTGGCTTCAGGCAGCCATTTGGCTAATTTTTTATACACAGTGTTTACCTGTTTGTCATTTAATTTTAATACTTAGCCCAATCGGTCAAAATAGCTTTTCATTATATGTAATTACATATAAAAAGTTGGTTTACTTTAAAATTATATGCATATACATATAATTTTTCAATTTGTGGTTTACTAGTTCATTGCTTAATAACTGCTTCAGCAGTAATGAAATTTATAGTTATTTGAATAACCCTCTTTACATAAAACAAAAAAAATCTACTTTTAAGTCTCTAAAATCAAAAAAATGAAAAACACATTTTTCTTAATAGCCTTGGTGGTGTTGTTTTCAACACGTTTAACAGCCCAAACAAAAGTTAATTTTTACACTATCAAAGGCAATTTTGTGGTAACCCTTGAAGATACTTTGGCGCCCATTACCGCAGGTAACTTTAAGAAGTTGGTAAAAGAAAAGTATTACGATGGAGTAATCTTTCACCGCATCATACAAAACTTTGTGATTCAAGGAGGAGATGGCGCTGCAGGCAAACTTGCTATTCAAGATGAGTTTCATCCCAATTTAAGCAACTTACAATGGACATTATCTATGGCCAACACTGGTCCAAACACTGGCACAACTCAGTTTTTCATCAACCTAAAAGACAATACTTTTTTAGATTACGACAAAGCTCCATTAACCTCGCAACACCCCGTGTTTGGCAAAGTAACCGACAATGTTAACCTCATTTACCAAATGGGCTCGGTTGCCACTGATGTCAATGACAAACCTTTGGTTGATATTGTGATGGATAGCGTAAGAATAGACCCTGCTTTTTTAGTAGGAGTTGATAAACCGGTGCCCAATGAAATTGAAAGTTTGGTTTGTTTTCCTAATCCAATTTCCAACAACTCGGTTATTACCGGAACTGGTTTTGAGGGTGAAATAACTTGCCGAATTTTTGACGTTCAAGGAAAAGTGTTTATTTCAAAGCAAATGGTTTTGCAGAACTCATTTACCATTCCAATCGAAAACTTTACTGGCCGAAATTTAAAAACGGGAGTTTATTTTCTGGAAATTAGCAACACAAACAAAACTTCTCGCTTAAAGCTGATGGTGAATTAAGTAAAAGTTTGAAGCAAATTTTTCATCAAATAACACAGCAAATTATACCTTAAAAGCCATAGAATAATCTATCTGTAAAAACCTTATTTTCGCAGCCCATTTTGGCACATGAAAAACATTCGTAATTTCTGTATTATAGCCCACATAGACCATGGTAAAAGCACCTTGGCCGATAGGCTTTTACAAACCACAGGAACCATAACCGACAGGCAACTGCAAGAGCAAACCCTCGACGATATGGACCTTGAGCGTGAACGTGGTATTACCATAAAAAGTCATGCCATACAAATGGTACATAAACATGAAGGCGAAACTTATGTGTTGAATCTTATCGACACTCCCGGACACGTAGATTTTTCTTACGAAGTTTCACGGTCTATTGCTGCTTGCGAAGGCGCATTGTTAATTGTTGATGCCACACAAGGTATTCAAGCACAAACCATTTCTAACTTGTATTTGGCTTTAGAGCACGATTTGGAGATAATTCCGATTCTCAATAAAATGGATTTGGCTAGTGCCATGCCCGAAGAAGTTACCGATCAAATTGTAGATTTAATTGGTTGCGAGCCAGAAGATGTTATTGCCGCGTCAGGAAAATCTGGCTTAGGCGTTGATAATATTTTAAAAGCCATCATAAACAGAGTTCCTGCACCAAAAGGAGATCCAGAAGCACCTTTACAGGCTTTAATTTTCGATTCGGTTTTTAACCAGTTTAGAGGTATTGTAGCATATTTTAGAATTATGAATGGCTCCATTAAAAAGGGAGATCAAGTAAAATTTGTAAACACCGGAAAAGAATATGGTGCTGATGAAGTTGGCGTTTTAGGCTTAGATTATATTCCACAAAAGCAAGTTTTTGCGGGCAACGTTGGCTACATTATTTCTGGCATTAAAAAAGCCAAAGAAGTAAAAGTTGGCGACACCATTACCAATGTAATAAACCCTTGCGATAAAGCAATTCAAGGTTTCGAAAACGTAAAACCAATGGTTTTTGCGGGTATTTATCCGGTTGATACCGATGAGTACGAAGAGCTAAGAGAAGCCATGGAAAAGCTTCAGTTAAACGATGCTTCTTTAACTTTTGAGCCTGAATCTTCTGCCGCCTTAGGCTTTGGTTTTAGGTGTGGTTTCTTGGGCATGCTCCACATGGAAATTATCCAAGAGCGTTTAGAGCGTGAGCACAACATGACTGTAATTACCACAGTTCCAAACGTATCGTATATAGCCTATACCAAAAAAGAGGAACAAATTATTGTAAACAACCCTTCAGATTTGCCCGAAATCACCAAAATGGATAGGGTAGAAGAGCCATTTATTGCTGCTCAAATCATTACCAAAAGTGAGTTTATTGGTGCAATTATGACGCTTTGCATCGAAAAAAGAGGAGTATTAAAAAACCAAGTTTATTTAACTTCAGATAGGGTAGAACTTCAGTTCGAAATGCCTTTGGCCGAAATTGTTTTCGATTTTTACGACAGACTTAAAACGGTTTCAAAAGGTTACGCCTCTTTCGATTATCAACCAATTGGCTACCAAGCTTCCAACCTATCTAAATTAGATATTTTGCTGAATGGAGACCAAGTAGATGCTTTATCATCATTAATACACAGAGACAATTCATACCATTTTGGCAAAAAGATTTGCGAAAAATTAAAAGAATTAATTCCGCGTCAACAATTTGATATTGCCATACAAGCTGCTATTGGCGCAAAAATTATTGCCCGAGAAACTGTAAAAGCATTAAGAAAAGATGTTACAGCAAAATGTTATGGAGGAGACATATCTCGTAAACGTAAGTTGTTAGAAAAGCAGAAAAAAGGTAAAAAACGTATGCGTCAAGTAGGAAATGTTGAGGTTCCTCAAAGTGCATTTATGGCCGTTTTAAAGCTTAACGACTAATTATTTTGTTAAAATTTAACATTTAAGAAATAATATTTAGTTTTTGCGTTATTTAGCCACACCAAACAGAACCATTTGCGTAAGCTATTTTTTATTTTCTTACTAAGTATTGCTGCATTTTCTGTAAGGGCACAAAAGTTTACTATTTCGGGATATTTGGGTGATGCTGAAACAGGCGAGAAGCTGATTGGAGCAAGTATTTATTCCAAACAAAAGCTGTTGGGTACAACCACAAATGCTTATGGTTTTTACAGTTTAACTTTACCAACCGATACTTATAACTTGGTTTTTTCTTACGTGGGATATGCCTCGCAAAAGCTTAAAATAAACCTTGTGCAAAACGAGGTAATTAACCTTGAGCTTTCATCTTCAATACAGCTAAAAACATTTGAAGTTACAGCCACGCAAGCAGAGCAAATTCAAGAGCGTTCGCAAATGAGTGTAATCGATATTCCTATGAAGTCGGTTGAGGTAATTCCTGCTTTATTGGGCGAAAGAGATATTTTGAAAGTAATTCAACTTTTACCCGGAGTTCAATCTGGAGGGGAAGGTACAAGCGGATTGTATGTTAGGGGTGGAGGACCTGACCAAAATTTGATTTTGCTAGATGGTGTTCCAGTTTATAACGCTTCACATTTATTCGGGTTTTTCTCGGTTTTTAACAACGATGCCATCAACAATGTAGAGCTCATAAAAGGCGGTTTTCCGGCACGCTACGGCGGAAGATTATCATCCGTAATAGACATAAAAATGAAAGAAGGAAACCAAAAAGAATGGCATGGCACAGGAAGCTTAGGTTTGGTTAGTTCTAAACTTACGGTTGAGGGCCCGCTTATTAAAGACAAGACCTCACTTATTGTATCGGGCCGAAGAACTTACATCGATTTATTGGCAAGACCAATCATAAAAAGACAAGCTCAGTTAAGTGGAACCGATGCTGTTGCGGGATATTATTTTTATGATGTTAATGCCAAGGTAAATCACAAGTTTTCAGACAATAGCAGATTGTTTTTGAGTATTTATACAGGAAAAGACAGAGCCTATGCCGATTTTGAAGATGAGTACAATAATGGTTCAACAAGGTATGTTTCTAAAAACGAAGCTAGTTTAGGTTGGGGTAATGTAACCACTGCTTTGCGATGGAACCAAGTTATTTCAAAGAAAGTTTTCTCAAATACTACATTTACTTATTCAAAGTACCAATTTAGGGTTGGTGAAAAGTTAGATGACACCACTTATGAGCCTGACACCACTTACGGCGAGTTGTTTGAATACAGCTATACTTCAGGCATTGAAGACTTTACAGGGAAAATTGATTTTGATATTTTGCCTAATCCTAACCACTACATCAAAGTAGGTTTGGGCGATATTTACCACACTTTTACCCCAGGTGTAAATGCATTTAGAAATGAACTTGGGGGGAACCAAAATGATATTGATACTTCTTTTGGAGCCAATAAAATATTTGCCCACGAGCTTTTTGCTTACGCAGAAGATGATATCAAAATTGGCTCTAGATTAAAAGTTAATGTTGGGTTACATTTTTCTGGTTTTATATCAGGCAAAACCTCTTATTACTCATTACAACCTCGTTTTTCAGGCAGGTTCTCTATAAATGATAATTTATCGGTAAAAGCCTCCTATGCCGAAATGGCCCAGTTTATTCACTTGTTAACCAACGGCACTATTGGCTTACCAACCGATTTATGGGTTCCATCAACAGACCAAGTAAAACCCCAAAATTCTAGGCAGTTTGCCATTGGTTTAGCCCAAACCGTAAAACAAAAATTTGAAGTTTCGTTGGAAGGATATTACAAAACCATGCAAAATTTAATTGAATACAAAGAGGGAGCTTCTTTCTTTTCTGTAGATAAAAACTGGGATGAACAAATTGAGTTTGGTCAAGGAAACTCTTATGGTGCAGAATTATTGGTGCAGAAAAAAGAAGGAAAAACCACAGGTTGGATTGGCTATACCTTGTCATGGACAAATAGGCAATTCGACAATTTGAATTTTGGCAAAACCTATCCTTTTAAATATGATAGAAGACACGATATTTCTTTTGTGTTGGTGCATCAACTTAAAGAGAATATTGATGTAGGCGTAACATGGGTTTATGGCACTGGCAATGCAGTAACATTGGCAACCCAAAAGTACCCTTCTGCCAACCAATTTGATTTTGGAGGCTTCAATTACGTTCAACCTGTGCAATATTTTGAGAGTAGAAACGATTTTAGAATGCCATCTTACCATAGGTTAGATATAGGAATTAACTTCAAAAAAGAAAAGAAATGGGGCGAACGTACTTGGAGTTTTGGAGCCTACAATACCTACAGCAGACAAAATCCATTTTACTTATTTTTTGATACTATTGGCGACCAAACAGTAGTTAAACAAGTTAGCTTATTCCCAATAATTCCATTTTTTGCCTATTCTTTTAAGTTTTGAAAAAGATAATTTTCCATATCGCAACTATTTTATTTTTAGCCTCACTTGTGAGCTGCGAAAGCATTATTGAATACGATTTGCCAGAAACCGACCCCAAAATGGTTTTGAATTGTTACTTCAACAATGATAGTGTTTGGGAAGTAAAAATTTACGAAAGCAAAAACATTCTCGAAAACGACGATTATAAATTTGTTCCAGGAGCCTCTGTAGAAATTGCCGATCAAAACAGAACTGTTTATCCGTTAACTTATATTGGATTAGGAAAATATATTTCACTAAACAACGATAAGCCCCTTATTGGTTCAACCTACACCATTAGCGCTGTTCACCCAAGTTACGATGATGTTTCGGCAACTTCAACCTTGCCAACAAAAGTTGATATTTTAAGTATTGATACAAATTCTGTAACCCTATATGGATACCCTGAATTGGAAAGTAAAATTTCGTTTTTAGACCCCAAAAATGAAAACAATTACTATTCTTTAAAATTAATTTATTCGTCCGTTACCGTTTTTCAATATGACTCTCTTTTTGCTGATACCATAAGCAGTAGTTGGCCATTGTATTATTATAGTAACGAATCTCAGTTTACTGATACATGGATTTATACAGCAGATGGTATTGTGTTTTCTGATGAGTTGTTCGATGGCAAAACATACAACCTAACTATAATTTCAGAAAAACCTTATTTGTTTAACAATGAGTTTGAAACTGTTATTTCGGCAGAATTGCAATACGAATTAGAAAGTGTTTCGGAGGAAGTTTTTTTATATAAGAAATCTTTAGAGGAACAAAATTTTGCAAATTATGACCCTTTTGCACAGCCAGTTCAGGTTTTTAATAACATAACAGGAGGATTTGGCATTTTTGGGGGCTCAACCAAGTCTTATAGAACTTTTGTTTTGAGGTAAAACAAATTCTTGTTTTATCGGTTTTTTCATCATGAAGTTAAAAATAGGAGATAAAATACCATCGTTTACCTTGTTAAACCAAGAAGGAAAAGAAGTAAAATCTGCAGAATTAGTAGGTAAAGCTAATTTGGTGATTTATTTTTACCCAAAAGATGATACTCCAGGTTGCACCAAAGAAGCTTGCAGCTTTAGAGATAATTTCGAAGAATTTACAGATTTAGGTGCACAGGTAATTGGCATTTCTGCCGACTCGCCAAAAAGCCACACCAAATTTGCCAGCAAGTACAATTTGCCTTTTACCTTGTTAAGCGATAACAAAAACGAAGTGCGCAAAGCCTTTGGTTTAAAAGGCAGTTTGTTTGGACTTTTGCCTGGCAGGGTAACCTACATTGTAGATAAAAGTGGCGTAGTTCAATATATTTTCGACTCACAGTTTAATGCCTTGCAACATGTTAGCACTGCCAAGGAGGTTTTGAAAAAGCTTTAGTTTATTTTAGTTTTTCAACCAATATTCCATCTTTATAAATTTCATGTTTCACAAGATTTCCATATCTGCTGAACGCTTTATAGTATCCATGATTTTCACCCTTTTTAAATTCAACCTCAAAGCCCAATAAGCCGTTTTCAAAATACCCTTTCCATAAACCATCTTTTTTGTTTTCCTTGAAATTGCCTTCTCTTCTTATATTTCCATTATCATAATAAAAAGTAAACTTTCCAATTGCTTCGTTATTTAAATAATTTCCTACTTGTTTTAGTTCTTCATTGGGATAGTAAATAGCCCAACTTCCTTGTAGCTGACCATTAACATATTTACCCTTCATGTATAGGTTACCATTTGGATAGTAATACTCCCACAAACCAGTTTTTTTGTCTTCTACATAGTTCCCTTTTTTAATTATCTGCCCTTCTTCATCAAACTCTAAAATTTGTCCGTTTAATATTCCATTTTTATAGTTTGATTGATATTGAATTAATCCATTTTTATGGTAACCAATAACTTCCCCTTCGATTTTATCATTTTGATAATTGATTGTTTTTTGGATAATTGAATCATTTGATAAGGTGTCTTTGTAAAAACTGACAAATTTTCCATGGTATTTTCCATTAACCCAAAAAGAAATATCCTTTACCCTATTATAAGAATAATAGCTTTTTAATTTGCCATGAATTTTGTCGTTTTTATAATTAATTTTTTGATATAAGTCGCCATTTGGGTAGTAGGCAATCAGTTTTCCTTCAAGTTTTCCATTTTTAAAACTACACACTTGCTCTAGGTTTCCTTCAGGGTAATTCATTTGCCAATCCCCTTCAAGTGATCCTTCTATAAAAGAGCCATTTTGCCAAAGATTTCCGTTTTCATAAAAGATGGAATATTTACCATCTTTAATTGAATCTGTCCCAATTTGATATACTTCTTTTAGATTACCGCTTTTGTAAAAAGTTTTTACTTCAGAGGTTTGTGAAAAAGTTGGTTTAAAAATGAACAGGCAAAACCAAACAATTGAAATTATTCTCATTCAATTACAATATTCTGTTGAATTATTTCTAATGGCATAACACTAGAGTAATCTAAAATAACGGCAACGGCGTAATCACCTGGGGCTAATTTTTTTGTAGTTGAATAATCTACAGTTTTTATTTGATTTGGCAGTAGTGTTCTGGATGCAGCAGGTTCTTTCATTTCTTTACCTGTTGTAATATCAGCAATAATCATATAAATTTTTGCGGTAAATGAACTTCCTCCTTTATTTTCTATTTTAATTTCAAATTTATTTACCTCATCCTGTTTAGTAGTTACATTTCTTAAGCTTAGAATTTTACCTTTAAGGTTGGGATTTGATTTCGAAATTTGTGAAACGGAAACCTTTATTCTAGGAGAAACTAAAATACCAGTAGAAATATTTTTATCAGCGTCATATTCACCTCTTTCTTTTGCGACCCTTACATAAATATCGCCAAATTTTGATTCTGGGTCATTTGATGGTGCAGTTAAAGTAACGTTTACATCTTTTTTTTCGTTTGGCCTTAAAACAAAAAATTGTGGATTAATTGAAATCCAGTCAGAAATGGAGTTTGGCGTTGAGCCAAGAGGAGCTCCAAAAACAATTTCTTCACCTTCAACTACTCTATCAAAAAGCTCTAAGGTAAAGCTAGTTTCTTTAGCTGCATGATTAATAATTGTAATTTTTTGTGATTCTGAATTCCCTGGTTCTACTTCAAATTGTAAATCAACAGGAATAACCTCAAAGTCTTGAGATTGAACTTGGAAAAAGCAGATAAAGAAAGTAAAAACTAGAAAAGAAAGTCTCATTGTATAAAGAATAATTTAATGTTCAAAATTAAATAAAATTATCTTTGTCTTCAGATAAATTATGCTCGATAAAATAGAGGTTTCGGTTAAAAATTTCATTTCAAAAGACAATTCAATTTGGGTAATAATTGCAGCCACTTTCCTGCTGTATTTTCCATCCATATTTTTCGATTTTGTGAATTATGATGATAATGTTTACATCACTGAAAATCCAGTAGTAAAAAATCTATCATTGGACGGGGTTAGCAAAATATTTACCCAACCCTTTAATGGTCACTACTTTCCAGTAACTCTTTTATTGCATGGATTTGAGTATTTTATTTTTAGCGGCAGTTCATCTGGGTTTCACCTTGTCAGTATATTGCTTCATATCTTTAATATTTCGATATTTTATTTTTTTTTGAGGGAGTTAAAGTTCTCCAACCAAATTGCGTTTCTTGCTTCTTTACTTTTTGCCCTTCACCCAATTCAGGTTGAGTCAGTTTCGTGGCTAGGTGCTAGAAACTCCCTTTTAGCATCTTTTTTTGCCTTCTCAAGTTTATTGTATTATGCTGAATACATCAATAGCAGAAGGTGGCCAAAGTTGCTATTTTCCCTATTCCTTTTTGTTTTAGGGTGTTTGTCAAAATCTTCAGTGGTAATACTTCCTATTATTTTCTTTTTGTTAGACTTTTATAAATGCCGCAAGGCTTATATTGGATTAATCTTAGAAAAAGTTCCATTTCTTCTTATTTCCACCTTATTTGGATTAATTGCAATTAGGTCAGCCAATTTATTAGGCTCAGTTGAAGATCCGTCTAATTATTTTTCCTTAATCAATCAAATTTTTGCGGTTTTTTATCAAATAGGGTTCTTTTTATTTCAACTTATTTTTCCCTTTAATTTATTGGTAAGGTATTTTAACCCGGAGTTATCAGAAGGAATGTTACCGCCAATTTATTATTTTTCTCTACTTATTATCCCAATTATGGGTGCTTCATATTATTTTTCCTTCAATAAAAAATTAAATATTTTAGGCTGGTTGTGGTTTGGGGCTTCAGTGTTTTTAATATTAAAAGTTTTTTTTAATACCAATGTAATCGGAGCAGATAGGTACTTGTATTTTACATTACCTGGATTGTTTTTTATATTAATTAGTCAGATTAAAAAAATTCAAACTATTTGGCTAACTAGAATTGTTTTTCTTCTTGCAGTTGTTTTTTCTGTCAAAACATACAGCCAACAATTTGTATGGAAAGATAGTGATACTTTTTACGAGTATGTTATAAAAACAGGTTACGGTCACTCAGAGGCCCACCTTTTATTTAGTTTATATCAAAACAAGAAAAAGAATTTTAAAGTCTCAAAAGAACATGCACTTTTAGCAACTCAATTAAAACCTTTAAATTCTTTAAATTGGAATGGATTAGGGATTTCGTATTATCTAGCTAATAGATTGGACTCTGCTGAAGCAGCTTTTATTAATGCTTATGAGCTTGATTCTATTAATGCAAAATCTACATATTATCTAGGTTATATATATGGAGAGCAAGGCAAGTTTGAGGAGGCAAATAAATTTTTACTAAAACATTTAGAAATAAATCCTAGAAGTGAGAAGGCCTATATGGCTCTAGGCAATATTGAGATTATTAATAAAAACTATAGAATTGCAGCAGATCATTATTCTAGAGTCATCCAATTAAATCCTACCTCTAAAGTGGCTTTATATAATAGGGGACATTGTTATTTACTACTAAATGAAAAAAGTAAGGCTTGCAAAGACTTGCTAGATGCCCACAATTTAGGAATGAAAAAAGCCGATGCATATTTAAAAGAATACTGTTTATAAATGATAAATGTAGAAAAAATTAGTTCAAAAAAAACCATAATTGTAGTCTGCATACTAGTCTTTTTAATTTATTTAAAATCAATCTTTTTTGATTTTGTAAACTTTGATGATGGGGCCTTTATCTACGAGAACTTTAGGATTAAAAACTTCAACCTTATTAATTTAAAGTGGTATTTTTTTAATTATTTGAACGGGCATTACTTTCCTGTTACCATGTTATCATACGGATTGCAAGCCCAAATTTGGGGTGTCTCTCCGATGGCATTTCATGTATTTAACTTGATTTTGCATTTGGTAAATTGCTATTTAGTATACAGAGTATTATTAAAATTAGATTTAAATACCTTTTCAATATCTTTTATTGTTGCAATTTTTGGATTACACCCTATTCAAATTGAATCTGTGGTTTGGATTGGAACTAGGGGTGGAATAATGTCTTCATTCTTTACCTTGTTGTCTATATCTTGCTATCTTGATTACTTAAAGAGGCAAAACCTTAAATACATAGTTTTTTCATTTCTTCTTTTTTGTCTTGCTGTGTTGAGTAAATCAGCAGCTCTTGTTGTTCCAATATTGTTTTTGCTAATTGATTTTAAAAGGCAAAGAATTTACAAAAGACAAGTGTTTTTAGAAAAAATTCCTTTCTTTTTTGTGTCTTTTATTATAGGCTTAGTAGCAATAAATGCCGCAAAAGACCTTGGTACAGTTTCAGAGGGACTTGCTCAAGAAGGTGGATATTTAGATATTAAAATAAAGATTTTCAAGGTTTTATATTCTTGGAGCTATTATTTCAATCACCTTCTTTTGCCAACAGGACAAACAAGCATGCACTTTGATCCTGAAATAATTGATGGAACTTTACCCATTAAGTATTATTTGTCCTTCATACCATTTTCTTTGCTATTAGTCTGGACAGCTTTAAAAGGTTTAAAAACTAGAGACTTTGTTTTCTGGTGTGGTTTTTATTTTGTAACCCTTGCATTGGTAATTAATATTCTTCCACTCGGTGGCACTATTGTTTCTGAGCGTTATGCATACCTAACAGTTATTGCTGGAGCATATTTTATCGCAAAAATTTTGGATTATTATTTTAAACCTAAAATTAGAAATATTATTTCCATATTTTTTATTTTAATTTTCTCAGGGATTACATTTTTTACCATGGATATTTGGAAAAATAGTTTATCACTTCATAAAAGATCTTTTGAGTTATTCCCTACATCTGCACATGCAACAGCTTCTTATGCAAAAGCTTTAGCGAGAAATAACCAAGCTGAGCTAGCCTTAAAAATTCAAAAATCTGATCCTTTATTTCTAGAAAGCCCTGAATATTTGGTCAATATTGCAAATACCTACTTTATTTTAGACAGCGTAGAAAAAAGAGACAGTTTCCTTGAAAAAGCTATTTTAAAAGACCCTTCAAATTCGCACTTTTATTTTAAGAGGGCATCATTCAATATTGCAGATAAAGACTACAAATCTGCTATTGAAGATTTAAATATTGCCATTGATTTAGAGCCAAATAATTTCATGGCTCGAAAAAGAAGAGCCTCTGTTTATTTTTTAATAGAAGATTATGGGAAATGTTGTTTAGATTGGGAATTCTTAAATCAAAATGGTGATAAAACCATAGAGGATAACTTAAAGTTGTATTGTATAAATAAAACAGAATTAATAAATAAAATGGATACAAGTAAAGTATTTGTATCAAAGGATTTTAGGTTAGAGGTGCTTAAGGATACCTTAAATGGAGACTCTATTTTACATTTATTTAAATACGACTCTATTGGGAATCTTTCTGAAAAGGGCCAAATAGAAAATGGAAAGTACAATGGAAGAATATTATGGTATTACCCCTCAGGCAAATTACTAAGAAAAGGGTTTTACTTTGATTCATTTCCATTTGGTAAATGGAAAGAGTATTATGAAAATGGCAGCCTAAAAGCCCAGTATGAATATGCATCAGGTGTAATTGATGGTAACTATAAATACTTTTATAAAAATGGCAGTTTATGGACAGAAAAACATTATGAAAGAGGAGCCCTTCTTAATGTTAAACAATTACTAAGTAAAAATGGACAAGTATTAGAAATAGGCACGTTTAAAAATGGAAACGGAGAACTGAATCTATACGATGAAGAGGGTAGAAAAACAGATATTGCTGTTTATGAAAACGGTTATTTAAAGCAGTTTAAATAATAACGATTAACATTTATTTATTTTTAAGTAAAAAACTATATATTTGTTAAAATAATTTAAATAATAATTACAATGAAAAAATTTTTTGTTTCGTTGGCGATACTCGCCATATCTGCGGTTTCTTTTGCTCAACCTATTTCTGATAGGGCTGTTGTTCCCGTAGCGGTTTCTCTTAATCAAATTTTAAGACTTCAAATATTATATGGAGGTAATGTTGAGTTTGTTTTTGCTGATCTTAATGATTATAAAGCAGGTATTTCAGGTACAAGGTTTACAACCAGATTCTCTGTTGCTTCTTCAACTGATTGGGACTTAAGAATGTATGCCTCAAGTGCTTCTTTTGTAGGAAATAATACTGGTTCAGAAATTAATTTAAGTTGGGTTGGATATAGTATTAGTAATGCTGGTACATATACATTTGGCGCAGGTAATAATTTAACGGCTAGCGCAGGCTCAGAGGCTGCTGTGGTTCCAATTGATGATGACGCAGCTACTGCAAAAATTGCATGTCTTTCAGCAGGTTCTTGTGCTGGTGATGGCGCAGATAACCAATTTGAAATTTTTTGGAGAGCCGGTACAGGTGAAGGAACTATGATTCAATCTTCATTTATTAGCAATGACCAAAGTATTAATCCTGATAGGTATTATACCAATATCTATTTTGACTTGCTAACTAGCGGTTTATAGGGTTTTTAGTTTTTCATAAATTATTTTAAGAAAAAGGATTTCTAAACCTCTAGTTTTCCTTTTTCTTTATTATACTTATTTACATGAGCAAAAAGTGGACTTTATTAATAAAAAGCATCATTTTTTTTGCTCTTTTTTTTTGGGGGTATTTTGCTAATTCCCAACCGTTAGGTCTTTCTACTTATATTACAGCTTTTCAAGGAGCCAGAGTAGAAGTTGTATTTAATACTGTTGATGAAATACAATCTGGTAAAACGGTTTCATACAAAACAATTCTCGGCTTAACTTTAAGCGACCAAAACGGAGCTGCTATTGATAATTTTGAAGAAATGTATTTATACGTTTCTACAGCTAGTGCTAGTATCTCTTCATTAAATGGTTCTTCAACTATACCTTTAGACAGGTTAGAAATAACTTGCACTCCTTTAGATGGATTTGCTACAGCAGGCCCTATTGATAATTTTTCACCTAAAGTAACTTTACCCGCTTCAAACACTCCAATTTTATTATTAGATTCAGATAGACCTTCATTTGAATCAATAGCCTTTAATACTCATAGAGTTCAGGTAGAGTTTGACTTGGGTGTAACCAATTCCCTTGGAAATGCATCACCAGGGTTATATTATATTACTTTAAACTTTGATTTTCAAGGATGCGGAACATGGGGGGGAACGTGTCCAAACCCATAAGGCATCTATTTACAAAATCGATTGTTCGATTAGGATTAATCTTATTGGTATTATTCCTAGCGAATGAGGTGTTCTCTCAAATTACCAATAATGATTCTCTACTAACAGATACCTTAAGTGAAAGGTTTGTTAAGCATTCAGAAGGATCAAAAATTATTCGTTTTCAAAAGAAAGTAGTAGAACATGGACCTGACTCTCTAATGTACAATACAATTATTTTAGAGAATACTGCGGACACACAATTAGACGGAGTAGTATCTTTAAACCTTCCTTTTGGCTGGTCTTGCGTTGGAACTGAAATGGAAGATGGCATGAAGGTTTCTCTAAAACCAGGTGAGATTAAAAGAATCTCAATTTGGATGGTGCAAGCAAAAGATGCAATAGGCGGCAGAACCTATGTAATTGCAGGCAGGTTTCTAATAAATGGGGGAAGGAAATTTGAGATAAACTCAACTTACGTGAAAATTCCAATTAAATCGAACTGGAATTTTGATACTCCAATAAACAAATATTATTTTGAAAGTAATTATAAATACAAAACTTTTGAATTGTATTTCCAAAATTTAGGAAACACCAAAGAGCTAATAAATGTAGAACTTAAAAATGGTGGCAATTTAAATTCTCGAGACTTTAAATCGCCAAGAGATGAAATTTTAGTTGAATTGGGACCCCAAAAGGATACAACTATTTCGTTTTCTGTTAGCTCAATCGAAGAAAGTGATCATATAATAAATCAAAATATTTTCTTAAATTCTATATCCATAAAAGCTTCATCTGGTGATATTTCAAAAACTAAATCAATTCGTTTTGTTAAGCTGCCTAGTTTGGGCGTAAACAGCACAAAGTCGGTAAATGAAAGCCCCCTTAACATTGAGTATTTTGCTCAAGGCGGTTTTGGTACGAGAAATTCAAGACTAATAATAAACGGGGATATTTATTTTAATAAGTATAATAAGCTTAGATACTCAACAAACTTTAGTTATTTTCAAGGTAACGACCTTCAAGGAACCTTATGGAGGACAAGTAATTATTTAATTAATTATAGAACAAGAAACTTAAGAATTGATATAGGTGATGTAGGGGTTTTTTCAAATGAAATTGCATCAAATTCATCAAGAGGACTCGGAATATCAGCATTTTTACCAAATGGAGATGTAATCAGTGGAAAAATTACCACCTCTATTTTTTTTAGCAACCAAACCCATTTAGGTGTTGGCTATTCTAAAAAAATCCGAAGGCATAAAATTAGCTTAGCGGCTTCGCAGCTCTGGGATGGTTTTAACCTTAAAAATACCTCAAATGCAGGTGTTAAGCTTAATTTGGCTTTGTCTAACAATAGTAGGTTGGGGCTATTATATAATTTCAGCTTGAGAAATCATTATTTTGGCCCAACAGACTTTCCGAATGTAGAAGATGAAAATAGAACGCTTGAAGGACATTTTTTTGAAATAAACAACGAAGTAGCTTTTGGAAAATTAAAAGCAAATACCGTTTTAAGTGTTAGTTCACCTTTTTACTCAGCGAATCAAAATAATACAACTCAAGCCCGAAACACTTTAAGGTACAGAATAAATAAAAAGAGTAGCGTTACAAATACTTTTTATTTTATTAATACCAATCCATATCAAATTTTTCAAGGCGCCAGATTTTACACAAATTCTTTTAGAAATATTATTGAAACACTTCGGTATTCAAGGACAATAAATACCAAATTAACGGTTAATACTCAATTTGATTTTTCATCAAGAGAAATTAGATTTCCTGCAATAAACAATAGTTTAAAAAATGAAATTTTAAGTTATGGATTTGGAATTGGAGCTACCTATAAATTATCCACCCAACAATCTATATCAGGTAGTTTCAGTAAAGGTTATTTTGTTCCTGTTAGTGTATTTAATTCTAGCGTTTCTTCTATTCTAGGTGAACCTATCCCTACTACTCGAATTTCAGGAGAGTATAGGAATAGGTTAAGCGGAATTTCATTTAGTTATACCAAAGGACTCTTTAATCAATCAGTAATTTCTGCAAACAGTGACGGCTCATTTTCAAATGAATTCTTTATTGTTCGCCCGTATTTAAGCAAAAACTATTTTGATGATAAGCTAAATGTTGAGGCCAATCTAAATGCAGCCATTTTTAATAAGTTTGAGTCTGAAAATTATTCTTTAAATATTTTAGGGAGCCTAATTTTACCTAGAGGGTGGAGAGTTAGAGCGAATACAGGAGTTTTTATTAACCGAAGAACATTTGGAGAAGCTGAAAGCAGTACAAGCAGGAATTTTAATTTAAATTTTTCCATTAGAAAATCATTTGATTTTCAGCAACCAGGAATAAAGTATTATGATCTTACTATAAAATTCTTTAAAGATGATAATGGAAATGGGATTAAAGATGATAATGAATTGGATTTAGAAGACATTATTGCTTTTATTACGTATCAAAAGAACAATCCACTAAACGACTTTTCTGCTTTTACAGAAAAAGAGCTAAAATCTGATAAGTCGGGAGTTGTAACTTACAAATACATACCAATAGGGAAGTATAATGTTACTGTCTCTCCCTTAAACAAATATAAGGGTGAAATTACATTGAATGATTTAAGTCGAGACTTTGAAGTAGTTGGCAATACAACACTTTATTTTGGTTTCAGTGAAACATACAAAATACGTGGTAAAATTATTATGAATAGAGATCCTAATAGCTCTTTAGGAGATGTTTCGCTTAGAGACATTCCTGTATTTGCTATTGATACAGGGGGAAATTCTTATAAAACCTTAACAGATGAAAACGGGAATTTTTTCCTTTCAGTAGATGCTCCTGGTTTGTATAAAGTAAGGTTTAAAGATGTTTTTGATAACTCTTTTTCCATCCAACAAGATGAGTTTGAAATTGATTTTAATGGCATTAAAACCTATCAATTAGACTTTGTTGTTTTCGAAAATAAAAGGGCACTAAATGTTAACGGAGAGAATGACTATAAATTTAAATTGTTGGGAGGTCAAAATGAAGAGAAAAAAACGCCCGTGAAAAATGAGACAGATCAAAAAGAAAAGCTAAAGACAACACCAATGCCATCATTAAACTCAGATGCAGAAGAAAAGCTTTGGGAAAAAACTGATGATTTGCAAAAGCAAATTGATGAATTGAGAAAGTTGAAAGAAGAGTTGCAAGATATTCAGACCCAACAAAAACAAACTTTAGAAGAAATAAACCAAGCAAAAGAAGAATTTGAAAAGGTAAAAGAAGAAGCCCAAAAGGTGCAAGAACAGCAACAACCACAGCAAACCAATACACCAATTAATACCGATAACTCAAATTTAGATGAGCTAGATGAACTGATAGACCAATTGATTGAGAAAACAAATCCAACAGTGAATTATAGGGTTGAGTTTGGAGTATTTAAAGAGAAAATGCCAATTAACTTCTTAAACCAATTAATCAAGTTTGGTAACGTAGAAGTTTCTGATGGAGAGGGCGGAGAATCTAGGTTTATTTCTAAACCATATTACTCTAAAAAAGAGGCAGAAGATTATGCTAACTATTTAAAGCAACAAAATATTGGAGAAATTAGGTTGGTTGGAGAAAAAGATGGTAAAGAGGTTCCAGTAGAAGAAGTAGACCAGTTGCTTAACAAGTAATTACTTGTAAAGGCTTTTCAAAACAGCAGTAAATAACTCTTTAGGCTCAAATGGTTTGGTTACCATGTTGTTCATGCCTGCAGCAGTAATCTTATTTCTTACTTCAACCATAGCTGAAGCGGTTAAAGCAATAATCGGAAGGTTATCGTACTTTTTGTCTAATCTAATTTGTCTTGTTGCTTCATATCCGTCCATTTCTGGCATTTGAATGTCCATCAATACAACATTAAAGGTTTCTTGTTTTAAGGCAGCTAATGCCTCTAAACCATTGTTTGCGATAGAAACCTTAGCATTCCATTTGGTTAAGAAAGTTTCCGCTATCATTTGGTTCATGGGGTTGTCTTCAACCAACAATATTTTTGCACCCTCTAGGTCATAAAGAAGCTCAGTAGTTTGTTTTACTTCTTTTTTGGTTTTAGAGATATTCTTTGGAATTAAATAAGGAATTGAAACCGTAAAGGTTGATCCTTCTCCAATCTTACTCTCAATTGAAATATTACCTTTTTGAATTTCCACAAACCTTTTGGTGATGGCCAAGCCTAACCCAGTTCCACCATATCTTCTGTTAATATAAGCCCCTTCTTGCGAAAAGCTTTCAAATACTTTTTTATAGTTTTCTTTTGAAATTCCAATTCCCGAATCGGTAATTGAAAACTCAACTATTACTTCATCTTTTTTAGGATACTTGAAGCTGCCCATAACTTTTCCGAGCCGCTATCTGTAAATTTAATTGCGTTTCCTATGAGGTTATTTAATACAATAATAAGTTTACCACTATCTCCAAAAAGATACTTGGGCATTTCGGCAGGGCATTTAAAGGTAAGTTCTAATCCTTTCTGTTCGGCTCTTAACTGAAAAGTAGAATAAACAGAATCCATTAATTCTTTGAGATGAAAAACCTCGTTTTCTAACTTTATTTTACCAGATTCAATTTTCGAAAAGTCGAGAATATCATTGATAATTTGCATTAATGTTTTTCCTGAAAACTTTAAGGCATTGAGTAATTTTGATTGTTCTTGACTTGGTTCAGACTCTAACAATAAATTGGTTGTGCCAATAATTCCATTTAAGGGAGTTCTAATTTCATGGCTCATGATAGATAGAAAATCTGCCTTTGCCTGAGAGGCATATTCAGCCTTTTCTTTGGCCTCAATTAAGTCTAACTCCGCTTGCTTTTTGTAAGATATATCTTGGTAAACACCGGTAATTCTAGTTGCTTCTCCGGTACCTTTTCGCTGAATTACTTTGCCTGCAATAAAAACCCACAAATACCCTCCACTTTTCTTAAGCAATCTCATGTCTAAAGTAAAGCGCTTTGTTTCTCCTTTTAAGTGTGCAACTATACCTAGTTTGGTTTTTTCGTGGTCGTCAGGATGAATTATATCAAAAAACGAATTGAACGTATTTTCGAACTCCTCCTTTGTATATCCCCCTAAACCAGCAATTTCTTCGCTGTAAAAAAGGTTGTTTTTTCTATGTTCCAATCCCAAACACCAAGGCCTGCGCTTTCAATAGCAAGGTTAATGCGCTCTTCGTTAGATTTTATTTGAAGGTTTTTCTCTTGAAGCTCTTTGGTTCGCTCTAATATCTTTTCTTCTAACTGATGGTTTGCAGCCAAAAGCTTTTGGTTTAAATTATAAAGCTCTAGAGATTTTTTTTCAATAATTTCCCCGGCCTGCTTTCTGGCAAGCCTTTCTCTAATTAAAACTTTTTTTATGGCTTCTAGCTCTTTATCCAAAACCTATTTGGTTAATATAAACCTAACTGAATCACCATCAGGAGTTATTAGCTCCTTTGTTATGGTAATATCTTCATTAAAGTGATTTGCAGCTTCTTCCATTAAACCAACGGCCAAATCGCTCATTCTTCTTACCGAGGTGTAAACTAAAACCAATTTATTGTTAGAGCTTTCCTCAATTTCAAATTTTGGCAATTCGGCATCTGGATATAATTTTAAAACTTCTACGTGTATATAGTTATCAATATTTTTAAAAAAATCAAAACAATTGTCTACTCCTACAAAAAAATGATGGTAAGCTTTAACAAAAACTCCAAATAAGTGATGCCCGAAAACATTTAAAAGTTTAGGAATTTCTATTTCTGTTTTTTCACTTAATTTAACTACCAAAGCAACAATTTCATGGTGGCTATAAGTGCCAACAGCAGTATATACTCCGCCTGATTTTAATTCGGTATCTTCAACAAGTTGGTTGCTCATTTCAAAACCAAACCTTTCTTCCACCATCTCGAAAAATTCGGTAAAAACTATACCTTTCATTTATTACTAGTTTGTGGTTTAAAAATAAAGAATAGCCCAATAATAATGAATGGGATACTCAATATTTGACCCATATTTAGGGTTAAATCGTCTTCAAATGCAGATTGGTTTTCTTTTAAAAACTCAACAAAAAATCTCACAAGAAATTGAAGTGTCAGAAATAACCCAAAAGTTTTACCGATAAGATTTCTCCAATTTTGCTTAAAAAACATAAAAGCTAAAACGCCAAATGTTACGAGGTAGGATAGTGCTTCGTAAATTTGGGTTGGGTGGCGAGGAATATCGTCAACTCTGGTAAAAATAAAAGCCCAAGGAAGGTCGGTTGGTATTCCAATAATTTCGTGGTTCATTAAATTACCAAAACGAATAAAAAAGGCTCCTAAGGCAACTGTTAAAGCTACACGGTCTAAAATCCATAAAAGAGGTTTTTTGGTTACGTATTTAGAATACAACCAAAGTGAAAATATAATTCCTATTCCTGCACCATGGCTTGCCAAGCCTCCTTTCCAAACCATTGGAATTTCAGATAAGTTTTGGCTGTAATAAGCCCAATCGTAAAAAAACACATGGCCTAATCTTGCACCTAAAACTGTACCTATCATTACATACATAAGTACTTTATCAAGCCACTCTTCGCTAATTCCTTCTTGCTTAAATATTTTTTGTAGCAGGTAATATCCCGATAAGAATGCGGTTGCGAAAAGCAAGCCGTACCACCTTACAGTTAAAGGAGATGAAATAATATCAGGATCAACAGTCCAAACAATTGCGAGTAAATTCACTAGATTTTGTTTTAATCAAATATAGGTTTAATCAAAGCCAAAAAAAAGCCTTCATCATTGAAGGCTTTTCATTTTATTTTTAGATTTTATAAGCCTAATAAAACTTCTTCTGGGGCTTTACTTCCAAAAATTAGTTTCACAGGATTTTCAATCATTTCTTTGATTTTGTATAAGAAACTTACTGATTCTTTACCATCAATAATTCTGTGGTCGTAAGAAAGAGCAACGTACATTATTGGTCTAATTTCAACTTTTCCATTTACAGCAATAGGTCTTTCAACTATGTTGTGCATACCTAAAATAGCCGATTGTGGAGGGTTGATAATTGGAGTGCTCAACATAGAGCCAAAAACACCACCATTGGTAATGGTGAAGGTTCCGCCAGTCATTTCTTCAATACCTAATTTTCCATCTCGTGCTTTAATGGCTAATCTTTTTATTTCAGCTTCGATAGTAGCTAAATCCATTTGCTCAGCGTTTCTTAAAACGGGAACCATTAAACCCTTTGGAGAGCTTACCGCAATGCCAATATCGGCATAATCATGAAAAATCATTTCTTTTTCATCAATTTGAGCATTTACAGCTGGAAATAATCTTAAGGCCTCTGTAACTGCTTTTGTGAAAAAAGACATAAAGCCAAGGTTTACACCATGAACTTCTCTAAATTTATCTTTGTATTGGCTTCTAACTGCCATCACAGTGCTCATGTCTACTTCGTTAAATGTAGTAAGCATGGCAGTCTCATTTTTAACACTTACCAAACGCTCTGCTACTTTTCTTCTTAGCATCGACATTTTTTCACGAGACTCCATTCTTGTACCTCCCCAACCTTGAATGTAAGAAGTGTCAATACCTCCAGAGATATAAGCTTCAATATCGGCTTTGGTAATTTTACCGTTATTGCCTGAGCCTTTAACCGCATTGCCAGAAATATTGTTTTGTTGCATCATTTCTTTGGCAACAGGGGTAGCTTTTACACTATTATCAATAGCTACAGGTTTCGCAGGAGCTGCTTTTTCTTGTTTTGGGGCCTCTTCTTTTTTAGGAGCAGCCTCCTCTGCATTTTCTTTCTTTTTGGGAGCACCTTCTGGAGCCTTGGCAGAGGTATCTATTTTGCAAACAATTTGACCAACTTCAACAGTTTCGCCTTCTTCCACCAAAAGCTCAATTGTTCCAGCAAATTCTGCTGGCAACTCTAAAGTTGCTTTATCTGAATCTATTTCGGCAATAGGTTGATCTAGTTCAACATAATCACCATTTTCAACAAGCCAAGTAGCAATTTCTACTTCTGTAATAGATTCTCCCGGACTTGGTATTTTCATTTCTTTTATCATGATGGGCAATATTGTTAGCTTTTAAACTGAAAAAAGTTTGTTAAATAATTCGTTAAATCTTTGCATATGTCTTTTCGATGAACCTGTAGCAGGTGATGCACTTTCGTGTCTTGAAACCAAATGCCAATTGATATTTCTGTGCGATTTTAATATGTAAGTCCATGGACCCATATTTTCTGGTTCTTCTTGCAACCAAATAATTTTTTCGCAGTTTTTGTATTTTTTCAATACTTCGTCAAATTGCTTTTGAGGAAAAGGATAAAGTTGCTCCAATCTTACAATGGCCATATCGTCAACTCCTTTTTCTGCTCTTTGGTCCATAGCGTCGTAATAAACTTTACCGCTGCAGAAAGCAACTCTTTTTACTTTTTTAGGATCTGCGCTTTCATCATCAATTAGTTCTTGAAAAGACCCTTTGGCCAAATCTTTTAGCGGAGAAACCACTTTTGGGTGACGCAACAAACTTTTTGGCGTAAAAACAATTAATGGTTTTCTGTATGGCCTATGTATTTGACGCCTTAAAATATGGAAAAAGTTAGCTGGCGTTGTACAGTTGGCTATTTGAATATTTTCTTCGGCGCAAAGTTGTAAAAACCTTTCAAGTCTTGCGCTTGAATGTTCTGCTCCTTGGCCTTCATATCCATGTGGAAGCAACATTACTAATCCATTCATGGTATGCCATTTATCTTCGGCCGCACTAATAAACTGATCTATAATAATTTGAGCGCCATTGTTAAAGTCGCCAAATTGAGCCTCCCAAATTACCAATGCATGAGGGCTTGCCATTGCGTAGCCATAATCAAAACCTAAAACGGCATATTCAGAAAGAAACGAGTTATAAATATGAACTTGGCCCTGTGGCTCTGCAATATTTGCTAATGGAATGTATTCTTCTTCAGAGTCTTCTAAGGTAATAACAGAGTGTCTATGAGAAAATGTTCCTCTTTCTACATCTTGTCCACTCAATCTAACGTCGTAACCTTCTTTTAAGAGTGTTCCATAGGCTAAAAGTTCTCCCATAGCCCAATCAACAACTTCGGTTTCTTCAATCATTTTTAAACGCTCGGCAAAAAGTCTTTCGGTTTTTTTGAAAAACTTTTTACCACTTGGCAATGCGCTAATTTTATTCCCAACCTCCTTTAAGGTATTAAAATCGAATTGGGTTTTGGCAGGTTTAAAAATTTCGTCCGGTTTAGGCCTTTGCATTTCTTGCCAAGTATACTTTAAGAAGGAAGTAATTGTAGCTTTTTTAATTTCTTTAGACTCGTCAAGCCTAGCTTGCAAAAAGTCATTTAACTCAATTTCAAGTTTTTTGCCTTCGTCTTTTGTAACAACACCTTCGGCAATTAATTTTTCTAAATAAATTGCTTTTGGGTTTGGATGTTTGGCTATGGCCTTGTACAATAAAGGTTGGGTAAAACGTGGTTCGTCACCTTCGTTGTGTCCGTATTTTCTGTAGCATAACAAATCAATAAAAACATCTTGTTTAAATTGTTGTCTGTACTCCATAGCCATCTGAATGGTATGCACAACAGCTTCTACATCGTCTCCGTTTACATGCCAAACTGGAGAAAGGGTTACCTTGCCTACATCGGTACAATAAGTTGATGACCTTGCGTCTAAATAATTTGTGGTAAACCCAATTTGGTTATTTACAACAATATGAATTGTTCCGCCTGTTCGATATCCATCTAGCTTAGCCATTTGAATTACCTCATAAACAACTCCTTGTCCGGCTATGGAGGCATCACCATGAATTAAAATTGGGCAAATTTTACTTTCATCTTTGTGGTGAAAGTCTATTTTGGCTCTAACTATTCCTTCAACAACTGGGTCAACTGCCTCAAGGTGAGATGGGTTTGGAGAAAGTGTAATATTAACTTCTTCTCCATGATTAGTTTTTGTTGTAGAGGAAAATCCTAAATGGTATTTTACATCGCCATCAAAAAGATTGTCTTCGTATTCTTTTCCTTCAAATTCAGAAAAAATATCGGTGTAGGTTTTATTTAAAATATTTGCTAAAACATTTAACCTTCCTCGGTGAGCCATTCCGATAACAAACTCTTTTATACCTAAAGTTGCTCCTTTTTCAACAACTGAATCTAGAGCAGGAATTAAAGATTCGCCACCTTCTAACGAAAATCTTTTTTGCCCAACAAACTTTTTGTGCATAAAGCTTTCGAAAACCACTGCTCGGTTCAGTTTTCTTAAAATGGTTCTTTTTTCTTCAATAGAAAATTTAGGGGTATTTTGATTGGGTTCTAAGTTGCTTTTTAGCCAATTTATTCTTTCAGGGTCTCTAATGTACATGTACTCTAAACCAATAGAGCGCGTGTAAGTGGCTTTAAGGTGAGAAATAATATCTTTTAACTTCGCTTTTCCTATCCCAATTTCTGAACCTGCTGCAAACTCTTGCTCTAAATCTTGCTCAGTTAGGCCAAAGGTTTCAACATTTAGCCCCGGGTGATATTGTCTTCTTGTTCTTACAGGATTTGTTTCTGTAAACAGATGACCTCTAGTGCGGTAACCAGCAATTAAGTTAAGCACTTTAAATTCTTTCAAAAAGGTTTCAGGAACATCTCCTTGGTCTTCGTAATTGGTTTTAGAAAACTCAAACCCTTCAAAAAACTTTTTCCATCCAAAGTCAACCGAGTTGGGGTTGTTTACATATTGTTTATACATTTCATCAATTGCCGAAACATCGCCATTGCTGAGATATGAGAATTGGTCCATAAAAAAGGGTTCAAATTAAGGGCACAAATTTAATATTTAAACAGCTATCTATTTATTAGGTTTAGTGCAATAAAAGTGCTTTCTTTTTGGGGTCTTCGCTAAAGTAAAGTTTGGTAATTACTTTTTTAATTTCTCGTTCAATAATTAACTCTGCTAAAATATGATGCATTTCAAGCCCTTGCTGCATTTGAATCTGTCGTTTAATTTTATTTTCAGATACATCTATTTGGTACAAAAGCGGCATCAACACGCTTTGGTTTTTGTGTAGTTCGGTTAAAACAAATTCTTTAATCTGATTAAGAATGTGTTCGAAATAATTTTCATTTTCAAAATTTACGTCCACTTTAAGTTTAAACATACCAAAGTCTTTTTCTATTTGTAAAGCTGTTAACTTTAAAATTTCTTGGTGTTTAAAGAATTCTTTTGGGGAAGGAAGCGTGTATTTTTCCAACTTTTAACTGCTATTGATGTTTAAAGGCTAAAATTGATAATTTAAATTTACTTTGAACCCATGGCAACCTATTTAATTACCGGAGGAACTGGATTAGTTGGTAAAAGATTAATCGAATTAATTGAAAAGCAAGGTGATGTAGCAAGGGTTTTTTCGAGGAAAAAAAGCAATAATCCAAATAGTTTTATTTGGGATGTAAAAAACCAAACTCTTGAACGAGAAGCATTTGACGGGATTGATTATTTGGTGCATTTGGCAGGTGCCGGTATTGCAGACCAAAGGTGGAATAAGGCAAGAAAGCAAGAAATTATTGATAGTAGGGTAGATTCTACAAATTTGCTTTTTGAAACCATAAAATCGCTCGAAAAGAAACCAATTGCAATTGTTTCGGCTTCGGCAATTGGCATTTATGGCACCGAAACAAAAGATATTGTTTTTACAGAAAAAGATGGCCCCGAACAAGGCTATTTGGCTCATGTTGTTAATTTGTGGGAAAAGGCAACCAACCAATTTAGAGATTTAAATATTCCTTCTACCCAATTAAGAATAGGCGTTGTGTTGGCAAAAAATGGTGGGGCATTAAAAGAAATGACAGCACCTCCAGTTTTAGCCGCTTTGGGTCATGGAAAACAAAATATTCCGTGGGTACATATTGATGATTTATGCCGTATGATTTTATGGAGTTTGCAGAATAAAAAGAACACAGTTTACAATGCAGTTGGCCCAGAAACCATAAACAACCAAAACTTTATGAAAACCATTTCTAAATACTCATCAAAAATTTTAATGCCTATTAATGCGCCCGCATTTGTGTTAAAATTGATGTTGGGAGAAATGGCAAGCTTGGTTTTAGAAGGAAGCCCAATATCTTGTAAAAAAGTAATTGATGACGGATTTAAGTTTCAATTCCATTCGGCCGATGATGCCTTGAAAGATGTTTTTGGTTGATTCACTTTTTTTCCAACCAAAAACCAAAAACCAAAAACTACCCTTAGTTTTGCTCCCAAATTCCGGCTAGAGCCACCATGGTTTTTACCGCTTTTTCCATGTCTTGAACACTTACAAATTCATGTTTAGAGTGGATGGCCATTTCGCCTGTAAATAGGTTAGGGCAGGGCAAGCCCATAAATGAAAGTCGAGAGCCATCTGTACCACCACGTATAATTACTGGTTTTGGCTCAATGCCAACTTCTTTCATGGCATCTATGGCATATTGGGAAACAAAAGGAACATCTTTTAAAACCTCTTTCATGTTGCGGTATTGCTCAGTAATATTAAACTCAAAAGTAGCTCCTTGGTATTGTGCAACTTTTTGTTTCACGATTTCTTCTAACCTAATTTCATACTCTTTTAACTTGGCCGTGATGTGGTCTCTGATGATAAAAGTAAGTTCGGCTTTTTCTGCCATACCATCCATGGCAATTGGGTGTACAAATCCTTCGCGGTGCTCAGTAGTTTCGGGCGACCAAGAATCTTTGGGCAAGGCAGCCAAAATTTCGCCTGCAATTTTCATAGCATTAACCAATTTGTTTTTAGCATAACCCGGATGGGCACTCACGCCGTGAATGGTAATTTTTACAGCATCGGCAGAAAAACTTTCGTCTTCAATTGAGCCTAATTCTCCACCATCTAGCGTGTAACCGAAATCGGCCTTAAGTTTTTTCATGTCTAAAAAATCTACGCCTCTTCCAATTTCTTCATCAGGGGTGAAAAGAATTCTGATGTCGCCATGTTTTATAGCTGGGTTCTCTTTCAAAACTTGCACAAAATCCATGATACAAGCCACACCTGCTTTGTCATCGGCGCCAAGCAAAGTTGTACCACTTGCTGTAATGATATCATCACCAATTTTTTCTTTGAGGTAAGGATGTTTATCTGTGGTTATTACTTGTTTTAAATCATCGGGCAATACCATGGGTTTGCCATCATAATTTCTATGTAAGATTGGCTTTACGTTTTTACCCGTTGCATCAGGCGTAGTATCAACATGACTACAAAAGCAAATGGTTGGAATATTAGGTTTATCTGAATTGCTTTTTACTGTTCCAAAAACATATCCGTGTTCATCCATAAAGGCATCGGTTACGCCTAAATCTATAAGCTCTTTTACCAAAATGCGACTCAAATCTTTTTGCTTTTCGCTAGATGGAAATGTGTTTGAGTTTGGGTCGGCTTCGGTATCAACCTGAACATATTTCATCAATCTATCTGCTACGGTATGTGAAAAGTTGTAATCCATTTTTTTTGCTTTTTGCGAATTTATTCAATATCGATGTTAAAGTGGGTGAGTAATCCTAATAGGTTGTGTTTTGAGAATTTGGCCTTTGTTATGTTGTTGTTTTCAGGGTTGATGATGAAATTTTCGGCAGTTCTAAAATCTGCTTTAAGCAAATTTGTTTGGTCGAAAATGGCTTGAGATAAATCGCTGCCATCAAACTTTACGTTGGTACAATCTGCTTCGGTAAAATCTACATCCACCAAAGTGCAATTGATCAATTGGGCAAACTTTAACTTAACTTGGTAAAAGCTGCTCAAATTTAGTTGGCATCCTGTAAAGTTGGCCGAAAACAAAAACGGATTACAGTGCTCGAAATGCAAACCAAGCATTTTGCAGTTTTTAAACTCTGCTCCGTTTATTGAAACTTTGTTGAGCATAGCATTGCTGAAGTTGCAATCTATAAAGTGGCAATCTACAAAGCTAATTCCTGTAAGGTTTACTTCGCCAAAATTACAGCTGTTGAATTGGCAATTTTCGTAAGTAGCTTTTTCAAGTGATTTTTTTTGATAGTCTTTTCCAACAAAGGTTTCATCTTCAAAAATCATGGTTGCGTTTTAAGATTTTCTTTCTTCCAAAGGTTAACAATAACTATCCAGCTAACCAAACAAACTCCAAACAAAATCATTTTTTGGGTTTCGGTTAAACCATTCTGAATTAACATGTTGTAGCCTAAAATGCTTCCCAAAAGGTGAAAACATGCTACAGAAACTACCGAGTTGGTTACATCTGTAATTTTCTCAAAACCCCAGCTTCCAAAAATCATCAAGGCCCAAAATACCAATTGTTGTTTTAACATTTCGCCTTCGAAATTGAAGTTTAGGTGCCATGCAAACCATAGCGACCCAATAATGACAGCCCTTAACCAAGGCGACATTTTCTCGCCTCTTAACTCGTTTAAAAAATATCCTCGCCAACCTAATTCTTCGAGAATTACGTATAGCAAAGAAACTATCCCAACCAAAAAACCATAATAATTGGATTGCAGGCCTAATTCGTTTTGCACTCCCATCGAGGTAAATAAAATCATGGGGATGGCCAACATAATTAACGACCATTTGAGAGAACTTCCCCAAAATGAAATTTTTAACTTGGGTTTAAAAGCTATTATTACCAGCAATGCTCCAATGGCTGGACCTGCACCTTCTGCCAAATATTTAAAAGCGGTAAATCCTCCCGGCAAGGTTAAGTTGATAAACCAATCTGGCTTGGCAATTCTAAAAACATAAGAGCCTAAAAGGGCAACGGCATAAAAAATTGAAATCCTTAAAAGTTTTTGATTCATGTTGTTTTAATTTGAAGATTCCGCAATCCAATTGTCAATTTTGGCTTCTAACAATGCCAATGGAATACATCCTGTTTCTAAAACTTGGTTGTGAAATTCTTTAATATCGAATTGATCTCCCAAGGCTTTTTCGGCTTTTGCTCTAAGCTCCAAAATTTTTAGCTGTCCAACTTTGTAAGATAAAGCCTGACCGGGATTGGCCATGTAGCGTTCAATTTCAGAAATTATGCTTGCTTCGGGCTCGGCTTCGTTGTCTAAAGAATATTGAATTGCTTTTTCTCTGCTCCAACCCATTACATGCATTCCTGGGTCAACCACCAACCGGATGGCGCGGTGCATTTCCATGCCCAACATCCCAAAATATTGGTAAGGGTCTGTATATAAACCTAATTCTTCGCCTAAACTTTCGGTGTACAAAGCCCAACCTTCGCCATAAGCACTGTACCAAAGTGTTTTTCTAAACTCGGGCAATTCTTCGTTTTCTTGGGTTAATGAAACCTGAAAATGATGACCCGGAATGGCTTCATGCAAAAACAAAGCTTCGTCAGAAAAAACATTGTATTGGCTTGCATCTGGAATAGGCACATAAAAAATGCCTGGCCTTGTGCCATCTTTTGAACCTTGGTTGTACTCGGCACTTGAGGAAGCTTCTCTAAATGCCTCAGTTCTTCTTACCTCAAATCCTGTTTTTGGAGTTTTGTCGAACAACTTGGCTACTTGTGGTTTGATAGTTTCGTGAATTTGGTTGAAATTATCGATAATTTGCTGAGCATCAGTGTAAGGCATTAGCTTTTTGTTGGTTCTAACAAAATCGAAAAAGGCTTTTAAATCTCCCTCAAAACCAACTTGGCTTTTCACCTTTTCCATTTCTTTTGAGATGCGCTCCACCTCATCTAAACCCAATTGATGCACTTCTTGGGCTGTCATGTTGGTGGTGGTGTATTTTTTTATGCGGAATTGATATTCGGCTTCGCCATTAGGCACATCAGAAATTCCGCTAGTTTCT
>Ga0206131_10001118_pt1 | contig 35256 bp, 36 predicted proteins | sample Helgoland_Spring_FD_148636 | JGI IMG/M metagenome (GOLD analysis project Ga0206131, IMG submission 148636) | Pelagic subsurface seawater microbial communities from Kabeltonne, Helgoland, North Sea - Helgoland_Spring_Bloom_20160517_1 | ecosystem: Environmental > Aquatic > Marine > Epipelagic ... | reverse complement strand
CGCTACCGGATCCGCTTGTTACAGCTGTTCCCGCATTTCCGGCCGAATCGCTGAATGCTATGCTATATGCGACACTACCATCCGTATCACTTGAATTGGTCGTGTAAACAGCAGTCCAAGTGTTTCCAGTGTTGGCATAGGCTATTGATGTATCCGTGATTGCTGCACTACCACTTGTAAAGGTTACAACTGGTGTTTGAATGGTTTCACTTGTGGTAAATGTAAGTGTTACGTCATCACCTGCTTTTGCAAGAGTAGTTGTTGCGTTATTCGATACGATGATTACACCTGATAATGTTGGAACGGTTTTGTCAAATCTCACGCTACCGGATCCACTTGTTACCGCAGTTCCTGCATTTCCGGCCGAATCGCTGAATGCTATGCTATATGCGACACTACCATCCGTATCACTTGAATTGGTCGTGTAAACAGCAGTCCAAGTGTTTCCAGATGTGTTGGCATACGCTATTGATGTATCCGTGATTGCTGCACTACCACTTGTAAAGGTTACAACAGGCGTTCCAATTGTTTCACTTGCGGTAAATGTAAGTGTTACGTCATCACCTGCTTTTGCAAGAGTAGTTGTTGCGTTATTCGATACGATGATTACACCTGATAATGTTGGTGCTGTATTATCTACTTCAAAAGTATTATTTTTCGCCACGTCATTTAATATATTACCTACAATATCTTTACCGTTTGACAATACAATTTTATTTTCACCATTGCCTGATCCCATTGTATGTGAAAATGTATATGTTGTTGAATTAACACGAATCATATTTGTTGCAGAAATCGATGTTGAAACACCTGAAATAGCAATTTTAACATTAAAATTACTATCCATCCTTTTATCAAATACAGCAGTAATGGTTACAGTATCACCTGATTTATATGGACCTGGAGATGAATAATATAATATTGCCTTAGGAAATTCTTTGTCCATATTATGACAACAGCCTCCCTGTTTGGATGATATTGCTCTATTATTTATAGCTCTTCTAACAAATTTACTTCGTGGACCAATACCACCGACTAATGCATCGGAACGAGTCGCATCAGCAGTTGTTGTACCTTTGGTTCGTCCAAATTTTATACCAGCATTAGCGTTTAATAAACGGCGCCCCCCGTTAAAACCATTCTTAACTCTATTATGTGTTAAAGCAGGCATTATAATATTATATAATATTAATTTTAAATTTTTTTTTTCATTATATAATTTATATAATGAAAATCAAACTAACTAAATTTTATTTATTTCTTATATTATTGACAGTTCTAATTTTTAGTTCTTTAGGTATTAAAGTTTTGGAAGGTATGAATATCATTGAAGGGAATGAAAGTATGGGTGATCCTGGAGGTTTAGTTGATCCGGGAGATTTAGGTGATAGCGACACAGCTTTGACTGGTGATAGTAATAATGATACAAATAATGTAAATGATGCGGGTAAAGGTAGTAAATATAACCCTTTTGGGAACAGTGATACAAATGAATTAAGTGATATGATGGACGAAGAAGAAATTACAGGAGATTATGATGATACAACATTTAACCCGGATGTAAGAGTTAATTTTCAAAATTCAAATCCCAGTAAATCAAAATTATCATATAATTCTAAACACGGTATTTCAAAAGATGAAATGCCACCCGGGGAAGAACATTTATATATCCTTAAATCACAGGTTGTACCACCCGTGTGTCCGAAATGCCCGGAAGTTGGTGGCGGCGGAAAAGGCGGAAAAGGCTGTGGCGATTTTTGTCCTAAAGCTCCACCCTGTCCCAGACCACAGAGATGTCCGGAACCAGCATTTACTTGTAAGAAAGTTCCAAATTACTCTGCTGCTAATGTTGACAGTGTATTGCCAGGCGGCGGTATGATGGGTCAAGGAGATAAAGATGAAAAAAATGGTTTATTAAATGGATCTGGTGCTGGTGCAGGAAATAATTCTGGTGCTATGCCCGTGTTAAATTCATTTGCATCATATTCTTAAATTTATTTATAATTATTTAATTATATATAAATTATTTCATCTTTTTACAATTTTTATCTATTTTTAAAGTTGGCGTATTAACTTCTTTAGGGATTATCCTAATAACACATTTTGTTTTTTTTCCATATAATGGATCAATACATCCTTTTTCCTTTTTTGTATTCAATCTTTTTTTTATATCTTTCGTGGAACATCTTGCTCTAAAATTTTCGTAACGCTCTCTTACATCACAATATGATAATCCAGATTTTTTTTTTAACATTTTATTAATATGTTCGTGTAAACAATACATCCATTTAGAAAATGTTTTCCTATTTTTTAAAGCATCACCATCCAATGGTATCGCTTTTAAATTATCTTTAAAGTTTATGCGACAATATTTACACGGTAAAATATATTTTAATGTTAAAACAAATTCTTTATATTTTTTTTTATCCTGTGCTGTTGGTTTTACAGGATAATTAAACGACATTGTATGTAAATAATGCCATAAACTTGGTCCCCATACACTTGTTAACATTCCGTCACCACTTGTATAATCTTTTAAACTATAAACGCGTTTTTTTGTTCTTTTTTTTCTTTTTTTTCTTTTATTATTTTTTGTTTTAGCCATATATATATATATAACTTATACTTTTTTTTTTACCAATTTAGCTTTTATTTTTTTTTTTATATCTTTATTTGTTTGTTTACCTATATGTAAATTGTATTTATTTAACCATAAGTTTTTATAATATATTTCATCTGTATTATATTTAGTAATATCAAACAACATTAATTTGTCATTATGTGTTCTAATCATTATTAATTAAATATTATAATAATGATTTAAATTCGTTTAATAAATAAAAGATATTTTGTATATAATATAAAATGGTATTGGATAAATTAGCAAAATTAAAAAGCAAAAAATTTGTAATTATTATTGTTTTAATTGCTATATTTGTAACTGCAGCTATATTTGTTTATAATAAATTTGTTGCGCCAAAATTAAATCCCTCCTTTATTGAAAATCGCGAGTTTACGAATAAACCTATAGAATCAAATAATTCTTCATTGTATTTTATATACGCATCTTGGTGTCCACATTCAAAGAAGGTTATTAAACATTGGGAAAAATTGAAAGAAAAATATAATAATAAAGTTGTTAAAAATTATACCGTAACATTTGTTGATTATGATGGAGATAAACAAGAAAAAGAAATTGAAGAATTTTCAAAATTGTATAATAAAAAAATAGATGGTTACCCAACCATTATTTTAGTTAAAGGAAATGAAGTTATTGAATTTGAGGCGGAACCTTCTTTAGAAAATTTGAATGAATTTATTCAATCCACCCTTTGATTTTTGTATTTAGTATAAATTTTTGCTTCATCTTCTCCTTTTTTTATCATATCTCCTCGGGTGGTTTCGTCATTAATTACTTTAAAAAATTTTGAAAATTCAAAGTGTTCATATTTAATAATAATTTTATTTATATCATCTTTTTCAACATCATTTTTTTCTCTTTTATCCAATACAAATTTGAAAAATAGTTTTGTATAAAATGATAATATATTATCATTATTTGTATTTGTAAAATTGTCGTCAAGATGTACTGCTTCAATTCCCAATATTTCTGATTTATTTTCTATATTTTTAATACACTCATATAATGGAAAATTACAATTATATCCGCCGTCAATATAGTAATCATTATTATATTTTAATGGTTTAAAAATAATAGGAATACTTGATGACATAAAAATCGCATCTATAACTTTTAAATCCGGTGTTTTTTCGTGATTAAAACAACAAAATGATAAATCTGAATATTTGGTTGAGTAAATATTCAACTTTATGTTTGAATATTCATATAAATCTTTCATTGTAATATTGACATCCAAATTACACATTTTAAACAAAGGTTTAAATATTTCATAAAAAACATCAACACCATAAATACCAATAGAATCATATAAATTTAAAAGTTTATCTGAATCAAAATAAAATAATTTATGCCACGGTCTTTCTATAAAATAATTTATGATAATTTCGGCATCTATCTTTAAAGATAAAAATAAACCAACCCAACTACCACAAGATACTGAAAATATTTCGTCCACATTAATTATTTCTTCTTTAATTATTTTAATAGTACCGAGCATTGATAAAAATGTTAAATCTCCACCAGAAATAACAAGTTTTTTTATCATTGATTTATACCTATTAATTATCTTTTAATATTTTTTTTTCGGTATATTTTTTTCTAAATGAAACTTAATTAATGAGTGAAAAAATAAATTTAGATGATTTATATAAAAATAAAAAATATACCCACGATCATAAACTGAAAGTATATGATAGACTTTTAGAAAGAATTCATAAAAAAATTAAAACAACTGCTCGTTTACGCAATAGCGAATGTTTTTGCTTTTATATCATACCCGAATTTATTTTAGGATTGCCAAGATATAATATTGCATTGTGTACAAACTACATTATTGATAAATTATCCGAAAATGGATTTAAAATAAAATATACAGTCCCAAATATGTTATTTATTTCTTGGAATCATTATATACCGTATTATGAAAGGCAAGAATACAAAAAAAAAACAGGAATCAATATTGATGGTTTTGGTAACGTAGTTATCAAAAATGATAAAAATAAAAAAGAACCATTAAATATTAATGAACTTTTATCAAAAAAAAATACTGAAAAACAAATCAAAAATAAAATTAATTACAAAAAAATCTCTTCTTACAAACCAAGTGGAAAATTTATTTATGATACTGATATGATAAATACGATTGAAAAAATAAATATATAATAATTTATTTTTTTAAAAAAAGTGGAAAAAAATGACTTTTTTCCACTTTTTTTTTACAGCCTTTTTTCGAGCAAACTTATTTGGAGGTATTTTAAAGCATAACCCCGCTAATTATAATTATTGTTTATTTAGTGTCTTATCATAATAGAAAAGTTTGAGAAAAAATTTGCAAAAGTATTTTGGAAAAGTCTAAAATGGACATTTTAAAAATGTCCAAAATCGGAATTTCCAAAATAGTTTTGAAAAAAATCGAGTAAACTTTTATTTTCCTAGGTAATGGTTTGAAAAAAACTTTTTTACTAAAAAAATAAGGTTTGAGCTTATGGTAACAATGTTTTTTTTGACATCTGTTGAAAAAAAAATGACAAAAAAAATTAAAAAAAAGCAAAAATAATTTCGTTTTTGGAGCAATTTCATATTTGTGACGATGGTTCTAGCGTGTTTATTTTCTAGTATACGCTGTTGAAAATGACCAACCACCCGCTAAATTGTTATTTTTAAAGCATATACCTAGACAAATATTCAATGTAAAAACATATTTTTAGCGGGGTTTATCACGTGGCTCTTTTTGGCTCTTTTTTTTTGGCGGACTGCATACAGAGAATTTTATGATGGGCATTAAAGCATTTCTCGTTGGACACTCATAAATTAATTTTCAAATTTACCTTACCATAAATTATAATTTCACAGAATAATGTCGTATTTGGCTCTTTTTTATTTTTTTAAAACACCACTGCATAATTTTTTAGCGTTTTTTTTTCAAACTTTTTTAAACCATTATATATGCTTAAAATAAATAAACAAGTTGTGTTTTTTCAGTTATGGTAAGTGCTCCTTTTTTAGTGATTCGGTATAATTATGAAAAAAGTGTTGAAAATAAAATTGCACTTGTTGATTCGTAAAAAAAAAAGTGATTTTTTAAATGCCCAAAAAATGGATTTTCGCATAGGGGTTTTGTCCAAAAAATGCGTTTTTTTGCTATTTTTTAAAAAATATAAAAATTTAAAAAAAAAGTTAAAAAAAAAGTTAAAAAAAGGTTAAATTTTATATAAAATTTATATAAAAAATTAAAAAGTTAATAATATATATTAAAATGGAAAAAAATTTTGAATGTAAAAAATGTAATTTCAAAACTAATAAAAAGGGCAATTATAATAGACATTTAAAAACCAAAAAACATTTAGATATACATAGAATGGAATATTGCAATTTATGCGAATATAATACACATAAAAAAACAAATCTGATAAGGCATATTAATAAATATCATAATAAACACTCAAATAATGAAGAACCACCACCAATAAATTTAACAAATTTGGAAATAAATTTACAAAAAATTTTAAAAGAACAGGAAAATATAAAAAAATTAATTCCAAAAAATATTGGAAATACCATTATTAATAATAAATTATCTATAAATGTATATTTAAATACAGAATGTAAAGAAGCAATGAGTATTCAAGATTTTTTGAATCAATTAAAATTATCATTTGATGATTTATATTACACAAAAAAAAATGGCTTCGTTGAAGGAATAAGTAATGTTTTTGTAAAAAAATTAGTTGATTTGGATCCAAAAGACAGACCAATACATTGTTGTGATAAAAAAAGATTACATTTTTATGTAAAAAATACAGATGCTTGGGAGAAGGATGATGATAATAAAAATTTAAATAAAGCAATAAGCAATGTTCAAAGAAAACAAATAGGGATGTTATATCATTGGGAATTAAATCATCCTGGTTGGGAAAAAGATGAGAGGTTATTTAATGAACGTTTAAACCTTGCCAATAGTGTTTATGGTAGTATAAAAGATGGCGATAGAGAAAAAGATAATAAAGCTATAAAGAAAAAAATAAGTGAAAATATTGATTTGGATATTGATATAATTATTTGATAATAAGTAATTATTTAAATAATTTTATTCTATACACAATTGTATCGGAAAATTTTTCAAATATTGTTAATTTAAAATATTTGTTTGTATTGTTATAAATATCATCAATTGTAAAAAAATATTCAATAATATCTTCTCTTATTTCACTGATTATTTTATCCAAGTCATTATCACTTACAATATTATCAATATAATAAATATCATTATCTTTTTTGAAAACAAAATAATTATTTATTATTTTTAGTAATGAAAAATGTATTTTTTTTATATGTTGGACCAATAATGTTAAAAAATAAGTATAATTATTAAAATACGATTCAAATATTTTTTTTTTACTATTAATAGTTTTTTTATTAACATTATTAATATTTATATCAGCGTAATGTTTTACATTATGTTTATCCATAAAAAATGAACAAAATTGTTTTAGATCCTCTATATATCTTTCATCATTTTTATCCAATACAAATTTTTCAGTGTTATAATCATACTTTGTCTCATAAATATATTTGATATCCGGTATACAATTAGATATATCAAAAGGTATAATTAATGTATTATTTACAATATTTATATTTGTTGACGTAATATTGAAAACTGTTGCAAATATATGAATTAATTTTATATAATATTTTGATATATTATTTGATATATTATTTGATGAATCAACATTTTTAATATACTTATTAAAACTAATTATTTCATTTTCATTTAATTCAGTGTTTATTTTATTTTTTAAAATTATTAATTCTTTATCACAGTAATCAATATTTAAAAAACGTTTGATATATTTACAATCAATGTTTAATATAAAATTCGTTATTTTTGTATTTATATTTTTTATATTTTCTTGATTCATTTATAATAAATAAATAAATTGAATTTAAATACAAAAATAATAATATTAGAAATAACAAATGATTAAATCAACGAAACCGATAAAAGGGACTAAAAAACTTAAAAATAAAATAATAGATAAAGAAAAAATATGGAAAATGTTAAAAAATAATGATGATGCTGAAGAGAAAAATATGGAATTATTATTTGATGAAAATAAATGTGTTTCAAGGGAAACGTGTGAATTATGTTCAGCGATTTTAAAATTATCAGAAGAGAAATTTCTAATTTGTTCAAATGATAAATGTGGTATTATTTATAAAAATTGTTTGGATACATCGGCAGAATGGAGATATTATGGTGCAAGTGATAATAAAATGTCAGACCCAACACGGTGTGGTATGCCAATTAATCCATTATTAAGAGAATCGTCTTTTGCTTGCAGAATTTTAACAAATTATAGATCAACGTACCAAATGAAAAGAATAAAAAGATATACTGATTGGCAATCAATGCCGTATAAAGAAAAGGCAAGATATGAAGAATTCCAAAGAATTATAAATTTCTCACGCAATGCGGGTATACCAAAAATAATAATTGACGAAGCATTAAAACAACATACAAAATTATCATCTTTAAAAACCTTCAGGGGTTGTAATCGTGATGGTATTATAGCAGCAAGTATATATTTAGCTAGCCGTATATTTAATTATCCAAGAACTGCGAAAGAAATTGCTGAAATATTTCATTTAGATAATTCAAGTTCAACGCGAGGGTGTAAAAACGCGGTACATATTTTAAATACTGTTGAATTTGATACAATCGGTGGCGATAAAACTTATTTTCATCAAACAAAACCACACGCTTTTATAGATAGATTTTGCAGTAGATTAAATATAAATAAAGAATTAACAAAATTATGTAAATTTGTTGCACTGAAAATAGAGAGAGATGGTTTAATACCGGAAAATACACCACAATCTGTTGCAGCCGGGATTATATATTTCATTTCAAGAAATTGTAATTTAAATATAAGTAAAAAAAATGTTAATTTGGCAAGTAAAACTAGCGAAGTAACTATAAATAAATGCTATAAAAAACTTGAATTAATTAAAAATCAGTTATTACCAAAAATGGTTATAGATAAATATTTACTATAAAATATTATTATATATATATATATAATGGTGAAATTAAAAACAAAGGAATTTAATAAAAATAATAAAAGTAAAGAAACATTTAAGGTAAAATCTAAAATATTAAAAGCATTGGAAAGTCAGTTAGGGGAATCTCATAGAAGTAGTCCCATATTAATGTCTTTTGTCGCCGGCGGTTTAGCTTCGATTGGCTTGGCAACAAATTCAGCAACAACTATTTTAGGATCAATGTTATTAAGCCCAATAGGTTCATTGCTTAATAAAAGTAATATTTATTGGTTGTTGAAAAAACATCGCGTAACAATGGATAAAAAATACAGTCATTGGATTGTTCCATTAATTATGGTTATGATTATAACGATTGGGATTTCTTTTTTACTAGGTACAATATTTTCTAATTTAAAAAACCCATTCAATGGGAAACCATTAACTGAAAATTGGCCAACTCAAGAAATGAAAGATCGTGCCGAACCAATCAATGCCATTTATATGATATTTATCGCATTGTTATGTGGTATAGCTTTGCCTATAAGTATTATTATGGAAAGTGGTGTTAGATTTGTGGCGATTGGTATTGCGACAGCATTAATTCCCCCACTGGCCAATGTTGGATTGGCATTTTCATTTGAAAACTCAAATGCTTTAGATAAACAATATGGGTTGACTTATAAAGAAAAAGCTATAATAGTTGGTATTAGTATATTCTTAATTAATACATTATTGTTGTATTTCCCATCAAAATATTTATTAAATGTGTTTGTTCAAGAAGATAATATTTTCAAAAGAATAGAGAAATTTTTCAATATTGTTTAAAAATATTTATAAACTAAATTTTTTTACACCATAATAGGCCCCAATAATAGCACCGAGAGAGCCGATTGCTGCGAACTCTTTCCAATCTTTACGATTATGGGTTATATTTTTTGCACCCAATAACAGAACACTACTTGATGCAAATAGACCAACCCATAATGCAATATTAGCAATTTCGGGAAATTTATTTGTTTTTGTTAGTAACATTTAAATTAAATAATCAAAATTTATTTAAATTATTTACATTTAAATTTTTTTAATAGTTTTTATAAAACTATTAAAAAAATAATAAAAAAAAACAATAAAAAAAAATATTAAATATTGCAATTTAATTATACAAAATGACATATAAAATAGGAATATTAATACCAAGTACAACAAAGGGATTAAATTGTAAATCATATAAAGATACTTATTTGTATAAATTGTTCTTGAAGAGTTTTATTAGAACATATGATAAAAAATATGGCGAAAAAGATATCCATTATACAATTTACGCGGTGGTTGATGATGATGATAAAATATATTCCAATGAATCTGAAAAAAAAAAAATTATATCGTTTATAAATTTAGTAAAAAATGTGTCTATGCAATTTATAAGCAGCAATGGTATAGCAAAGGGGTGGGTTACAAAAATGTGGAATCGCGCCTTTAAAAAAGCCTATGATAATGGATGCGATTATTTTTATCAGTGTGGTGATGATATTGAATTTTTAGATAAAGAATGGGCAATAGAGTGTATTAAAGCTATGGAAATACATAACAATACTGGGATAACTGGTCCAATAGATTGGGGGAGAGAACAATTTAAAATAGCGAATGGACAAGGTAAATTTATATTAACACAAACATTTGTATCGCGAAAACATATGGATAATTTTGGATTTTATTTCCCAGAAGAAATTAAAAATTGGTTTTGCGATGATTGGATTACATATGTGTATATTTCAAAAAATAAATATTGGCCAATACAAAAAAGGATATTAAATAAAGGTGGTGAGCCGCGTTATGAACCTGATGGAAAGGGTAAAGATTTTCAAAGAATGACCGAAAAATGTATTATTTTAATAAATAAATACAATAAATTAATATAAATTAAATAAAAAAGTTAAATAAATTTTTTTATTTAAAACATATGAGTTATGAAGAATGTATAAATAAATTAAAATTATTTTGGCAATATCCTGTTATTACAGAAAAAACGTTTTATGAACAAAATAAACATATTGAAAATTATGTTTCTATCCCGTGGGCAACGATTATAGATTCAAAATATAATCTACAAGTTATTTATAATTTAATAAAACCTTATGTTAAAACTAAAGATAATTTCACTTGTTGTCAGCATATTTCATTTAGATTAATGATTGGTTTATTTAAAGCTTTGGGTATTAAAACAGTTTATTCGCCGCATAAAATTGTGGGCGAAGATGAAATAAATGGGATAAAAATAATAGCTTGTCCTTTATATGCAGTGAATATTGAAGACAAAACGAGAAATGATTTATTTAAAAAAATGAGTAAAGAAGATTATATTAATAAAGATCGTCCTTATTTATATAGTTTTCAAGGGGCATATAATCCGAGATGGTATTTGACGGATATAAGAAAACTAATATTTGAAATGAATCATCCTGGAAATACATATATTAATGACATTGGTGGGTGGCATTTTGATAATGTGGTTTATAATGCGAAACAAAATAATAAAGGTGAGTTGAATATAACGAAAACACATCAAATACAAAAGGAAGAATACAATCAATTATTGTTAAAATCTAGATTTTGCTTATGTCCATCGGGTTCGGGACCAAATTCAATACGTTTTTGGGAAAGTTTAGCAATTGGTTCGATACCAATTGTATTAGCTGACACTTTAGATTTACCAAAACATGAATTATGGAAAGATGCTATTTTAAGAGTAAAAGAAAGTGAATTAGAAACTATTCCAAATATTTTAAAAAATATAAATAGATCTGAAGAGAAAGTTATGAGAGAAAAATGTATTAGTATTTATAATCATTTTAAAAATAATTATAGGAATATTATAATTTAAAACAATTTTATTAAATTTAAAATATAATGGATATAATAGAATATTGTATAAAAAACATAAATTCAGAGTATATTAATGCATTAGAAACTGGAACAATACGAAGTTATAATGAGAGACATGAATCAACAAGATGGTTGGGTGAAAATATTAAAAATGGAAAAATTATATCGGTAGATATTGAACCAAAGTCAATTGAGATATCAAAAGATATTTGCAAACATTTAAATAATATTGTTTGGATTCAGGGAGATTCACTTGATGTTTTAAAAAAACAACCAGAAAATCATTTTGATTTTATTTTATTAGACTCTGTAAACGATAAAGAACATATATTTGAAGAATTTAAATTAGCATTAAAATTAATTAAAACAAACGGCATTATAATGATTGATGATTTTGGTGTTGGTATTAATCGTTCTATCCCTGACCCATCACAGCCATTAGCTGTAAAAGGAGTAAAAGTTTTTAATGAATTAAAAAAACATAATTTGATTAGATATTTAAAATTACATCAAAGTAGAAAAGGTGTTCAGGCTTTATTATTATCAGTAAATAAAGAATTAAAAGAATTTAATTTTTAATACAATTTACTGTATTATGTGGTCGCACTTTCATAACAGCTAAATCTTGTTGATAACCGTTATAAGTGTTTTCTTCAACATACGAAGATTTTTCAGGAACAATATCATTAATATAGATAAAATGACAATTATCAAAATTATATTTTTTATTAATTTCTAATTCGGTAATATTTTTAAAATTGTATTTAAATTTAATTACTTTATGTAAAACAAAAGGCCCTGTAACGTGAATCGTTGTAATTTGTTTATTATTTTTTTGCACAAATTCAATATGTTTATTTATTAATTCAATGAGTTCACCAAATAATAAATTTTTTGGTGAATATGACCCCAATAAAGTATATCGTGGATTATCACATCGTCTGTTTCTGATTAAAATGGCTTCATTTTGTTTTAAACAATCTAAGAAATTTTTTTTTTGAGATACAATATCAAACGCTGGTAAATCAGCATCAAACCAAACTCCACCGTGATAATACAAATAACTAATTCTAAATAGATCGGCTTTACCTGCACCAGAATTCAACGTTAAAAATAATTTATATGTTCTTTCTTTAATATTTTCTTTCATCCAATCATTTAATTCTTCATCATTAAAATATTTAAATTTAAATGAAGGGTTTAATTGTTTCCATTTCATTAAATTTCTTTTTAAATTCGGTGGACAATCAACCAAATTGAATTTATGTGTTGTAAATAAAATAATTTCTTGATTCATTTTATTATTAAATAAATATATTTTTTTATATTATTGTATAAATAAGTATATTAATTGGTTAAAAATATAATGATTCTTAATAATATTAAAAATAATACAATTAATTAATTTATAAATGGAAAAATTAGATAGATTAGGAACTAAATATGGTGGATGGATTTTACCAAAAGATATTGAATTGGATGAAGATAGTGTTGTATATTCGGCAGGAGTGGGCGAAGATATTTCTTTTGATATGTTATTGTCCGATAAATATAAATGTAATATTGTATTGGTTGATCCAACAAAACGCGCTAAAAAACACTATGAAGAAGTTTTTCATTACTATGAAAAAATAAAATGGAAAATGACAGGAGATATTCAAGAAGACTATTATGGTATAATGTATCCATTAAAACCAGATTTAAAAAAAATTGAATTTATAGAAAAGGCTTTATGGGATGAAGAAAAAGAAGATATGAAATTTTATAAACAAGATAATGAACAATATGTTTCGCAAAGTTTAATTGAAGGTGTTTATTCAGATGAATATGATTTAATTTCAACAACAACGTTAAAAAAAATAAAAGAAGAAAATGAACATTTTGATATTGATATATTAAAATTGAGTATATCAGGTGCAGAAATAAAAATATTACACGCGATGTTAAATGAAAATATATTCCCTAAATATATTTGTGTACATTTTAATGTTAAGAATCAAGCAGAACAAGACGCCGTAATAGTAATATTAAATAGATTACAACACGTTAGATATCAAATAATTGCAAATGAAGGAAGAAAATTTACATTGAAATTAATGATTTAAAATTAACATATTTAAAATAAAACTATATAAATAATTATTACTTATAATTATTTAATGGAATTTAATTTTTCTCAAGATATGGTTATTGGTAGAAAACATATTAATTTATTAAAATATGATAATTTAAAGTATGATTTTAGAAATTTTGCAAAAAAATGTTTTGAGTTGGATGATTTATCAGAAGTGCATAAAAATAATCCTAATTACGATATTTTTAAAGAGTTTGGTCCTGATGTCCAAACTTGGTATCATAATAAATTTTATAATTATTTAAAAGAAACAGATGAAGGAGAAAAAATGCAGAAAATGTATGATAATCTTATAAAAGAAGTTATATTACCTTATTTGGATTTAGACTCAGCTTTAGTTCAAAAATTTCCATCATTCAGAGTTCAATTGCCGGATAATATAGCAGTAGCGAAAATGCACTCGGATAATTCATTAGGACATCCAATTGGAGAAATAAATTTTACGTATTCGTTTACAGATATGTTTGACACAAATGCAATATGGATAGAAAAGATGCCAAGAATGAAAGAATTTATACCAATAGAACAAAAAGAAAATAATATATCATCATTTAATGCAAATTTATGTATGCATTATAATAAATTAAACGAAACAGGTAAAACAAGGATGAGTATGGATTTCAGAGTATTACCATTAAATTATTATAATGAAGATAAAGTATTATCAAGTCATTCAACAAGTCAAACATTTGTTGATGGTGGTTATTATAAAAAAGTAGAATTAAAATGAATCTGGTAAAATATTTCCATCCATTCTAACACGATTAAATAATATATTATCTTGTTGTAAATATGGTATATTATTATTTTCAAGATTTATTTTTGCAAAATATTCTGCATTTTTTAATATTAGAGGTTTTTTATATTTTTTAAAATGTTCTTTTGACATTTCTAATAAATTTGAATACATATTCATATATGTATTCATCATTTTTCTAGTACCAAATGCAAATCTATCATTTATTCCACCCCATTGATGGAAATTAGGAATAATTAATTTATCTAACAAAAAATCTTTAAAGTTAATAGGATGTTTAAATATAATATCATTTCTAACTCGTAAAATATAATCAAAAGTTATATTATATTTTTTTTCATAAGTTTTCATCATTAAGTATGATTGTTCTATACCATAAATTTGTTGTAAATAACCTTTAATACCAGAACTACTAACACAGTCTATTTTACAATTACTATGTCTACCATACCATATAATATTTGGAATAGGTAATTCTATATCATCTTTTATACTATATACTATATTTGATAAATTTATAATATTAATTTTATCAGCATTTTTATCGTTAGGTATGAAATAAAATATTATAATATTCATATTTTGTTTATTAGGTGAAATAATATTATGAATAAAATTATTAATACAACATTCAATTGAACGTAGAGATCCGCTAATACATATTGCAAAATTATTCATATATATATATTAATAATGTATATATTTAAATAAAACAATTATCAATTATTATAAATGGATAATATTATTGTAACCACAACAATATATTCGATATCTAAAGCATTAAAAAAATTTGCTACTTTTAAAAATTGGTTTTTGATAATTGTAGGAGATAAAAAAACACCACACGAAGAATATATAAAATTTTCAAATGAAAATTCAAATATTTTGTATATGACTCCAGAATATCAAGAAGAAAATTGGAAAGAAATGAGTGATTTGATAGGTTGGAATAAAATAGGTAGAAGAAATATTGGTTATTTAGAAGCTCTAAAAAGAGGTGGTAAAATTATAGCGAGTGTTGATGATGATAATATACCTTTAGATAATTGGGATGAAGATATTATAATAGGTAAAGAAACAAATGTTTATTATTATGAAACAGAAGACATTGCTTTTGATCCCATCGGTGTTACAAATTATAAAGAATTATGGCATAGAGGATATCCAATTCAATTATTGTACGGTAGAAATAATAGATATAAAATAACACGTAAAATAATGATTCCAGATGTACAAGCAATGTTTTGGAATGGAGACCCAGATATAGATGCTGTATGTAGGTTAGAACATAAACCAATGTGTTTTTTTGATGATAAGTATTTTCCAATAGCAACAAATTCCTTTTCGCCATTTAATTCTCAAAATACATTATTTTCAAGAGAAGCTTTAAAGAAATATATGGTCATTCCTTTTATAGGAAGAATGGATGATATATGGGGTGGGTATTATTTGGAATCGTTGGGATTTAAAGTTGCATACACTAAAGTTACTGTATTTCAGGATAGAAATGTACAGAATTTAACAACAAATTTGGTGAATGAATATATTGGTTATGAAAATACAATAGATTTATTGAAAAAATTAAAAGAGGATCCTGAAAATATTTATAAATTTTTACCTGATGAAGCAGAGAAATGTTTAAAAAAGTATTTAAAGATATCAAAAAATATTATTGATAATGAATAAAATTTTAATTCCACTTTATAAAATATCTAATTTAGATCCAAAACTATGGCATCATTATAAAAATATAGTGGATATAAATGTTAAATGTATAAAAAAAATACAATCTAATATAGAAATAGTAATAATAACAGAACAAGTTAATAATTTAAGAGATATGTGGTTTGATATTATAAAAAAAATTAAATCATTAACCAATGAAGGAAATAATGTTTTATATATGGAAGCAGATACAATATTATTTAAGAATTGTAATGAAATATTTAATTTTAAAAAAGTATTAACATTTGGATTAGGATATTGGAATATGTCATTTAAAAAAATCAATGAATTCAATAAGTATGAATATATGAATTCAGGCTTAGTATATTTTCCCAAAAATACTAATTATGAAGTAGTTGATAATTTAATTTTGAATTGGCCAAAAGAAGGAGATAAAAAAAAATTACAAAAAATATTTCCAAATTTTAATTTTGGTTTTGGTAATAGAGTTTTAGATTATAGTGGAACGTATTGGGAATATATGATAAATATTTTATTTTATTCTCAGTTTGAGAATAAAAAAGAAGGAATAAATTATATAGGAGAGAAATTTGGATTATGGAAATATAATTATAGAGGTTGTTTATACAATAAATATCCGAATAAAAATTTATTGGCAAATTCTATACATCATTGTCATTTTTTAGTATTTTCTAAAAATAAAAATAAAGATGTTAGATTTAATGAAATATTAAAAATATTTAATGACATTTATGGTTTAATAAATGATCAAGAAGAATTGGATAAATATGTAAGAAGAATTGATGATGCGTTGTTTTAATTTTTTTTTAAAACAAGTAATTTATTATTATTCCAACCGGGTGTATAACTATTATTATGTCTAACAGAAATAAATTCTACTGTTTTATAATGATGTAAAATTTTTTCCATATTTTTAAAATACAAATTTTCAATAGATAAATTTAAAGCTTGTTTTTTTTGATTTTCGTCAAAAAATGACATATCTTTATATCTTTCACAGTTATATCTCATGAAAATGTTTTTGTCTTCAAAAACATCTTCAATAATTAATATACCGTTATCATTTAAATACTTATGAGCGATGTTTATAATATTTATTTGATCATTAAATTTGTGTGAAGCATCATCAATAATGATATCGAATTTTCCATGTTTATCAAAAATGTTTGTTATCGAATCCATATATTTAACGTCAATTACATCAAAAAAACAGTTTGATATATTTGTATTATCTTTATTTAAAAAATTATTTAACCCAACAATTTTTGCTTTTGTAAAATATTCTCTCCACATACGTATAGAATCGCCTCTGAGAATACCGATTTCAGCAAATACTATATTTTTATTTTTAATATCTTTAAAAAGTGTATCATAATAACAAGTATATGGATGTCTATGACCTTCACCACCGTGTATAAAGTTTTTTTTGTTATATGGAGATTTATCAGTTCCAAATTTTTCACCAAGTGCACATAATTCCGTTTTTGTATTATTATAATTAATAGTTATTGAATTCATTATATATATTATATAATACATTATCGCTTTTAAATAATTTTTTTTTAAATTTATTTATCCATTCAGAGTTTTTGAATTCATATCTTGTATTTCCTTGGTTATGTTTATGGATTTCAGAATGTGAATTAAAAATATGTTTTTGACCCCAAGATTGTGAAATCATAAATTCATTTACACCCGAATCAATAATGAAATACTCATCTATTTTTTTATAATAATAAGCAATACATTCGTAATATAATTTTTCTTTATATTGTTTAATAACGGGTGGATTAATAACATATTTTTGAATATAGTCTTTTATTTTTGGAAAATCATTAATAAATATATCTAACCACCATAATGAATTAAAATTAGTAACACCTGTTGGACTTTTATTTCCCCATTTAAGATAAATACCATTCATATGAGTTGTTTTTAATAAATCATCTCTATACCCTGCAAAAGAAAAATCCATTATATAAAACAGTTCCTTTTCGTTAAAACCAGTTGACCATATTTTATATTTTAATAACGACAAATTTTTATTGGGTATAATATATTGTGTAAAAATTTTTTTTAATAAATTATATGAGATGGAAACATCTGTTCTTGTTTTTAATACAAAAGAATTTTGTGGTATATATTCTAATGCCTTTTTTAGAGAATACATTTGTCTCCATAAAGATAACCCTGTCAGTGTATTTTTTCTTAAAGTATTTCTTGGTCTTTGTTTTATAATTGGATCAATTTTTTCAACATCTTCAACCGAAAGATTTTCTATTTCCAATATTTCAACATTATTTTCTATTAATTTTTTTCTTAAATTATTATTTATTGTATTACCAATAGGTGAATTATTTCCATCCGTTTTAAGATTTTTATCTATAACAAAAAGTATTTTATCAATAATTTTTTCATTAATAAGTAAATTATAAATTTTTAAAGATTTGAATAATATATTTTCATTACGAACTAAACCATTAATAATTATATATTTCAACATTTTATAGCTAACTATATAATAATTGTATTTAAATTATTATATATTATAAATTAATAAAGCGAAATTAAAAGTATTATTAGACATAAATCATATTATTGGAGTTGTTTTTTTGCCTCAATAAATATAGACCAACCGGGCATCGAGTCTCCGAAATTAGGACCAATCATCGAATTTGTATATGATAGTCCATTTCTGGGATATACTTTAATATCTGAGAATCCTGCTTGTTTTAAATATTTTGTTAATTTTTCTTCATTCCACCAATTAATATGATAGCCCGAATACACATCAGCATATTTTAAATTATATTTTTTACATATATTATAACAATAATTAAAAGCATGTTCTTTTCCACCCTCTTTTAATAAATCAAAAAATTTTTTTTTAGTAACAATTTCATCGTTGAATTCACCATTCTTATCAAATTCTCTTCCACGTCTATGACAAAAAGTGAATGATTTATATAAAAAAGCATCAAAGGCATTCCATCTTTCTTTAAATTTTCTTATCCCAATGCCTGGAGAAACACTGATATTATTCATTCCCGCGTTAAACATTTTGTCATAATCAGGACAACTTATTCTTATAATACCGTTGTCTTTTAATAGTCTAAATGATTCACTAAAAATATTAGCAACAGGTTCATTTAATAAATGCTCAATTGTATGACTAGAATAAATGCAATCATATGTTTTATTATCCCTATTTATTTTTTTTAATGAATTTAAATCAAGATTTATATGAGGAATATAATCATTTTTACAATATTTATTTCCAATATAATCTAAATTTTCCCATTTTTTTTCTTTAAATGCATGTCCCGCACCAATATTTAATCCGATTATTTCCGGAATATCTCCCATTTTTATTATAATACTCTATAAATCTTTAATATTAAATAAATCTAAATCAGTTATGATAAAAAATATTTTAATGTTAAAAATAATATATATTTAATCAATAACTTTATTAATAAAATTGTTAAATTTTAAACTGAATCTACCATCACCATATAAATTTTGAAAAGAATATCTTTTACCATAATTATTATTAATAGCGGTTAAGAGTTCTTTTTCATCTATTTCAGAAAAATGTATTGTACTTTTATATAAAAGTCGCTGCTTTTGTCTTTCGCCAATTAAAATAGTAGGTATACCTAACATGGGTGCTTCTCTAACTAAACAACTGCTGTTTCCTATAAATAAAGATGATTGTGATAATAAAGTTATAAATTCATGTTGATGTAAATTTTTTAGGAATAATATTTTATCTGTTTTTTTTTTATCTATATAACGTATTAATTCTTTTGAAATATTATCTATATTAGGATAAAAACAGAATATTTGTTTATTTAATTTTAATAGTAAATTATATAATGTTTTATATTGTAAAATAGAATTTTCTATATCTAATGTATCAATATGAAATAACATTATAATATAATCATTGCGTGTTATATTACAATCAGTTATTAAAGATTTCAAAAAAATATTCCAATTATCCATAGTAAAATTAAAATTTATATATTTATCAATAATAGGGCATCCCATATTAATAATATTTTTATCAGTATTTAATAATTTTATTAAATTTTTTTTTGCTTGTTCATTTGCAACAATATGATATTTCGCTACCATAGATGTAAAATTTCTTATAGTATTATCTACACAACCACTATGTTCACCACCCTCAATATGTATAATAGATATATTCATTAATAAACAGGCATTTGTCATTGATAAAATATCAAATCTATCTCCGTGTAATAATACGTAATCTGGTTTAATTTCTTCGAGCAATGAAGAATATTTAATTAAAGCAAATCCAACGGATTCTGCCATCATTTTATTATCTTCACAATTAACCAATGTATTAATTTTTTTATAAATTGGATATTTTATATTTTTATATGAATTTCCAAAATCAGTTAATAAATGTGAACCCGAAACAATCAAATATAATTTTGTATTTTTATTTTTATAAATTATATTAATAATACATTCTAACTTAGAATAATCTGATCTATTAGTTGTTAATATTAGTATTTTTTTTTCCATTATGATAATTATAATTTTATATTTTAAAATCAAAAATTATATAATTATTATATTTAAATATAAATTATATAATTGAAGTAAACTTTTAAAAATTAATAGATATAAAAACAACATTTAATTATTAATTAAATGAATTTACAAATTAACACTATCAATGATTTCAAAAAAATTATAGCACATGAACCTCATTATGGTAGTCCAATATTACCTTATAGCCAAGAAGAAGATTTTAAAAAATTAGATGAATTGTTTAAAAATAAGAGAGTGGCTATTGTTGGTCCATCACCGAGTTTAATCGGTAAAAATAAAGGGAAAGAAATAGATTCATATGATATAGTTTGTAAAGTAGGACAAATGTTTAATATGAATGAACCTATAGATTATGGTAAAAAAATAGATGTTTTATTTTTGGGATGTTTTCCAAATTTAAAAAAGACTCACGATGTTATTGAGCATGAGCCAGATAATTTAAATGATAGAAATATAAAAAATATTATATGTCCTATAAAACCGTGTATACCCGGTGTAAGAGATGTTCATAATAGGGATATATGGAAACATTATAATTATTTAAAAAAAGAAATGCCTACTATTAAATTTAATAATATAGGACTATTGTCTTGTTTATTTGATAATATTGCAAAAACAAGAGCTACATTAGGAACTTTTTCCATAAATTATTTGCTACATTCTTCTGCTAAAAAAATAGGTATTTACGGATTTACTTGGTATAATAATGAAGGTTATCATCCTAAATATGGTAATAAAACTTTGGGTTCTCACGGTGTTCCTTATAAATTAGAAAAAAAATTGTTAGCACATTCAATAAAAATGTCAAAAAAAAAAATATATTTAAATGAAGAAGTTATAAATAGTTTAAATTCTATTTAAATATTAATTACAACTTATAATATATGATTAAAATAAATAATAATTCTGAATGGATTAAAATTGATACAATAGATAATAATATTATTGATAATTTAAAAAATGGCTGTAATTTAATAAAAACGCAAAAAAAAAATTATATTATTTATAAAAATAAGGATGGTTTATTAATTGCCCCAAATAAGTGTAAACATCAAGGGGGGAAATTTTTAATAGATATTGAAGATAGTAATTTATTAAAATGTAGTAGACATGGTTGGGAATTAAATCCAAAAAACATGAAATATACTAATCCGTGTAATAAAATTCAAAATACATATACATTAAAATATGAAAACAATAATTATAATGTTTATGATTTATTGCCACATAAACCGTGGTTACCATTAAGAGAAAAACAAATATTAAAAAAAAATGAATTTACATTAACATATTATTCTCACGCATGTATTAAAATTAAATGCGGAAATAAAATTATATTTACTGATCCATGGTTAGAAGGACCAGCTTTTATGACAGGTTGGTGGTTGTTACATGAACCACCTAAAAATTGGTTGAATGATTTAAGTAAAGCAAATTATATATATATAAGTCATAGTCATTCAGATCATTTAAATATTCCAACATTACAATCGTTAGCATTAAAAAATGATAATATTGAAATAATAGTGGGAGATTTAAATGTCCCTGTATTTAATGAATATATTACAAATCAAACATTAATGAAAAATATTAATCCTATTAAACTAGGAAAATGGAAAGTAATAGATAAAAATACAAGGATAATGATTTTACGCGATGAATTATGGGAAGATCTTGATACTTGTATGTTACTTGACTATAAAGGTTGGTTGATATTTTTTAATGTTGATTGTAATGCCCCAAATAACTTTAATTTACCAAAAGTAGATATTATGTTATCTGATTTTGCAAGAGGGGCAAGCGGATTTCCTTCTTGTCATTTTGGAGATAAATACACCGATAAATGGAAAAAAAAATATAATAAAAGAGATAAGAAAAAAACTTTACAAAAAGTAAAAGAATTAATAAATATTGTTAATTGTGATATTTATATTCCATATGCTGGTTATTTTATCGAGGCCGAAAATAAATATATACAATTACATAATGAACACAATACTGCAGATGACGTTTATAAATATATTAAAAAATATTACAAATATTTATCAATATGGTTACCATATCCTGGTCGTGAATTAGATATTTTTAATAAAAAAATAATACATAATAATATTAGTAAATCAAAATATTTAAAAAATAATTGGAATATAAAAAAATATAAAAAAGATATTGATAAATATATATATTTAAATTGTTTTAAAACTATAAATGGATTTAAAAAATATTTTGAATGGGCAAATTTTAAAGAGTATGATATGATACAATATATTATAGAAACCACAAATTTAAATAGTGATGATATTTACAATAGTTTTTATATTGATTATAAAAATTTACATATTAGTAAAAAAAAACCTTTGAGAAAAAGTAAATATTATCATGAAATAAAAGTCGATATTGGGGCTTTTCGAAAAACACTTTATTATGGGTTAAATTGGGATAATTTATATATTGGTTTTCAAATGAGAATAAAACGTCAACCAGATCAGTATCATAAAAAATTTTGGGACCATTTTTATACTAAATTGCCAAAAACTCCTCCTAATTTTGATAATATAAATAAAGATAACTGTGATATATTACATAATTATATTCATTATAGTTTTTATATTTTATATTTGTTTGTGCTATTTTCATTATTTAAATTATATCTTTATTAAATAGTTTGCTACCTTTTTTAAAGTTTTTTTGAAGTGTTTTTCCTATTAATATTGGTATATCTTCTGCCAAAAAATCTCCTATATTTGGTCGTTTTGCAATTAAGTCTTCTTTTTGTAAAACGTGTCCTTCTTTTAAATTTTTTGTAATCGTAAGAGTACAAAAAGCAAAATCTATCGTCCCTTGTTCTTCTTTTTGTATTTTTAAACGACCTTCACCTTTATTACATTCTTTTAATATATCTAATTGTTGTATGATACTCTTTAATTCTTTTGGAGTTATAGAAATTTCAATATCAGGACCAGGCCACGATTTATAACTTGTATAATGTTTTTCAAAAATTTGACATCCTTTCATATATGCACCAAAACAAGATGTTATACCTATAGAATGATCTGATAATCCTATAATAGTATTTGGAAATTCATATTTCAAATCATCAATACCTGGCAAATTTACTTTATCATATGGTGTTGGATATATTGATACACAATGAAATAAACAAAATTGCACTTTATATTTTTCTAATAATTCAACAGTTTTTCTAATCTTATGTAAAGGATTCATTCCTGTGCTAACTAACATGGGTTTGCCAAATTTAGCTACGTGTTCTATCAATTGTAAATTATTCATTTCACCAGAACCTATTTTATATCCCTTTACTCCAATTCTTTCTAATCTATTAGCTGCTTCTATAGAAAATGGCGTGCATAAATAAATCATTCCCAGATCTTCAACTGTTTTTTTAATAAGTAATTCTTGTTCTTCATTTAAAGAGCATCTATCTATAATATCAAAAATACTTTTTTCTGCATTACTAGGAACTATATCTTTTGCCTCATCAGTCATTTCTTCTTTTGCAATATGACATTGAAATTTTACACATTCACATCCAGCATAATAAGCATCATAAATCATTTTCATAGCTTTATCCATAGAACCTTCATGATTAATGCCAACTTCTGCAATAACAAATGGTTTAGATGTATCATTTATTATTCTATCACCTATTTTTATTTCATTTCTTTTCTTTTTATTTATTTCATTTTTTATTAAAAATTCTGTATATTCAAAATCTTCCAATTCATCTATATCAATAACTTTATATTCAGGATAAATTAATTTATGAATATTATCAGGGAATCCATTATATGGTAAAGAACATGCTTTATATTTATTATGATTAACAATTGGAGTTTCATTTAATAAAACATCGGTTTTAATTACAAAAGCTAAGCCATTTTCATAATCTACTTTATTTTTCGTCCATGTTGTTACCCCCTTTAATTTATTTTTTTTAATATAATCACATATATAATTAATATCATCTTTTGTTCGTTGTGGTGTGGTTGGTTGTAAAATGAATATATATTCTGGTAATTCTATATTTTTATTTTTATAATATATCATACAATGTTTTAAAACATCTATATGTGTTGCTTCAGATGATGATAAATGTTCTGGTCTTATAAATGGAACTTCAATATGATTATATTTATTTGAAATTTCTATACATTTTTCACAATCTGTGCTTAAAATAACTTTATCTAAATTACTATTTTCTGTAGAAATATATGTATATTCAATCAATGGTTTATTAATTAATTTTTTAATATTTTTATTTGGCAATCTAATAGAACCTTTTCTAGCTGTAATTATTCCCCAAATTATCATTTATAATATAAATAATGTATTATATTTAAATATTAAATTATTATTTTTATAAATTTATTTAAACATATCCTTTATCAACTTATCCAACGTATCATAATTACATGACCACCCTAATTTATTTATAGCTTTTGTTGGATTACCTAATAAAATATCAACTTCGCATGGTCTAAAATATTTTTTATTAATTTTAATTCTTGTAATACCATTTTTATCTTTTGCTATTTCATCAACTCCCTTTCCTTCCCAAAATAAATCTATTTTTTTATATTTAAAAGATTTATTTATAAATTCTTTTACACTATATCTTTCACCAGTTGCTAATATAAAATCATCAGGAATTTCTTGTTGTAACATTAACCACATACCTTTTACATAATCTTTTGCGTGACCCCAGTCACGTTTACTATAAATATTTCCTAAAGAAATATATTGTTTTTTCCCCTGAACAATATCTTTAACCCCGTTAATAACTTTCATAGTTAAAAAATTCTCACCTCTTCTAGGTGATTCATGATTAAAAAGAATACCGTTTACTGCAAATAAACCATAACCTTCTCTATACGTTCTAACAATGTAATAAGCATACAATTTGGCAGCTGCATAAGGTGAAACCGGATTAAATGGAGTATTTTCATCTTGTGGTATTTGCAATACTTTACCATACATTTCGCTTGTACCAGCTTGATAAAATTTTACTTTATTTTTAATATTTTCAGGTAATGTTCTAATAATTTCTAATAAACGCATCACTCCCATACCATCTACATCGCTTGTGTATTCTGGGATTTCAAATGAAATAGCAACGTGACTTTGTGCCGCCAGATTATAAATTTCAAAAACTTTAAAATTGGGATTGTTCCTAATAATTTCATGAATATAATTGGATAATCCAGCTCCATCTGTTAAATCACCATATCTCAATGTTAATTTATCGCGGATGTGATCTATTCTAGTTGTATTAAACATTGATGTTCTACGTTGTATTCCAAATACTTTATAATTTTTTTCTAGTAATAATTCGGCTAAATAAGAACCATCTTGTCCTGTAATTCCTGTAATAAATGCTAGTTTTTTCATTTTAAAAATACTTAAAGTTTTCACTTTAAATTATTTTAAAATGAGAATACTTGTTACAGGTGGTAAAGGGATGGTGGGAAACTATATAAACAATATAGTTTCTAACCAATATAAAAATCATACGTTCATTTTTCTCTCACGATCAGATTGTGATTTAATAAATAGAGAAGCTGTTATTCAATACTTTAATAAAAAGGATATAGATTATATCATTCATCTGGCTGCGAGCGTCGGTGGTTTATACAAAAATATGGATAATAATATTAAAATATTCAGTGATAATATTAAAATAAACGAAAATGTTTTAGAAGCTTGTCATTTAAATAATATACGTCGTGGTATATTTTGCTTGTCTTCTTGTGTATATCCAGCCAATCCATCAAAGTTTCCAATGGATGAAACAATGATCCACGAATCTCCACCACATCCATCTAATGAAGGTTATTCTTATGCGAAAAGAATGTTAGAAATGCAAACAAGACAATATAATAAAAAATATGGCTATGAATTTATTTGTGTTACACCTGTTAACTTATATGGTAAGTATGATAATTTTAATTTGCGAGATGGACATTTTATACCAATGATTATGCATCGTTTTTATAAGGAATTGAGTTATAGACATTATAACCCGGGAGGTAATTTTGAAGCATTTGGAACTGGTACGCCCCTTAGACAATTCTTATATGCTGGGGATTTCGCAGAAATTATTTTACAGCTTCTTTTTAATTATAATGGTTCTGAGAGAAATATCATTTGTTGTGATAATAATGAATGGACAATTAAAGACATTGTTTATAAATTGGCGGATGTAATGAAAATACCAAGAGAAGAAGTAAAATGGTTGACTGAAATGTCGGATGGTTGTATGAGAAAAACGGTGACGAATAAAAAATTAAAATACATATTTAATGATTTTAATTTTACGAATATAGATGAAGGATTAGAAATAACTTATAATTGGTTTAAAGAAAATTATGAAATAACTAGAAAATAATTGTTATTAAAGAAAATTATTAAGAAGTAATACTATTTATATAATCTATATTACTATATATATAATCTTTATTAGCTGTCCATTCACCAGTCGTACAAGTATTTTGAGTTTCTGAACAAAAGTATTTATTAAAATTTTTATTAATACATTTATCATTTGTCCATTCACAACTATCACCAACGCATTGATCTTCTCGTTGGGTTGCACATAACTCTTTTGTATCCTTAACTTTCAATTGTTTACCCTGTGTACAAACAATACTATTAGAAAGAGTTGTTGGAAGTTTACCACAATATCCAAAACCATTTACAATCGTTGTACCATTTCCATTGTCTACACTACTTGAACTATTTTGACCTAATTGATTGTCTACACCACTTGAACTATTTTGATTATGACCGGGGATGTGTGCACTGCTTGTGTCTGCACTGCTTGTGTCTGCACTGCTTGTGTCTGTGCCAGTACCCCATTTAAATATTTGAGATGCAGTATCTTGCGGCATAACTCTATATGTATCATCGCCAGAAATAAGTGATGCTTGAGGTGTTATACCAGTACTATCTCTACCCATTGATGAATTAAGTTTTAAATTAAAACTAAATGTGACATCGGTGTTTGCTGGGATACTTACACCATCGGAAACTGTTAATATTAAATAACCATTTACTTTATTCCAAGAACCAGTGTTATCACTTCTTGGATTAAGCGTCGTACTACCGAATGTTGAAGTATTGTTTGGACTAGTTACAGTAATTTTTAAACGAGTATTTTTCGTTGTAGATACACCAGCTAAATTAGAAATTGTTATTTGACTTTTTTCGGGAATTATTTTGTCTGTTATTTTAAATGTAACTGTTATTTTTCTTTCCATACTCGAAGTGTTATCTTCAGTAATAGAAAAATTTGATGCAAATTTTTTTTTATGATAATATCCAGTGGTTGATGTACTTGTTTCTGATCCAATATTGGTAACAACACCGCCTTTTTCTGTTTCAGCCGAAACACTACACCTTCTCATATAGCAATTTTCACCAGAACAGCATTTTTGAGCACCAATATCTTTATTTTGATTATAAGGATTAAAAATACTTATACATTCTTCGCATTTATATGGTTCGGCTGCTTTAATTTTATAATCTTTATCAAATTGACAACCACTTATCAATAGTTTTTTTTCATTATCTTTCAAACATTTATCCCAACCACTATAATCACCATTATTATCATATTTGTTTTTCAATCCACATAATTTAATAATTGTATTATTGCATTCAAAGTTTTGTCCCGTTTTTGTTTTTATCATTGAAGGTTTTTTTGAATTTTCAATACTACACCATCCAGCACCATTTCTATAAAGAGAATTAACATCGCTCCCATTAATACAAGTTAAACATTGATTCATTCCTTTTGGATCTTTACCATAACCACACGTTTTGCAAGTTGGGTGGCATTTACAACCTTTTATTTTTTTCCCATCTAAACCATAACAAATAGAATTATTTGAACCTGGTAATAACCCATTTGTATTTAATATTTTTTCTCTTTCTAAAAGAGCTAAAGCTAAATGATCTTTCATTCTATTAGATTGACCAGTTACAGTATTTTCATCTTTCAATATTTTTTCTTCACTAAATTCATCATCCTTTTTTTTAAATTTAAAATATATAAATAAACTTATTAAAAAACATAGTATTAAAAAAATTAAAAAAATTTCAATCATATAGTATTTATGTATAAAAAATAATTTTAAAAGTCTGTATTTAATTCAAAAGATGCGCTACTATGATCCCCTGATGATAAAGAATAATCACCAACTCTTTTTTCAAAAAAGTTTGTTTTACCCTGAAGACTAATCATTTCCATAAAATCAAATGGATTTGCAGAATTGAATATTTTGGGATATCCTAATTGCAATAATAGTCTATCAGCAACGAATTCTATATATTGACTCATTAATTTACTATTCATACCTATTAATCTACACGGTAACGCTTCACAAATAAATTCCTTTTCAATGGCAACCGCCTCTTTAAATAATTCGTGAACTTTGGATTTCTTTGCCTTTTTATTTAATTTTGAATAAAGCAACACAGCAAAGTCGGTGTGCATCCCTTCGTCTCTTGAAATTAATTCATTTGAAAATGTTAATCCGGGCATTAATCCGCGTTTTTTTAACCAGTAAATAGAACAAAAAGACCCGCTAAAAAATATACCTTCAATGCAGGCAAATGCTAACAATCTTGTTCCAAAATTACTTCTTTTATCATTTATCCATTTAATTGACCAATCCGCTTTTTTTTTAATACAAGGAAAATTATCTAATGCCGTAAATAATTTGTGTTTCACCTCTTTATCTTTAATATATGTATCAATGAGCAGAGAATAAGTTTCACTTTGCCCAGTTAATATCCCATTAAATATTCCAGTATGATTTATGGGTTCTGAAAAACAAAAGGTTTTTTCATCATCCGAAATTTTTTCTATTTTTTTAATTCTAATTTTTTCTTTTCTAGAAAATAAATTATTAATTCTTTCACAATATAAAATATTTAATCTTTTTGGGCAAAATCCTTGTAAAATAAGTTTATTTACATCTTTGATTGTAATATATAATACAAAACAATCTTTACAATTATAATATGCATACTCACCCGTTCCGTCATTTTTGGGTAATAATCTTTTTTCAGATTTATGATTTAATTTTATATTTGATAAAATACCCATTGTTGTTAGCATTAATTGAACATCCTTTAAAAAATTTTTATTAATTGACGATATTTGTATAGAAGTTGCATCTTTTTTATTATTTAAATTAACACAACCATCGGCATCAACGTAACCTGCTAGCCATTCTAATTTAGTTTTAACACTATAATTGATGGGAACTTCATATTTTGGTTTATTTATTTTTTCTGTAATATAAAATCTAATAGGGTTTTTCTTTTTTTGTATACTTTTTGCATCAAAATACGGCAATAATTTTCTTTTCTCGTCATATAAATAAATAGTTGGATAATTATTGCAATAAGAACCATCTCCGCAAAAAAAACCGTGTATATATGGATTTTTAAATTCATTTGGATCTTTACATTTTATTATAGGTAATTCAAAATCAGTTAATACGTAACCATTTTTTAAATTTTTTGTTTCTATTTTTTCCATTTTACATCTTTCGGGGTGTTTTTGATTTCCTGTTCTAATTAACCATTTATGACCATCTGTACAATCTAATTCCATACCATTTGATAATGTTACCTTATATAATGATTGATTTCCAGTATATTTTATTTGAACGTTAGAAAATTGTTCCCCATTCCAAACATTTACAAATTTATTTTCTAATTCACCAATATTATAATAACCATCGTCGGTTAATATTTTAGTAGTTGTTGAAACACAATGAATATTTTCCATCATTAATTGAAACCCGTATGCAGCGCGAGCTTCCGGCAATTGTACTTCGCTTAAAAATCGCATACCCAAATTTTCCAAAACAATACCGTCACTTGCAGCAAAAAAGGCTAAAATCATTTTAATGAAATGTCTTTCATCATCGTTTAATTTTTTCCAATCGGTCATATCTTGTGATAAATCAATTTCTTCGGCGCGCCAGAAACAATCCATTTGTTTTTTATACATATCCCATATGCTCTTGTCTGTGAGTGGAAACATTACAAACCGATTTGGGTTTTCAGTTAAAAGGAGTTCTTGAGATTTTGACATAATCCTAAATATTATTTGATTAGATTAAATTATTTAGATAGATTTAAATTATTTTATAAAATAATAAAATGATAAAAATATATTTTAGCATTTAATTATGATTTAAAACAAATTAAAATTATATATTTTATATGTAAAATATACAAATTATGAGTAATTTTATTTGTGAAAATATTAATCTTTTTAGGAAAAAAAAAATAATAAATGAGAAAAAAAGAATAAAAATAATATTAGAATTGATGAATATTTACAATACAAATAAAGATTATGATAATTTAATAAATTGTTATTCAAATATTTTTAAAAATTTAAAAGAAGAAGAGGAAGAAAAAATAAATTTATTACAAGACACTGAAAATTATTTAAATCAACAATTGCGTAAATTAATTTTGAATAATGAAAGTAATTTTTTGATTGAAGAATTACAGAAAGAATTGCTAGAAATAGAAAAAATAAAAAAATGTTATTAATTTAGGAAATTTTATTTTATAAGTATTTTATATAATGAAAAAGAACCTATTAAACAAGTTAATAAATAATAAAATAGTCTATTATGTTGTGTTGGCTTTTTCAGTACTTAATGTTTTAGGATATTTTAGTATGCGTGCGTGGGAATGTATCGTGCTTTTTTCAGCAGTGGCTTATTCGGCAAATTGTTATGGTGGTAATATGACAGTCGCGTTGTTGGCGGGATTGTTTGTTTCAAATTTTGTTTTTGGTTGCAACCGCGTTAAAGAAGGATTTGAAGAACAGTACAAACCTATTAAAAAAGCAAACAAATTGATTAAAAAAGCTAAAAAAAAAGCTTTAGCTGAGGGGTTGAGTGCAGAAGAAGCTTTATTAGCCGGCACCGATAACACAACAGAAGGATTTGCATTAAGAGAAGGAAATGCAAATATTATGAAGTTGGCACAAGAGATGATGAGTACGTTGGATAAAAAGGGTGGCAAAGAAGGTGTTGATATGGAAGGTGCAGAAGGAATTGAAAAAATGTTAGAAGGGTTGGGCGGCGTTAAAGGAATAATGAAAGCACTCGGAAACATGAAAACATAATTTCAAAAACTTATTCGCAAATAATTGTTAATAAGTTTTTTTATTTATATTGTATATAATAAAAATGGCAAAAAAAAAATTGGGAAAGAAATTAAGTAATAAATTGGGAAAGAAAATTAAGAAATTTGGAAGTAAAATTGGCAAATCATCATTGTTAAAAAATTCAGCTACTCTGTATTTTGTATTACTTATTTCTATTGGATTGGTATTAATGTATTTGTCCAAAAAGGATTACAATTCATTAATTGTATTAATAGCAACAGGATTACTGACAAATTATTTTACTAAAAATATGACCATAACTTTAGGAGTTGCAATAATTGTTTCATTGATAGTTAGAATGAAAATATCAAAAAAAGAAGGATTTAAAGAAGGTAAAGAAACAGCAGAAGAAAAAGACAGTGCAAAGATAGTGGAGAAACTAGCAAAAGAAGCAATGAGCGACAAGACGTGTTTTAAATGGAATAAAGATAAAGGCGAAGGAGGTGAATGGGAGTCACAAGATGGTGTATCGGAAGATGACTGTAAACAGGTAGACGATGGACCAGAAATGTGTTTTAGTGCAGATAGCGGAGATTGTAACAAAAAACAAGGATTTTCTAAAAGATTGATACCTTCAAGTGAACCAGCGAAGGTTGGTAATGACGAAGATGAAGTTGACACAGATCGCATTGATTATGCAACAACTTTAGAACAAGCTTATGATAATTTACAAGGTATGTTGGGAAAAGAAGGCATTAAAGGTTTAACCAGCGAAACATCTAAATTAGTACAGCAACAAGCTGGGTTAATGGAATCATTGAAGGGTATGGGTCCGATGTTAAAAGAAGCAAAATCAATGATGTCGGGTATGAAAGATATGGGAAGTATGGAAACAATGAAAGATATGAAATCAATTCTTAATTCCGTGGGTGGCAAAAAATTATAATATATATATATTAGATAAAAACTTTATATAATATATATATGCCTCGTAGTTATAGATCAAATAAATGTCCACCCGGAGTATTTTGTATTGAAAATACAACAATTATATTTTTATTAATAATAACTGGTATATTTTTATATGTTATGACACAAGCAGTGTATAAAATATCAGTTGTTGATAATAGATCAGAACATTATTTAGAACATCCTTTTAATGATAGATTTCATCACAATGTTATGCCCAAATTAGGCGCGAGGTTATCAAATCACCCTAGAGATACATTATCAAATCCATATTTACCACCCTTGAGAGATGGCAATTATTTTCCAAAAAATAGCAGCGATCCCAGAGGAATGCCAATAAATGTCCCAACAAGGGGTCCTAGAACAGAATGGCGACAAGTTGGTATTTTAACTAGAGAAAATGGGGAAGAAACAATTTTACCATTAATGGGCAGACCTTTATATTCTAATCGTCAAAAATGGCAATTTTATACTATGAGTGATAAAAATAATAGTGTAAAATTACCAATTAGTAAAAATGGACGCAGTTGTTCAGCTGATATTGGATGTGATGAAATATTTAATGGTGATAATGTTTATATCGAAGGATACAATGATTCATTTAAAGCAACCATTTATGAAAATAATGTACCAGAATACATACCATTTTTGTATAAAAAAAAAAAAAATATATAAAAAAATATATAGAAAATATTTATATATAAAAAATTATATATATATATATATATATAATTTTATGTTAAAAACGATAATTTTTGAAAAAACTCCCCTAGATGAATATAATAAAAAATTAAAAGATTATATGATTAAATTTCAAATATTTAGCGAATTAAAAGAATTTCAAAAAATAGGCAGAATTGAAGTTACTAAGGAAGAATTTTATAAATCGCTAGTTGAATCGGAAGAAAAGATAATAGATAAAACTACATCTAGAAAATTAATTAAAGAATTAAAAAATATAAAAGTTTACGCTCAGCGCGATGATGCTGCTGATGCTGAAGATGCTGATGCTGAAGATGCTGATGCTGAAGATGCTGATGCTGAAAATGCTGAAAATGCTGAAAATGCTGATGCTGAAGATGCTGATACTGAAGATGCTGATACTGAAGATACTGATACTGAAGATGTTGATGCTGAAAATGTTGATGCTGAAAATGCGGATGCTGAAAATGCTGATGCTGAAAATGCTGATGCTGAAAATGCTGATGCTGAAAATGCTGATGCTGAAAATGCGGATGCTGAAGATGAAAAAAATTATTATAAATATTATATTTTTGAGATAGGTTATTGGCAAAAATGGTCACGATGGTGGAATTCTGAAAATAGGGGGAAAACACAAAAATATATTGATGAAGATTTTTCAGAATTTATGAAATATTTAAATGAAATTAAAACAATGAACGATGATTATTCATTTAACATTTATTACAAAAATTTATTGAAAAAATGTCATTTATTTATTAATAAAGTAACACCCGGGTTATACAATTTAAAAAAAACATACAGTGATAATAAAAAAATCAAAGCATTGATAGATAGTGTAATACTGACTCTACTTGATTTTAAAAATGAAACCCAAATAAAAAAACATATATCATTGTCATCTATTTTGCGAGAACACAATAATATATTTTTAATGCCTTAAAAAATTTATATATTATATAATTTTTTTAAGAATTTCCAATAATATTTGCAATTTTATCCAAAACTTGACGAACCGCCGAACAATCGCCTTCTGATCTTGTCCAAACCGCTATACTACCCGGATCCGTTGTTAGCAACATTCTTTCATTACAGGTTTGTTCTTTTTTCATCATTTCGTTAATTCCAAATGTTCTTTTACTTTCTTTTTTTTTCCTTTTTTCTTTAACATCATCGTCATCAATTTTTATATTTTTTTCATTTTCGGTTGTTTTTGAAACATCATCATCTGATAAAACCGAAAATTTTAAATCGTCGGACGCTTTAAAAAGAAATCCAATTTCAAAATATTTTGCAAATCTACCAGTTATTTCTTTCTCGTTTTTGCCGTCTTTTTTGTCGCCGTCTTTACCGTCGCCGTCTTTACCGTCGCCGTCTTTACCGTCGCCGTCTTTACCGTCTTCCTTATCGCCGTCTTCCTTATCGCCTTTCTTATCTTCAATGTAGTCTTCTTTTGTGCCCGCAACCGCGGTACCAGCGCCGCCAAATTGGTATAATGATTCGTCAACTGTTGGTAAGATGTAATTATTTAATTTATTATAATGTTTAAAAGTATCTTTATAAATATTTAAAATAGTTTTTTTACCACCTTTATGAATATATGCCTTTCTTTTTTTATTTGCAATCTTTTTTTTATTCTTTCGTTTTCCAACATTTTTAATTGT
>Ga0206131_10001116_pt1 | contig 35260 bp, 31 predicted proteins | sample Helgoland_Spring_FD_148636 | JGI IMG/M metagenome (GOLD analysis project Ga0206131, IMG submission 148636) | Pelagic subsurface seawater microbial communities from Kabeltonne, Helgoland, North Sea - Helgoland_Spring_Bloom_20160517_1 | ecosystem: Environmental > Aquatic > Marine > Epipelagic ... | reverse complement strand
ATCGTCCTAATTCTGTTGCTGTTGCTGTCGACGTTCCTACAGTCGAGGTTGTTGTTGTGTGGGAGTAACCGGGTTGTGTTTGGTCATAGTATTTATGATAAAAAGCAATTTGCATACATAATATTACATTTAATACAAAAGAAAATGCTCCCATTGCGAAAGTTGGTAAATCGTCAATCATTATACCGTGTATTGCGTATGGTAAATAACTTATTGTTTGCATTGAATATGAGATTAAACTAACCCCCTTTGAGGTTTTACCTTTATATAATTTATACACTTGTGGTAGTTTATATAAAAGAGTTGCGACCATACCCAACCAACCAAAAAAAGAGGTTTGAGGTATTCCCATTAAATATAATAATAGTATTATATTTAAATCAATTTATTTTTTTTATTCCGTTTTTTCTTCTACCATCGTTATATCATTCGCATCAATTACATTCAATTCATCGTCTGGTAATAAATTACACAGACTACTATAGTAATTATCTATACTATGGTCATTTACGGGATTATAGGCAGAACCAAATAAGTGTGCAAATTTATAAAACATAACCCAAAAAAATCTAGATATTGGGGTTTCTATATGGTCTATTATATTAACATTAATATGGTCTGACGGGCAGGCGTGCGAATAACGTAAAGAAAAGGGCAAAGAAGGAACTGGATCATAGTAATTTACATATCTTTTTGAAAACGCACAATTATATTCAAATTTTTGTCTAAACTGCTTATTTCCTACACGGGGTGCTCCAAATGTAACACACATGTGTTTTAATTCGGGATATTTATAAAAGTAATTCATTAATGCTATGCTCGCAAGACCGCCCCCCAAAGAATGTCCGGTATAAACTATATTTTCTATCTGACACAATTTATCATTTGTAAGTGTTTCGTCTATAAACTGTGTTATTTTATCCTCTACACTTCTAAATTGTCTTAATATTCCCCAATGCACTTTTGGTCTTTCATTATCTGGAACGTTATGTAAATCCATATTTACTCTAATTATATTTGCGTCTGTTAACCAATCCCGCATCTCTTGGCTACCCCTAAAAGCCACCAATATGCTATTTTTATTAAACTTACTAACATAACATTGACAATCTTTATCGCTTTCTAATAATTTTGGTTCCGTTTGAATATGATTGAGACATTCACACCCCTTTTCCAAGGATATTTTTTTGTAATTTTCAGTAAAAAAGGTTTGCGGTTTATATACTATCGCGGACATTTGGCACAAAGCTTTTAATAAACTTGAATTTAACATTATATATATTATAAAGTTAAATTATTCTCCCATATTACCGACCGCCCAATCTCCAATGGTGTATTATAAATATTTGTTTAACATTAGCTTCATTTGTATAATTTCTCTTTCTTGATTATAAACAATATCTTTGGTCAATTTATATAATTGTGGGGTATTTTTTAAATCTTTTATTCTTTTTATCAATTTATTTGTGGTCGTTAAAGCTGTAGAATGATGCGGTATCATTCTTCTTAACCATTGTTCTTCATTTACAAATAATTGTTCTCTTAAAATAAAAAATATTATAAACAATGATAAAAAAATACCAATGAAAAATACATTTTTATTAAAATGTCCCATACTAACATAGTGAATTATTTCATGTGCCCACATCATATTAGAAGCCATTAATAATCCTCCGTAGAATAAGGTCAGCGAAGAGTAAAGATGATTTATATCAAACGCAAGCATACTCATTGGATTAAACAATATACCTATTATTACCATTACAATAAACTGTATTGTTTGGTGTTTAATTATGTTATTTTTCATATATATATATATATATTTATAAATATTTCCCCCCTTTTTTCAGGTTATCCTCCGCCCATAATGGCTGAAGATTCAATATCTTTATGAATATTCTTTAGGTTCATTTTGTTTCAATTTTATTGCGTTCATTTACACCTTTCAACGCAATCTCAATACCAAGTGCACTTGGTTCCAATATGTTTCCATATTGGCCGGAACGTACCTTAAACAATCATTGATGTTGATTAAACATCTCATGTCCACACCTTTGCGTTCTCTGACGCGGATTCATATGCTAATCAATAATGCATTTAGAATCTCGCAAGCGGATTGTCCATTGTAATATCCTTTACAGTGATTACCATTGGGAACAGGTATTACCTGTGTTCTCTTTAAATGTTTCCATATAAAGATGGTCGTAAAGGCTTTGGGAGTTTCCCGCTACCAGGTTGTGTTGCTTTTCTTACGAAAAACTAGCATAGGCTTTGCTTCCTACACTGACCCTGCACTTATTCGTTAAGGTCGCTTCTTTTTGAACATTGTAATCTGACAGCGTTCTGCCGTCTTCGAGTTGCTTCGTAACTCATCTCTTTGCTTTCACAAAGAGCCAGACTGTATCTTAAGCTTTCATAGAAGTTGATTAAACTTCTCAAGCCCATACCCGTGCGGTCGTTGAGGGAGTATCATGTCTTAATCAATAACAGATTTAGATACTTTACCCGCGGATTACCCAATCTCTAATGCTATTACGATGAGCGAGGTCATTACCCTGCCTATTAATAATAATTTCTTATTATTAAGTCGTGATTAGAGCTCTAAGGGAGTTCCCGAACTTTATAAGATATGTTGCCTCTTACGAGACTAGCCATTGAATATATGATAAATTATCATTTGGGATTCTAAATGTTTATCCACTACAAGAACCCAAATCGTAGTGGCATATGACTTTTCCAGGCAAGCTTATTTACCTGCAAAAATTAAACGTTGCTGATCCGGCGGTCGTAGATCAACTAAACCCTTACGATTTCTCGTAAGGACGGACTTTATCTTAAGTAATCATTAGGGATTATCACTCCCTTCAAACCGACAAACGTTAAGTCTCTGAACCTTTTCCATATTCTAATAATAACGAACGTAGGAACTTGGCTGCGGATTGTCCAATCTCATAATTTTTTACCATTGGAGCCAGCAATTAACTGGGTTCCTTTATAAAATTTCTTCTATAAAGTGGTATTATGAGCTCTAAGGAGTTTCCCGCAATTTGAATGTCTCGCAATCTTTAAGATCACTAGCATTTGAGTTTATATGAATTTGTTTTTCATATAAAGGACTACAACCATTTTTCCATATACAGAGCCTTTTATATATGGTGGAATACTTTTCGGCACACCGCTTTAGTTTATGCCCTCTTTGTCTTGGATCTTTTGCTTGATGTTTTCGATCGTGTCGGATGGTTCTACATCCAGGGTGATCGTTTTACCCGTTAGCGTCTTAACGAAAATCTGCATTATAATCTATATTGTTCGATAATTTTTAAGTTGATTTTATAATATTATAATTTCGGTGTTTAATGGTATTTCCTTAGCATATGAAGTGATAGGATCAGTTGTAATTGTAGCTTCTTCTACAGGGACGATACTTGCGGTTTTATAAAAACAGCTTCTAAAACAATGATACATTCGATATAATTTTAACCTAAGTTCAATAAAACATATTAATAACGTCCAAATTATTATCAAAACGCATATAATAGTTATAATAATTCTTCCTATTAGAAATTTGCCCGAATACCAACTATCCGCCATAATTAATTAAATATTAAATAGTATTTAATTAATTTATATATATAATATGCCGGTTTTTACAGATATAATAAGACAACTTGTAATAGAAAATAAAGAATTGAAAGAAACGATAAATCTTCTGGAAAAATGATTTATTTTCTTTTTTTGCGCGTCTTTTTTTTACGGCGTTTTCCACCACCTATATATTTTATAAATTTTGCATTATCGTTATCATCAAATGCTTCGTCGGGTTTAAGGCATTTCTTTTTATATTGTCTATCTGGATGCCAAGTTTGTCCATCATGTGATATACACGCGCGGCAGTGTTTTACAGGACCAATTTCCGTTTTCTTAGTGGGTGCACACCTACCCATTATTGTGTCACACCAACCCTTTTGACACGGCGAACAACAAGCTTGTTTTGGACGCCCTTGTGATATGGGAACGATAATCCCATCATCACGACCGTCAGTTTGATTCTCTACTATCCATCCGTGTGTTTTTCCAAACTCGTCCCGTTCCATAAGACTTCGTTCTCTCCAACGCGGTCCTTGTGCTAAAGGGAGAGGTGTTTCCTCGTAGTGAGGGTGTTGTATCACTGTATCATCGGGCAAAGGTTCCTGTCGGAGGGTTTCGTCCTTGTCGAGAAAGAATTCTTTTGGGGGTCTGCGCCGTGTTGACGAGGAACTTCTTACAGGCATCCCTCCCATTCGTTTACGCGTCTTTCCACCTTCTTCTGACACACCCCCCGCGCCCTCCTCTCTATGATCTTCTCCTGTTAGAACCCCTATTAACTTCCGATATTCGTTCCCCAAAGCCTCTGCTTCAATTCCTAACTGTATCGCATTTTTTTCTGTTTTTTCTAAAGCATCATATTTGCATCGGAGTGTCATAAGTGCTATAATATATTCATCTAGTGCTTTTTCTAGTGCTTCTTCTTCCGTCATCCCTCCCATTCGTTTACGCGTCTTTTTCTTGCGGCGTCTTCCTCCTTGTATATTACAATTAGGCAAACTACACCTTGTATTTCTTCTTCTTCTTCTTCTTCTTCTATTTTCTTCTGCTCTTCGTTCGTTTGCTCCTCTTTTTCTACGCGTCTTTTTCTTGCGGCGTTTTCCTCCTTTTTTGGAACTTTTAAATTTTGATGCGACATTAAGTGTTAAAAAAGGACAGTTATCTGACGCTATACCTTTTTTTGCTGTTTTTGTTTCTAAATATATATCAGACTTAAAAACTCGTAAATGTTTTAATATTACTTCATAATAATTATTTTTAAATTCTTCAAAATCTTCTTTTAAATCTTGTGAATCAATAATATCGTCTTTAATTTCTACCCAATCAGGTAATTCATTTAATTGTTCAATGAGCCAATCTTTAATAAATTCTTTATCTTCCCAATTTTGGATAAAATCAATAATTTCTTTATTGTCAAAATTTTTATCACAAATACCCAATTTAATAGTATGAAACCAATTTTTTTTAAAAGTATTAAATTTTTTTTTAATATCATCGGGAGTATCCGATACTATAGATGTCATAACTAATATATAATTAGATAAAATTATATATTCTCACGTTTTTGTAAGTCGGGATATTTCTTAAATAACTTGATGGTTAAATTCGTAGATTTTGTTTGTATGTGATTTAAATTCTTCAAATGTTAAATCTTTCTTTAAATAATTACAAGTTTTACAGCATGGAACGCAATTATCAAGTGTATAATCTAATTTTGAATCCATTCTATCTATACCACACGCACCTGTTCCGCCAAAATACCCACAATAATGACAACCAAGAGTTTTTATATAATGAAAATCTTCTTTTGTTAATTTCATACATAAATTTCTTTTATCACAAGACTGTTTAATGTATGTTTCATATGTTCTTTTAGTATTAGCACATTCAAATAATTCATTCATATTATTTCGGTATTTAAAACTATATTTAAATCTTTTAACACACACGTGGGATACAACATCTATTATTTTATAAAAATTATCATAATTATGTGTGTATTTCATCATATTACATAAGGTACAACTTGGAAGACTATTTTCGGGTGTATATCCTAAATCATTATTTTTTCTATCTATACCGCTTAATTGATTTTCATGTCCGCCGCAATAATGGCATGGTTTTTGGAACAATGCAATTGCTTCTTCGTCTGTTAAATTCCATTCTTGTTTTTTTTTATTTTTTGCTCTATTTTTGTACTCTTTTAATTGATTATTATATTTTTCCCTTGGTTTTCTGGAGTCTTGTCCGTTTTTATATATTTCATAACATTTAATACATTTGTTATTTTTATTTTCTTTATTGTCAAAAACTTTATTACAATTAATACACATGAATTTATTTTCATTTGAATGAAATGTATTTGCTGTATTCTTTTTTAAATTATATCTGTTTTTATCTTTTTCATTTTGTTTTATTTTACAGCATTTACAAGAAGATGCGTCGTCTTTTTCAAGTATATTGAAACATCCTCGTATCCAATTCATACAAACTTTATTTCCTGCCTCTGTTAGTTCATTATATTTTTTTAAAGTTTGATGCTTGGAGCAATAATCATCATTTGTTAATGCAAAATGTTTGCAAGGTTCGTTTGATTTTGAATTAACGACGATACATTTTTTATTATTTTCTTGTTTTTTAATGGTTTCTTTTTTAGTATTGATTGCCGACCTTTTTTTACAGATATTACATGTTTTTGATGTCTCTTTTGTAATAAATAAATTTTTACATCCAGAGCATCTTTTTAAATCTGGATTATTTGTAGAAGTATTTTCCCATTCGGCGTGTCTTTTACAACAAGTTTTATTGGGTGAAATTTTCCACGGGCAGGGTTCTCCTTTTTTATTAGTCCATTTACATTTTGGTATTATTTTTTTGATTTTTTTTGGTTTTTTAATTTTAACCATACTATTGTCTTTTTTATCTTGAGAAAACATATTATAATAAATTATAACATGTTTTTTAAAATCAATTTAATTTGAATGTATTGTATAACGTTTTTGATGTATTGCGTGGTATGGCAACTTAATTTGAATATGCTAATCCGCCCATGCCACTCATGATACGCAAAACATTGTAATTAACGGCGTAGACACGAACTTTGGCGGTTTTGTCGGCACCGATGGCATCAGCAGAAACCACCAATTGCAAAGTAGCATTATCAATTCTAGAGAAATTGCATGTTCCAGATGGCTGGTGTTCTTCAGGTCGCAAAGCGAACGAATAAAGATTGATACCGGTATCTGGATGTCTGGTGTGATGTTGAAATGGTTGAACAACATCGAAGTATGAACCTTCACGTTCGGAGAAACGGTCTTGTCCATTAAGTTGCAATTTGCATGTAACAACTGGATTTTCACCCCAGCAGTGCATGTTAAGAGCAGTTTCAGCCAAAACATATGCACCAGCATCAGTAACACCTGAAACTTGTCCAGCAGCACCACCTTGAGCCAAACCCGAAAGTTCATTATCAAAAGGATCAGCCTTATTGGACGCGAGCGAGTCTGCACCAGCTTGTGCGCCCAATCCTTGTGTGGCGGTTTCGAAAAGACCAGCACCACCAGCACCACCAGCTTGTTTAATAACACCATCTTGTCCAGAAACACTGGTGTGACCAGCATAAGCCAAAATGGTGTTTGGAAGAGCATCCAAAGCATCAGTGTAGTTAAATGGTTGCGCACCCAACGCCATGTGAAGTCCTTTACCACCGGTAAACATATCACAATAATTAACATTTTCATCAGGTTGAACAACATAAATCAATTCCTTGCAAGGATGATTAAAGTTCAACTTGATTTTATTTGACGAAGACCCGATAGATTCATCGCCAGTGAATTGGAGTTGTTCGATCAAATATTCGTGTGGGTTTTGTGCCATACGTCTACGTTCATCTGTATCAAGGAAGATATAATCAACGTAAAGAGAAGCCGCTACCAATGAAAGAGCATATGCTTCAGAGCATTTCTGTGCACCAGCAGTGCTGGAAACCTTGTTTACAGCAAAAAGACATTCGTCTAACGCACGTAATTCGATGTTAATCTTAACTTCGTGGTATTGCAAAGCAATCAATGGCAAAGCAAGACCTGGGTTTCTACAGAACCAAAATTGAAGAGGGACGTATAGAGTTGTTTCAGGAAGAGCTTTTCTTGGTGCACAAACGGCATCAGGAACATCAGCAGCACCACACGCAGATTGAACATCAGCAAAATCAGGGTCTACCATGTATGTCAATTGGAGTGTTTGTCCAATCATTTTATTGTAACCAGCTTCTTGTTCAGAAGTAAGAGTCAATTGGTTCCAGATGTGCATCCAATCACCATATTGACGGTCGATTCTTTGACCACCAATTTCGACTTCTACCATAGAGATAAGTTGTTCACCTGGATAATCTAACCATCTAGCAAAAACGTCCCCAGTCCTCAAGCTTTGGTTAACTTCAGGCAAGGTAACTTGTAAGTATGTTCTGTATGCGAGATCACCGTTTCTGGAGATTGTGCATTGGACACGACGACCGAAATCGGCTTGACCATTAAATGTTTGTTCAATTGATTCCATAGCAAAATTAGTGTGTCTTCTGTAAGTAACTTTCCAGAATGTAATCTGAGGATTACCTGTCAAATAGACGTCTTGTGCGCCATAAGCAACGAGCTGCATTAATCCACCACCCATATTTATAATATTGCTAAAGAAAAAAAAATTACGGTAAATAAATTAATTAATTAATTAATTTATTTATTTGAAAAACTGTAAATATAAGTTATATATCTAAATTTCTTTCGATAAATGACTGGATATATGTATCTAAATACACTTCTTTTTTTCCTTCATGTTTTTTTTTAAAAATGTAATATTGGTTTTTTTTATGGATTGTCCAACCTTCTTCTAAAGCATTGAATAAAAAAACCATTTTTTGTATTTTGATATTATTTTTATATTGGAATGGTGGTTTTTTCAATAATTTATAATTATCTACAGAATCCATTTATATATAATTAATATTTGTAAATGAAGAAATAAACTATATTAATTAGCAATAAAAATAAATAAAGATAATCGTTTACTAAAGATTATTGATGCCTAATTTTAAACCAAAGGCTAAAAAAAAAATTAGAATGGATAAAACTACTCTAATTACTTTAGATAATAAACATAATGAAAAAATGAAATATTTTTTAAATTTAAAAGAAAATATAATACCAAAATTAAAATCGGATAAAGAAGTATTAAAAAATACATTTAAAACAGAATTGGACTTAGAAAAAAGATTAGAGATAAAGGATAAAATTAAAGTTATAAACAATCAAATAAAAAAGAAAAAGAAAGAAAAAAAGGAATATTTATTAAATAATTCTAAATATATATTTAATTATTTTGAAAAGAAAAAAGGATTAAAAGACGGAAATAATAAAACAAAAATTTTACATTCTTTCTTTAAAAAGGAAAAAATAAAAGATGAAAAAATTGAAAAATCTATAAACGTTACAAAATATTTATCAAATATAAATGATAACTTAATAGATATAAATAATTATATAAATGATTATGAGAATTGTAGTTGTGGTGGAGAATTTATAACTGTTGAGCATTTGGGTATGGTAATATGTAATAAATGCAGTATTCAAAAAAAGTTTTTAATACAACATGAAAAACCTTCATATAAAGAGCCTCCTAAAGAAGTGTGTTTTTATGCTTATAAAAGAATAAATCATTTTAGGGAAATCCTTGCCCAATTTCAAGCTAAAGAAACAACACAAATACCCAATGAAGTGTTGGATAATATTAAAAAACAAATAATAAAGGAAAGAATACAATTAAAAGAATTAACAAATAATAAAGCAAAGGATATTCTAAAAAAATTAGGATATAATAAATATTATGAACATATTCCTTTTATAAAAGATAAATTGGGAATTAAACCTCCGATAATGACACCACAATTAGAAGAAAAGTTATGTAATTTGTTTATGGATATCCAAAAACCTTATGCAAAACATTGTCCTGATGATAGAGTGAATTTTTTGAATTATTATTATGTTTTATATAAAATGTGTGAATTGTTGGATGAAAAGAAATTTCTACCTTTTTTTCCCATGTTAAAAGATCCTATAAAAAGAATAGAACAAGATGAAATCTGGAAAAAGATATGTAAAGAATTAAATTGGGAATTTATAGCAACAATTTAATTGGATTTAATAATAGTTTAAATTTTAATAAATAAATATTTATTATTTATAAATATTTATGCATGAAAAAAAATGTGTATTTTTTATTTGGAATTCTTATTAGTATACTTTATTTATATATATGTTTTGGTTGTGAAATCGAATGCAATAATGAACCAAAAATAAAAATAAATATTGAACCTATAATTATTAATTCAAAATTATATATTTATGGGAAACATATACATCATTGGTTTGTCGGGTTGACATCGTTATGTATATTATTAGTGCTTCATTTATATATAGATTATGCATTGATGTATTTTTTACAAAGTTTTAGTATTGTTTTAATATTACATGGATTATTATACCAAGATTGTTTTGATTTCGATAATTAATATAATATTTTAATTAATTTTATATTAATTTTTAAAAATCCTATATGTTAAGATAATTTGACTTATCGTGGAAAGCCCACAAGATTTGCCCCGATACCGAAGCCTGCGCCGGAACGTGCTGATACAGCCATGGATGGGACATATGTATCAAGAATTGAAAATGTAGCGGCTGCCGTCAAGGCAATAAGTAAAACTTCATCTAGGTTTAATGATTTTTTAGGGATTGCGTAAGCTGCGATAGCAACCATAATACCCTCGACCATGTATTTCACTGCTCTACGTAAAAGTTCTCCAACATCTAAAAATGAGGCTAGTTGTTCTAACATACTTATATTAATTAATCAGAAAAAAATATAATTGTTAAATATAAAAAAACTTAAAAAAGTATTGTATTAATATTTTTATAATGACAACTGTTAAAAAAAGTGTAGAGACTAAATTTACAAAAAAATTAAATAGGGATGGAACAGAAAATCCTAAATATGTTGATTTGCTTGAAGAAGATAAACCAATATCTGGACAAAAATTTGCTTGTGTTTCTTTTGTTTCTCCTGAAAATATATTAACACAAAAAAATCATTATTTTTTTGCAGAATTCCTAAAACATTTTGATTTTTCTAAATCAATAGAAAGATACAATCAATTCTTAAATTTCATTTCATTTAAATATAATTTGAAATTTGATGATTTGACCAAAGATTTCAAAGAATATTTAACTGAGGAAGTTGATACGGCAACACCTAGTTATGTAAGCGATGAATATAAAAATTTTATGGATGTAAATGAAGAACGACTAGGCAATGAATACGATATTGCGCAAAATTTTCAAACAAATACGCGCGGACTAAAAATACGTGGTGTTTATGCAACACAAGAAGAAGCTGAATTAAGGGCTAAAATGTTGCGTGAAGTAGATCCAAATCACAATGTTTATATTGGACCAATTGGTATGTGGATGCCTTGGGAACCAGAAGCATATAAAACAGGTAGAGTGGAATATTTAGAAGAGGAATTAAACCAGCTTATGTCTGAAAAAAATAAAAATGAATCTTATGCTAAAAAAGAATTTGATAAGCGTGTTTCGGAAAAGAAAAAAAATGCGATTGAGGAAAATAAAAAATTGGCTAAAAAAAGTGGAAACAAATTAACTCAGAATATTGATCTCGAGGGCAATCTAATTGGTGTAACAATACAATAGAAAATAATTTAACAGGTACTGGGCAAGAATCTACTACTGCTGATATTAGGAAAGAATTATTCGAAGGTGGATTAACAAAGAATGAAGAATTTGATTCTAATAAATATTATAATACAAAAAATAAAAAAGATTAAATTGAAATAAAAATATCGGTATAATTTATTTTATAAAAATATATTATGCAAAACAATAAATATTCCGAGCAAACAAACTTTGGATTGGTTTACCTATATCCAACAGGAACAGGAAAGAAAAATGTTGAGCCTATAAAAGAAGTAAAAAAAACAGTTGAAAAGAAAAAGAGAAAGAAGAAAAAAATAAAATTAAATAAATGTTATGAATGTAAAAAAAAATTAACGATTGTTCAACAGCAATTGACGTGTAAATGTGGTGCTAATTTTTGTCCAAAACATAGATTACAGAGTCAACATAATTGCTCAAAAATAAATAGCTTCGATGAAGAAAAATTTAAACAAAAATGTGGATTGGGTGGTGGAAAATTTAAACAAATCGAGGCGTTATGAATATTTCAAATTCTCTCCAACTTATTTAGATAAAAGTAATTTTTTTGCAATTATTAAAATATACTATTATTATATCTAATGAAAACTAGGAAGAATAATAAATCTCAAAGAAAATCTATATATAAAAAACGTACGCGTAAAAAACGTACGCGTAAAAAACATAAAAGATTACATAAACCACGAGGTTGTAGTTTAAAGACATCTGGAAAATATAAAAAAAAATATAAAAAATTAAATGGAAAAGGTTTAACATTGGGTATGATTACTGTTCCATTAAGTCCCGATAAACAATTTTTTCAAGTGTGTGGAGATTCATATATTGCAAGTTCACACATAACTTGGTTAAAAAGATATGGTGTAAGAATACTACCGATACCTTGGTCTACAAAAAAATTCGATTATTATATGAAACAATGTAATGGTTTTTATTTTCCTAGCGGAGGAGCATTCGCGGGAACACAAAAAGAATATTATAATTGTTGTAAAACTTTTTTGAATATGGCAATTAAAGAAAATGATAAAGGACGCTATACTCCAATTTGGGGAGGTTGTATGGGTATGCAACAGTTAATGATTATTGCTGATGGTAAGGATGATTTAGAAAAACTTTTACAACGTTTTGATTCATATGATAATTTATTATCCACATTAGAATTTACTGAGCAAGGATTAAATAGTCGTTTAATTAGAGATATGACACAACTACAAATAAATAAATTATCCAAACGTGAATGTACATTAAATAATCATAAAATGGGTATTACTCCTCACAAATTTAAACTCAAGAAAAAACTAAATAAATTTTTTAAAATTGTTTCAACTAGTGATGACAGAAAAGGTCGAACATATGTTTCAACCATTGAGGCATATCATTATCCTTTTTATGGTGTGCAATGGCATCCTGAAAGAAGTTCTGAGATGGATTATTTCGTTAAATTTTTCATAAAAGAAATGCGTAAAAATCCAAAAAGAAATAAAAAAAATACTAAAAAAATGTTTAGTAAAAAAATTGATTGTATGGGATACAGTAATTCACTTTATAAAAAATGTAATTTTTATTGGCATAAAAAAACATCAAAACATAATAGAAAATTATGTAATGCTGCTCAAATTCAAAAAAAAAGGAAAGAGACTGAGGAGACTGGGGTATAATTTAATGTATATATTTATAATTATTAAATATTTTGGTGTTGTAAATATTTAATGGAGAGAAAAAGAAATTTGAAGTTGTCTAATCAGTAAAATGAACTGGATAATTGTCAATATTCATAATAGGTTTTTTTTTAATTTTTTTTTTTTGTGTTTGATATTTATAAAATATACCCCTTTCTAATTGTCGCTGTGGTGTATGATTATGAACCGTTCGCGCTATCATTTTATATAATTTAAAATCAGGATATCTCTCATCACCGTTTGTTTTATACAAAATATTTTTACCATTATCATCTTTACACCAATCTACTATTAATTTACCAATTGGATTTATAACTACTTTCGGGTCTTCCACTTCGTCTATAAAATAATCATATAATGAACATCCTAGTCTGCATAAATCAAAACTCTTATTCGGTTTTAATACAGGTTTTTCATCATTTAAATACGGTTCACAATTATATAAAGTAGCAGCATCTCCTTTTGGGTGATAACTATCACTACAAATCACCTTGTTTTTATATCTATATATTGCTCTACCAAAATCAATTATCTTATAAATCCTACCATAGGTAGGGACTTTATAATAAACGTCATCGTATTTATAAAATAAATATTTTTTTTCAGTATTATTATACATAATATTATTCGTATGTAAATCATTATGCGTAAAATCAAACATTTTTTGGTAGGCTATTAAGGTCATTATAATTTGAAACAAACAAGAACGCCATTCTTCGTCCGATAATTCTTCAATGCTACCCAAACTCTTTTCATCATCATCATCGCTTTCCTCTAAGTCAAATTCATCTCCCAATAATGAATCTAATGTATCATCCATTTTTTCTAAACATATAATTTGCACGGGGAACGTTTTTATTTTACATTCTAATAATTCTTCAGATATACTGGAATAAGAACTATTGTCAGTCGATGTTCCATTATAACTACATACACTACCACTTTTAGATTTTGAAGAATTTGTATTTGAAATTCGTGAAGAACAACTCGAATCACTCGAGTTCGATATGCTTTTATGTTTTAAATTAACTGTAGGTTTTACCACATTCATTGAAATATCAGACATGTAAACGGTATTTTTATTCACAAGATTATTATGCGTATTTAAATTTTCCGTAGTAAGTTCGAAAACTGAGTCAAATATATCATTATTTATTGTATCCAATTTTAATTCTACGTTTTCATTTAATACCAATGGTTTTTTATTTGTTCTAGAATCTGAATCGGAAAAAAAATTAGTCGTTCCTTCTTCCACGTAAAATAATAAATTTTTGTTTTCTTGAAAAAATTTAGTGTCTAGTAAATATTCTAAGTCCTCAGCAATGTTAATTATATAGTTATTTTTCAATCCAATGAATGAACCATAAAAATCCAATCCGTGTATAAATTTATATTCATGGAAAGAACGACTTGTTAAATAAGAGAAAAAACTATCAACATATGCCGCATTATTGTAATCTAGTATTTTTTTATGACAATTATTTGACAAATCAGGTAAAGCTATGATTTTATCTTGTTCGTATGATTCATATTTTCCAGATAAATATTTAATCGGGTCTAACAAAGGACTATATTTAAAAAATACATCCCGTTTTATTTTTTTATCACCGTGTTTTACATTAATTTCGTAAGTCGAGTACGAATTTTTTTTTAATAAATCACACATATGGTATTTATGATTTATATTTAATGCTGAATAATTTTTTCCATTAAGTGAAAAAAATTGATTATATATAGGAATATAATTTTGCGCATTTTTAATGTCCGTAAAATCCGTTTTTTCTAAAGTTTCAAATAATACTAAATTATCATTTTTTTTATAATATATATCAAACATGTATATGGCTTTTATTTATATTAATAATTATAGTTTTTAACTTAAAATTTTTAATATTATTACGTTAGAATAATATTAAAAATTATATGACTTTTATTTATATCGATGAGTATTAGTAATCTGGAATTAAAAAAATTTGATATGAAAAATATCAATTTCAAAGCAGAGGGAGCTACTGGACCAGTAATTGTATTAATAGGACGTAGAGATACAGGTAAAAGTTTTTTAGTAAGAGATTTATTGTACCACCATCAAGATATTCCAATAGGAACTGTTATTTCTGGAACAGAAGCAGGAAATGGATTTTATGGTTCACTTGTTCCAAAATTATTTATTCATGACGAATATAATACAGCAATTATTGAAAATATTTTGAAAAGACAAAAAATTGTTGTAAAACAAATTAAAAAAGAAAAAACAGCATACGGACGCTCCAATATAGACCCCAGAGCCTTTGTTATTTTGGATGATTGTTTATATGATAACGGTTGGGCACGTGAAAAACTTATGAGATTGTTATTTATGAATGGTAGACATTGGAAAATTATGCTTATTATTACCATGCAGTACCCTTTAGGAGTTCCTCCAAATTTAAGAACCAATATAGATTATGTATTTATTTTACGCGAACCTTATCTTACAAATAGAAAACGTATATACGAAAATTATGCCGGAATGTTTCCTACTTTCGAATCATTTTGTCAAGTAATGGACCAATGCACTGAAAATTATGAATGTCTGGTTATTAATAATAATGCCAAGACAAATAGGTTAGACGAACAAATATTTTGGTATAAAGCAACATCACATAGCAGTTTTAAATTGGGTTCAAAAGAATTTTGGGAATTATCAAAAGATTTAAATTCAGATGATGATGAAGAGGATACATTCGATCCAAAAGCACAACGAAAAGGACCGATAATTAATGTAAAAAAAAATAGATGGTAAATTATTTTATATTGATTGGGAGTTTCCAAATACTATATGCCTCGACCAATTTCTTTTGTTCTCCCGTTTCCTTATTTTGAAATAATGACGCATTTAAATAAATGTCGCGATTATTAATATTATATATTCGAGATTTAACGAATATCAAATTATTTAATTTAATGGGTTTATAATAATTAATATTTAAATTGCTAGTCGAAGCTAAAAATTTATTAGCAAAACAAGTAAATCCCAATACTTCATCCAATACAGCAGCTGATGCTCCCCCATGAACAAACCCTGGTTGTCCTTCGCAAGTATTACCAAAATTCACAATACCCTTAATATCTCTAGACCAATGATAATGACTATCATTTTGTATAAAATAATCTCTTTTTAAAGTTTTTTGGCTATATAAAAAATTTCTTGATTTCATATTATCGTGTTTTAACCATAATAAATCATCATCTGTAGATTTCCTATATCCACTAGGAGGAACAGTATTTGTTTGTAAAAATCTTTTGAATATTTTTGAATTCAATGATTTAATCATTAAATAAACAAATCAATATGTATTTAAATATATTTAATTAATAAAATGTAAATGGAATTATCAGAAAAACAAAAAACTGGTTTGCAAAAACAAATAAAATCAACTTATTTTAAAGCATTTTTTGATTTATTAGAAGAAAAGGTTCGACAGGAACCACCGGATTACGAATGGATTGTTAATTTATATAAAGAAATAAGACATAAATTAACTTTCTTTTTAAAAAAAGGAAGTTATTTTCGTAAAGAAATAGAAGAAGGTATGGACGTTGAATTGTTCGATCAAATGTTAAGAAATAACGCCATAGGCGGAGTTGAATTTTACAATTTAGTAAATTTTGTATTTGAATCTACATTAAAATTAGGTAGCCCGGCAAGAGATAAAGAAGTAAAACAAAAACGCGATGAAATTTATGACTGTATGAAAAATGGTGGTATGTTTTGTCAATTGGTGCCACTTTTCATAAAAAATGCAAATGTTTGTATTGATTGGGTGCACGAAGATTTGGGGAATGTAAAGCAAAATCTCTCCAATTTAACTAAAAAATAATGATTGATATATATAAATGAATAATAGTGATTTATATATATTGACATTTATTGTAACGGGTTTATGGGATGTTGTTTTGCGTATAATGACGGAAAACTGGGAAAGTTTACCAAAAATTGTAAAAACAATATTGCCATTTATCGAATATTTAAAACCTTATTTTAAACAACATACCTTGTTAGCAGCAGCATTGATTGCCGCTTTCGTGGGAGCAACAACACAATTAATTATTATAAACATAATACCCTTTCCTACTACTATTCGAGAAATTAAAAATGGTAAAAATATGGTTTTATTTTTAACTTTATCATTTATTGTAAGTGCTTTATATGGATTTATTATGAAGTTTAGTAAATTATTTCCAGTTCTTGAAAAAACTTATTACAAAAGATTGGAAGAAAATCATAGTGTATGGAGAAGTATGTATCACGATGGTATTTCAGGGTTAATAGTTCAAATTACAATAATCGTTTTATTGATGATAAAAAAATATTTAGTAAAATAAATGACATCAACTAATATAATTTTTTCTATGATCAAAGAAAATGAATCTAAAATAGAATCATTGGAGAGAAAATTCGACGAAATCGATAATAAATTAGATATAATAATAAAAATATTAGATACTGATTTAAAAAAAAATTGTAAAAAAATGGGAGAACATATAGATTTTGTTGAAAATGTATATGATAATGTAAAAAATCCATTGGGATTTTTATGCAATAAAATTAATTATTTTTCAAAAAACAATGACAAATATACCTTACACGATCAAGAATACGTATTAACGGAAGAAGAAATTACAGACTGTTTTTTAGTAGAAGAATCAAATGATAAAATTAATGAAAAAAAGTAGATAATAATAATAATCCACCAGTAGCTGTTAAATTTTTCATAAACGCATAATAATTTGCACCTTTTGGTGGAAAATGGTATATCGATGTTGCTAACACAGTAAAAATTGCTAAACCGATACTTGATAAACAAGCCAATAGGGATAATTCTTGTGTTTGTATAGAATATAGTATTGTTATAGGTGCAACTATTTCAAGAATTACAACCAAGGCTATTATTAGTTGATAAAATATATTTGGTAAGTGTTTTATGAAAAACATTTTTTTAAAACCTTTTACCGTAGTATTAAAATGTAAAAATTTATTCACACCAGCTATAAAATACATCAATAAAATCATCGAACTATATATCAATAATTCCATTATATATATAGTTTATAAAATCTCTCCAATTTAACTAAAAAATAATCATTAGATATTATAAATGAAAACGATATTAATTTTGGGATATAAGTTATTGCCTTCAGGAAATATATCTAATATTTTAAAACAAAGATTAAATACGGGTATTAAATATTATAAAAAAGGTGATATGTTTTTAGTAAGTGGTGGTAAAAATAGGAATGTATATCATAGTGAAGCATACGAAATGAAAAAATATTTATTACAACGTATACCCAATGCAAAAATAATATCTGAATCCCACTCAATATCCACATTAGAAAATATAAAATTTTCCAAAAGGATATTAGATAATTATAACGATAAAGTTGTGCTTGTTTCGTCAAAAAACCATTTAAATAAAATAAGAAAAATTATAAGGGATTTGTATCCAGCTTTATCATGGAATGTAGTATATAAATAAAATATTTAAACATTTTTCGATTATACGATATAATGTCTTTTATTGAAATAGCGATAGTAATTTCATTTTTTACAATATTAATGGGGAGTGTAATATATACTTTTTTTAAAAATAAAAAATGTAAATGCGATAAATTAAACGTTTTTGGAAACAAACCCGCAAACGATAATTATCAAAATTGGGATGGACGACTTGATGATATGCCCGAGTTAATAATATAATATTGTATTTTATATATAATGAATTGTAAAATATCAGTATATTTAGCATATGCAATGGCAGTATACTGCCTGGCTTGTATATATTATATAGTAATGACACGCAATATTGGGACCCCATTTCGCGACAGTTTAAATGAAAATCAATTAAAAATTAAAAAGGAATCAGCATCCATTAGAAGAAACGCATTTTATCAAGGAATGGCTGTAGGATTTGTTTTATTATTAGTATTTCGACCTTTTAAAAGTTGTTAAATTTTAATGACATAATTAAAATTTAATTAAAATTCCGGTGTATTAGTAAAAATTTGCGTTTCCCCAATCGATGATGAAGGCGACCATTGATTAATGACGAAATCACCTATTATGACACTTAAATATACAATCAATGTATCTCTAAATAATATTTTTAATGGTTTGTTTTCTTTTAGAATAAATCTCATTTCGATAAATTTAAAAAGCAAATAAATAATTGCTACAGAAAATCCTGTAATAAATATTGATGTTGACATTAATATATATTATGAATTAAAGTTTTTCCTTTATTTTACGCAAATTAACCCAAAACCTCTATATCGTTTAGAATAGGATCTGGTCTTGTATCTATTTTTTTTTCTAAATTATTAATATCCAAATTATCCAATTGTAAATCAACTGAATCGAATATTTTAATCTTTTCTTCCTCATCGTCTTCTAATGCTTCTTCGGCTTTACGTTTTTCGTTTTGCTCTTTTGCAATTTTATCTAATCTTTCATCTGTTTTTGGTGCTTGAACGATAGATTCTTTATTTGTTCCTAAATCTAAAACAGAATCATTATCATTGAATGACAACGGCACTCTTTCTTTAACCTTTAGTGAAATATTATTTTTTTCTTGTTTATCATCTTCATTATTATCTTTTGGGTTTTCCTCCTCCACATTTTCTTTTACCTGTTTAGTATCAATTGGGGGATTAGGTTTCCAATCTTCATCAGAAGATTCTTTATTTACTAATAACGGTTTATCTGTTTTTACAATTTCCATATTATTATTATTATCCGTCTCTTCTATTTTTTTTTCTATATTTTCTTCCTCTTTTTGCGATACGGCTTTTTCAATTACTTCTTCAATTACTTCTTCATTTACAGTTTCATCCATATATGCCCTTAATATATTTTCAACTGGCATATTATCTCTAATCGTGTTTAAAATACATTCTTGAACCAATACTTCGCATTCTCGCATATTTTTTTGATATTGCAAAGGCATTATATTTTTTTCAAATAAATAAATATTACTATATAATTTTCTTGCAAAAGAAATATATATTTTGTGAATAAAATTAGACAATTTTGGAATATCTATATCAATTTTTTTTTGAACATTAGATACTCGAATAGCGGTTAAAATCTTTAATTGTGTAATATGTACACAAGTTAATAAATCTTCTAAATATGTACATCCACTTGTTTTTAATATTCTTGAGGTTTCTTCTTCTATAATTGTGGAATTCCATTTTGGAACTCGAGTTAAAAAATTTTGGAAGGTCATTAAATATTTTTCGTCTTCATCATTATCTGTGCATAATTGTGTAGCTTCATTAAATATGGATTTGATGCCTTCTATTATCAATGGTGTTAATATAGTCATTAATCTACTACTATATTCATTTTTTGCTTCCGATAGAACATTTACGTTATAATCGTCCATTTACACATATAATATATTTTCTAAAGTATTTGTTTCCGCATAAAAATAAAATATAAAATCGTATTCATAAATAATTTTTCATTTTTAAATTGTTTACGTATTTTATCGAAATAAATCAAATAATGATATTTTACATCCATTTTAATATTAATATCTTGTTCTACAAAATGAATCAAGTCAAATCCAGAATAACCTTTATTATATAATTTTGTGCTTATCTTATTCATATCGTTTAATTTAATTTTTTTATTATATATTAAATTTTTTATGTAAGTTAGTCTTTTATTATCCAATTTAGGTTGTTTTTTTTTATACAAGTGCAGGTTAATATATTCATTGTTTATATTCGGATAAGATACAAATATATTACAAAATCTTGATAATATAGGATTCAATAATTTTTCTTTGTTTTCAATAATAATAAAAAATCTAGTAGTATGACTAAATTGTTCAATGCATCTACGTAAAGCGGATTGTGCATCTACAGTAAGTTTATCAGCATTAAATAATATTATACTTTTAAAAATAATACCTTGTTTGTGTTGAATATTTATTTTTGCAAAAAATTTTAATTCATCGCGAATGAATCGAATACCTTTAATATGAGCACAATTTACATACATTACAAATGATTTTATATGTTCTTTATTAGATTTATAAATTTTATCAATAAACCAATTTAATATATCTCGTTTTCCAGAGCCTGAAGGACCGTGAAATATTATATGTGGGATTTTTTCTGTATTTATAAAATAAGTCAAATTGTTTTTAATTTTAGAATGTATATTTAGTTCCATTAGTTATGTATAAATTTTTGTTTTTAATTTATAAATTATTATTATTAATTTATAAATTTAAGCAACACTGTGTAAAGAATGTGTATATGGATTATTTTGAAATTGATTTACCATGTCATTTGTATTTCTTTTACAATTTACATTTACTTCTCTTTGATATTTGCCACTTACTCGTCCCATGGTATTTTGGTTCGGGGCTAATTTTGGCATATTTGCGTATACTTGTGGTCTATTTACAGCAGTGTTTCTTAAGTTTGTTACATTCATATTATTATTAAATAGTTTTTCATTTCCGTGATTATGAAAATTTTGTTTTAATAAAACCTCTTTATTTGGGTTTAAATGCGCATTATATGCTGCATTATAGGTTTGAACTTGAGTTTGAACGCCGCCATTGGGAGTATACATACAATTTGTTGTATCCCTTTGTTGATATGTTTTTTGTCTTGGGTTAATCGTATAACCACCTGAATGATTATGAAAACCCATTGCATGTCTATCATTATCAATCATTTGTTCTTTTATTGTAGTTTTTGGAATATCGGTAGATGACCATACTGTGCCATTTTTAACTCCCCAACTTCCATTATTGGGATTCCCCACAGGTCTCATGTTCCCAACAACATTTTCTTTTCTCGTTGGTCTTATAATATCTAAAATAGGCGCTACAATAGCATTCATATAACCACCATAAACCGCCCCCCATTCATTTTGCCCCCCAGTCAAACTTCTATTATTCACAAGGTTATCATATGTATCTTTATTATCATTTTGATTTTTTCTACCAGAAGCACTTGCTACACCAATATGTTTATCCGGACCATCCAAATGTTGTTTATGTGTTTCATCATATTTTCCCTGTTGGTAGATACCATTTTTATTTCTATTTGAATTACCAAAATGTTCTGATTGAATATTGTTAGTAGCTTTTAACATTATTGTTGAACGATTTGTCTGTGCTTCTCCACTAGCACCTGTTGTTGTCATCCATCTATCTGGCGTATTAATATAGTATGTATCAGGTCTATTTTTTTCAATTTTACCCTGATGGTGTTTAGTAGTAGCATGTGTAAATCCTTTTCCCGCATAAGCACCCAAAGTTTGTGTCCCATAAGAGACCTTTGGATTTGTTTCTACTCGCAATTGGTCTACTGTTTTAGGAAGCATTTTTTCTCTGGCATCCATTTGCGAATTAAATCCCCCAGTCCCTTCACTCGAATACCCCTTGTTTAATCCAGGTCCTACGCGTATTTCATCCCACGGTTTTGTATTATTTTGTGTATCGGTAATATTCATTTGCATTCTCTCTTGAATAAAATTATTTGTATTGGGTGTTCCGTAAATATGATGCATATTTTTTTCCGGTTTAAACAATGGAGCCTGTTCACGTTTAACAATATGTTCTTGTCCCATGCCCGTATACAAATTTAAGGTATCATTGTTTTCTGTAATCGATGGTTGCGAAACAGTAGACCCAAAAAAAGGCACCATATTATTATGTTCAATATTATTTTTATTCATTGTTTCTCCCGTTAGAGAAGTAAACGTTGTCGGTTTTTGCATTTTTTGTGCTTGTGAATAATTGTCATTTTTATAAAATTCCTCGACACCCGTTTTTCTACCATTATATTTTGAAACACTATGTACTACATCCTTAAAATCTTCAATCGGATAATTTGTAGGTTTATCTTTTATATTCGGTAATTCGCTTTGGAACGATTCTTGTATTGATTTAGGCTCTTTATTGTGATTTGATAATATATACATTATACCTAAAGCTGCGACCGGTATTGCCACTTCTGCCATTTATATATATCTTATAAATATTTTATTATAATTTAATTTATAAGAAAATATTAATTGTTTTTAGGACATGGAAATCGTGGTTTAAAGGAATCTCTTTCTAAAAGCCGAGTATTTATATTATTATGAAAATGTAATGCAACGTTTTCTTGTGGATTATTTAATAACTCATCTGTATTTATTTTTTTTTCTGGATTTCTATAAGACCAAGCAGGATGTGTAGTCCTACTTTGATGCGTCATAGTGGCTGAACAACTGGGATAATAATTTGAATAGGAATTAACGACATTTTTATTTGGATATTTTTCACTTGTGCAATATTTTGTCAATTTTCTTGTATAATTTTTTAAATCACTATCAATATCAATAGGATGACCATTTAAAACATTTCTTAAGTTTGCTCCCCATTTTTGCATTCTTATTTGTGGATCATTTATAAAACAACTATTGTTTCCAGGACCAGGCGTATTTAAATAATATCTTCCAGTCCCAGTTGATTGTTGTAAGCTTTTTTTAATTCTTGCATCATCATAATTAAATCTGGTATTAGACATATATATATGTTAAATATAATATTTAAATTTAACATATTTAATCCATAAGATGTTTAAATTTCTTTACATAATTTAATAATAATTCAGATTCAATTGGGTATTTTGCTTCTATAATTTTTTCTAAATCTTTTATACTAGCATTGGGATTTTCTTTTGTAGTTTTCATTGTTATTCGCATTAAATTTTTTTTATAATATTTTTCGGTTCCACTAAATTGTTCTAATCCCCCCGTAAATTTATTTGTTTTATTACTTCTTACTTCTTTGGGAATACCCCATAATTTTTCATAATTATCCCTTGCTAAATTTTTTTCTATAGGTAAATCGGGTTGTGAAAAAGAATAATCCTTAAAATGTCTTAAATATGTACATACAGGTAAATGTTTATGTAAATAAGTATTGTATTGATTTATAGTATAATTTGGTTTAAAATGTATTATTTTTGAAATTTCATTAAGTATATTTATATTTCTAGATAACTTATTTTTTTCGTGTACAGGGGTATGTTCTTCATTAAAAATTACACTTCCCATCGATGTTTCTTTTCTAAAAAGTTTATCATACAAATATATACCAGCTTTTAATTGTTTGCCGTCATGAGCCATTTATATATTTTTATATTATAATAAATAAAAATAAAAACATTAGAATGTCATTTCTGGTGCTTTAACAGTTTTACCCGTTGTTCTATCGTAAGTTGGTAAAAATCTATTTTGCTTAAATAACAAAGCATTAATTGTTTGATTTTTTAATAACAATTCCGCCCAAATTGGTTGTCTAAATTCAAATTCGTATTCTAAATCTTCCGATTCAATATCAGGATATGTTTTTAAAATTTCTTCAATTAATTTTATATAATTCTTTTTATAAACATTATTAATTGGTTTACCAAATAAATCATCATAATGGTCTTCAATAGTTTTTTTGTCAGTGAGTTTTTCTATAAAATATTGAGACCAATATCTATTGTTCATATAAATATGTTTTTTTATACTTTTAATAGTATAAGTAGGATACTCTTCGATTATTTCTTTCAATAAAGCCAATATTTTATCATTATATTGGTTGTTATGATATTTTTTGTCAAATATTTTTTCATAAACAATATATTCAATTTTTCGACTTGCTGGATCTTTTTCTAAATTTTTTATAAATTTCATTTGTAAAATAGATTCATTAAATCTATAATTTAATTTTTTTTCAACATCTTTGAAAATAATACCCGGATTTGCATCAAGAATATTTTTTATTTCGTTTAATATTTTTTTATCATATTTAAAGCCACCCGGTCTCCCATATAATGAATTGTATACTTCATAATGAGGTTTTAATGTAATAAAAGGAAGCTGATTAACGAAATGCGCCACATTACCCTTATTTCTATATAATTTGGACGTCATCATTTTATTATCATTATACGTCGATACCGTTTCCTGAACAAAAATAACAATCTTTTCGTATACTTCAATTTCCGCAGGATCTAAATACTTCACTGTGTTTAACTTTGTTAAAATATATGAGAAATTATATGTGTTAAAGTTTACATTTTCAATCTTTCTACTAATCAATGGTTCTACAAAATGTTCAATAAGATATAATTTTATTTTTTTTAATGTTAATTCATCATTGGTTAAAGATACGTTTCTACCCCCAACAGTTTGACTTCTAGATATTCCTAAAAGATTTATTTGATTTCCTTGTTCATTCCCTGTTAGACTATTTACAACACCACTCATGTTATACTATATTTTGATATAATTTTTCTAGTTCTAATGTAAACGACCAATCCATGGTATTTAAATTTACTGGTTTTCCAAACATATCTAATAATTTAATACTAAATTTTTTTAAATTAGTCGGACCTGCATATATCCTTGTTTTAGAATGAGTTACATCGGAGTCCGGGGTATCGTCGATTTGTATACCATATGACGCTGTTCCAATATTTAATTTTGCTAAAACATGCGTGTCTATAAATGTATTATCTAAACATATAATATTATTATTTGTTTGATTTATTGTAAAATCATTCAAACATATATAAACATATCTATCGCCAGCAGCATCAAATAAGCCTTCAGATACAATATCACTTCCTATATTTAAATATTTTGCATTTCTAAATCCCAATGCCCATCCAGCTGTCTGTAATAATGATTTCGTATTATCATTAACAAATATTAAATTCATGTATAAAAAATTAGTTCCACTTTTTTCTTGAGTAATATTAAATCTTGATTTTAAACTTATTGGATCTATTTTAAATTCTATTTTTTGCATACGCCGCTGATGTTCGGTTTTCTGTCCATCAAACACACCCGTTGCATTATCTTTAAAATATGTCGTATTTAAAAAACTAGTCAATTGTTGGACTGTATAATTTCCTTCAGGTATAACTATTTCATGAATATATCTTGAATCGGGAACTTCATCGCCCCCATCCCCAGCAGCCATGACACGTTTTCTACTAGTTCGATTTACTTCAAATAATTCTACAAAAAATATATTATTTCCTTTTTCTGCTTCAAATAAATACCAAGTATTTGGTAAATTCACAGAGGTTAATCGTGCAGATAAAACATTTTCCACATTTACAGGTAATGTATAAGTATAATTAGTAGGCGATTCATTATAATAATCATCTCTAAAAACACTATTTATATGTAAAGATATGGATTGTGTTTCTTTTTCCAATTTATTCACAATACCTTTTGTATGTTTTTTACTTCTAACGTGTTGTGGGCGTTGTCTTGAATTAATTAACATATTAGTTCTTTGTAATTGTCTATTTACCGATGATTTTGGTACAATCGTTCCCTGCAAACTCATTATAATATAATTATTTATTTAATTTTAAGTAATTATATTATTTTTAAATTTATTCACTGTCGGTTGTAATATTTGTTGTTGCAGAATAAGCGCTATCGCCATTATTTGAATTTCTTACTGCTACTTTTATAGCATATGCTGTTCCTGCTGATAAAGAGTTAATTACATATGAATTACCAGTCGCATCAGAAGCTAAATTTACAGTACCATATTGACTGTTTCCATCAACATTTATATCATATCTTGAAATATTTAATGAACCATTTGGATTATTATTATTGATACTTATTGTAATTGAATTTGTTGTTTTTGAGGATTCACTAAAAGTAGGAGCATTTGGTAATGTAGACATATTGATAGAACTAGAGGCAGCACTATCTGTCCCAGCATTTGAATTTACATTTGTAATAGTGTATTGTGTATTTGCCGCTAAACTTGATAAAGATACATTTTGTGCGGTAGCATTTGCTGCTGTATTGGTTGGAGTTTTTGAAGTAGTAGTTGTCGAACCGCCTGATGGTGTATGACTTACTTTAAATGTGTCAATAGTTGCTGTTCCAACAGAATTATTATTCGTGGAAGTAAATGTTAATCCCGAAGTTGAAACGGTTGACGTTGTTGCAATTGTTGGTGCGGCAGGTGCTGTATATTCTGTTCTAGCACTTGAATAACCGGTTGTTCCGCCAACAGCTACATTTTTAGCCTTAACACTATATTGCGTATTTGATGCCAAACTAGCAATTTGAGTATCACTCGTAGCATCACCCGCTGAATTAGAATTTTTATCTACTTCGCTTTCTGAACCACCAGACGGTGTATAACTAACAACATTTTTTGTAATGGCTAAAGAACCATTAGGATTATTATTTGCTATATTTATATTTATAGATGATGTTGTATTTGCTGTAGAACTGTCTGCTACTGTTGGAGCATTTGCCAAGGTTGTTTCATTTATACTGCTTGATGCAGCACTTTCTTTACTAGCACTATTTATATTTTTAATGGTAATTGCATATGTTGTATTTGCCGATAAATCACCAATAGCAGTATCAGTATTTGTAGCATTTGAAGCTGTAGCACCTGCTGCTTGTGTTTTATGTTCTGCTCCTCCTAAAAATATTTTATAATTATCGATAGTTAATGTGCTTGCTGTATTATTATTTGAAATTAAAATATTAGCGGATGTTGTAGTGTTAGCAGTTCCACTAGCAGATAATGATGGCGCTACTGGTAATGTAGTAGCAGTAGTGCTACCCGAAGAAGCACTATCTCCCCCAGTTCCAACATTAACACAAGTTATAGTATATGTTGTATTTGCTGCTAATCCTGTTAATGAAGTATCTACACCCGTTGCATCTGCTGCTGTATTAGACGGTGTTTTTGCTACCGGCTGACTGACACTGTTTGTAGGGCTATGAGTTACTTTATATCCACTTATTGCTAGAGAACCATTTTCATTACTATTTGCTACGTCAAAATTAACTGTGGTAGTTGTGCTTGCTGTTGAACTTGCTGATAATGTTGGCGCTAAAGGTAGAGTTGTTTCATTGACACTATTAGAAGAAGCACTTTCCATACTAGCACTATTTGCATTTTTAACTGTAATTGCATATGTTCTATTGGCTGATAAATCTGCTAGTTGAGTATCAACGCCTGTAGCATCTGCTGCTGTATTAGCGGGTGTTTTTGATACAGGTTGTGATTCATTGGCATCTGGACTATGGGTTATTTTATATGTGCTTATTGCCAGCGAACCATTGGCATTCGTATTAGCTACATCAAAATTAACTGTAGTTGTAGTATTTGCTGTCGAACTTACTGATAAAACAGGAGCTACAGGCAATGTTGTAAAACTACCTGTTGTTAAGTTGTCATTTCGTAAACCGTGTTCGTTTTCTAGATATAAATGATTTAATGTATAGGTTTTATTTGATACTAATGGTGGTGATGTTCCTACTACAACACTACTATGACCATTTGAAGTGGTATCACTTGGTGTAATTTCATAATCTGGTGTATGACCAGAACTAGTTATTTCAAAATAATATTTACTTATGGTGGCAGTGTTAGCATCCTGTGAATTATTTACAAATACACCAACCGCACTAGTGGTGGTGGTAGAAGCATTTTGTGATATATCCGCATTAGCAAAATTACTTGGTCTAGTATACATAGTAACCATTTTTTTGTTTCCAGATAAATCATTTCCTGTTGTAAAAGAACTAACCGATTGAAAACTAATATCATATGCACCATTAGGATGCGTTAATCCTGTAATACTAAGATCAGTATTTGTTTCATTTTTGCCACCATTTACGGCAGCGTGTTCACCACTTCCTGTATCAGTATTAGCACCATCTAAGGTATATTCATATAAATAACCACTAATATCATGAATGGTAGTGCCAACGTTAGGATTTGTTAATGAAACCTTAATAGTATCTACTGCTGTATTAGCATAGTCTGTTCCACTACTATGTAAAATTTGCGCTACATCTGAATTTCCAAAATTAGCTGGAGCTGTATGTATTTGTCGTTTCATTTTACTGTTGCTATAACCATGTGTATTAAACATATTTACACTTACATCATACAATGAATTTGCTGTTAATGAACCTATGCTTATTGAATTAGAATCTGTTGGACCTGTATTAGTAGCAGAATCTAAAGCTCTATTTGTCACCCATCCAGAACCAGCACTTATATCGATATCATAACCACTAATATCAGCACTTCCACTAATTTGTGAATTATCAAATTTTAATTTTACTACAGTTGTTGTAGATGCTCCAATATTTTGTGATACATCAGCAGAAGCAAAATCACTAGGATTGGTATATCCTATAATACCAATATAACTATTACTCAAATCATTCACTGTATTAAATAATGATAAACTTAAATCATAAGCATAATTAGCGGATAAATCACCCAAACTAACATCTGTATTTGAATCCGTTGGTCCTTTATTAGTAGCTGTATGAACTACACTACTTATATCACTTGTTCCGACTATTTTACTCCTTGTATTGTATCCGCTAATGTCTAAGGTTTGTGCCGTTTGAGAGTTGGCTACAGTAAGCAAAATAGTATCTGTAGCATATGTTGCTGTTTGTGATACATTTCCTGCTGAAAAATTACTAGGTCTTGTTGTTCCTGTAGCAGCTATTTTATTGTTGCTCATGTCTTCAGTATTTATTAAATGAGCACTTAAATCATAAGTTGTATTTGCAGAAAGGTCGAGTAAACCAACATCTGTATTTACAGAATGAGCAGTTGCCGTAGAAGGTGTAATTTCTTTTATTCCGGTTGATGAATTTGCTCCATTATTTCCACTAAAATCAAAAACAATTTTACTAATATCTAATGTTGTTTGTAATTGCCCCAGATTTACATTCATCATTAAAGTAGTGTTTGTTGTATCTGTCAAGTTTTGACTTACATCATTACTAACTAAATCAACTGGTTTTGTTAACAATACTATGTTTAAATTTTCACTACTAATATCGTTTACATTCAATATATTAAAACTACAATCATATTTGGAATTAGAGAATAAATCGGTTAATGTATAACTATTTGATTCCGTAGGTCCATCATTTGTTGCATTGATGTATTGTTTTATTCCACTGTTATCCAATGTATCACTTACTAAACTTAAATTATTATTGTATTTTAAATAATATCCGCTAATATCTAATGATAAAGCAGGTTGATTGTTGTTTATTTCTAATACAGCACTACTAGTTGAATAAGATGATGTATTTTGCGATACATCAGTTGTTGTCGATGTAGTTGGTTTTGTTGTGCCGCTAATATCCAACATATTCACTTGACTCATATCATGAATATTAAACTGATTCGCACTAAAGTCATAACGTGTATTTGCTACTAAACTATTAATAGAGATATCTGTTAATGAACCACTAGCATCCGTATTTGAAGCGGATTTATAAACTATTCCACCATTGTAAAATGAACCATCCGATTTATATCCACTAATATCAAAAATGAATCCACTAATATCCGCTGTTCCCTGCAATTGTCCTTTTGTCCAATTAAATACAATAGCATTTGAGCTTGAATCTGTGACATTTTGGGATACATTCGCATTTGTAATAGCAACAGGTCTGGTGTAAACACTTAATCCTATTTTGTCTCCGTCAATATTTTGGGTATTGACTAAATTAACACTCAAATCATATTTCATATTCCCCGATAAATCATTTAATGAAACATCATTATTAGATGCATTGGGTCCAACATTTTCAGGAATTTTTGTTATTGTATCTGTATGTTCTGTTCCACTAATATCACCGCTAAATAATATCGTAATAGCGCTCATATCTAATGTTCCAGCAGAATCTTTGTGTTGAATTGTTAAAATTACCTGATTATCACTATAATCACTACCTCGATTTTGAGTTGCATCGGCAGCAGTGAATGCGGTTGGTGCTGTTGCTCCCTGTAAAGCTAATATTGAATTACTTAAGTCATGAACAGAACCTATCAAATTAATGCTCAAATCATATAAAGTATTTGCCAATAAACTATTCAATGATACATCATTATTAGAACTATCAGGTCCTTTATTTATAGCAGTTTTTATAATAGTTCCTGACGATGCTCCGTTGTTCCCACTATAATCAACTTCATAACCACTAATATCTAATGTTCCCGCTATTTGCGAATTAAGAACATTCAATACAATAGCATTCGAACTCGAATCTAACATATTTTGACTAACATCAGTTGCTACAAAATCACTAGGTCTTGTTGTGCCACTAATATCTAATTTTGCATTACTCATATCATAAATATTGAATTGATTTACACTTAAATCATATGTTGTATTTGCCGATAAATCGTTCAATGAAACGTCATTATTTGTATCTGTTGGACCTTCATTGGTAGCATCTTTAACGATAGTTTGTAATGAAGCATTCGCACCATTATTTCCACTAACGTCGAATGTATAACCACTAATATCCAATGAACCGGCTACTTGATGGTGCAACACTTTCATTACTAATTTTGTTGCTGTTGTATCAGTTAAATTTTGACTAATATCTGCCGCTATAAAATTAGTAGGTCTTGTTACAGCATACTCTGCTATTTTCGCATTGCTCATATCATAAATATTGAATTGATTAACACTTAAATCATATCGAGTATTTGCGGACAAATCATTCAATGATACATCATTGTTTGTTCCTTCGGCAGTCTCAATTACTGCATCTTTAACGATAGTTTGCAATGAAGCATTTGCTCCATTGGTTCCACTAACATCAAACGTATAACCACTTATATCCAAAGAACCGGCTATTTGATGATGATAAATTTTCATTACTAATTTTGTTGTTGTTGAATCTCCGATATTTTGACTAATATCTGCGGCAATAAAATCCGTCGGTCTAGTAACACCATATTCTGCTATTTTCGCATTACTAATATCATAAATATTGAATTGATTTACACTTAAATCATAACGAGTATTAGCAGATAAATCATTCAATGATACATCATTGTTTGTTGCTTCTGCCGCCTCATTTGTAGCACCCTTAACGATTGTTTGCGATGAAGCATTTGCTCCATTAGATCCACTAACGTCGAATGTATAACCACTGATGTCCAAAGAACCTGCTATCTGATGATTATATATTTTCATTACTAATTTTGTTGTTGTTGTATCTCCAATATTTTGACTAATATCTGCTGGTATAAAATCGGTTGGTCTAGTAACACCACTAACATCCAATTCAGCATTACTTAAATCAAGATATTTTCCAACAATATTTACGCTTAAATCATATAATGTATTTGCTGATAAATCATTTAATGATACATCATTGTTGGTAGCAGTAGCGCCTTTATCGGTTGGCACATGAAATATTGTTTGTAAACTAGCATTCGTACCATTTGTTCCGCTTATATCAATACTGTATCCACTTATGTCTAATGAACCAGCACCCTGTGAATTAAATATTTTCATAACTAAAGCATTCGAACTTGTATCTCCAATATTTTGACTAATGTCCGTTCTTGCAAAATCACTAGGTCGAGTAACCGCACTTATATCAAATTCTGAATTACTTACATCATTTACATTAAACAAATTAACGCTTAAATCATATAAAGTATTTGCTGATAAATCATTCAGTGATACATCGTTATTTACAGCATTACAACTAGCATCTGTTGGTTTTTTTATTATAGTTTGTAAACTAGCATTTGCCCCATTAGTTCCACTAACGTCAATTTCATATCCACTGATATCTAATGTATCTGCTAATTGTGAATTATCTATTTTCATTACAATCGTGCTACTTGAAGTATCTGTTAAATTTTGACTAATATCATTATTAGAAAAATCACTGGGTCTAATATTAATGCCCGTCAGAGTAACTTTTGAATTACTCATATCATAAATATTTACCAAATGTACGTCAAAATTTACTGTATTGTTTGCCTCACCAGATAAAAGAGAAGCAGCAAATGAAATATCTCTATTAACGGCATCAGAAGATGAATCGGTTAACGCTTTCTTAATGACACTCCCTGTTTCTGGTGTAATAATGACTTCACTAATATCTACTGTATTTGCATCTTGTCTATTATTAACATTTATTACAATTAATGTTGCTGTTGTAGCAGGAGCATTATTACTTACATCATTAGCACTAAAATCTCTAGGTTTAGTTAATCCACTGATATCTATAAATGTATTGCTCATATCTTTTGTATTAAATAAACAAACACTCATATCATATACAGCATTTGGATGGTTTAATCCGTTTAATGATATATCATTATTCGAACTATTTGCGCCTTTATTGGTTGCTGTTTTTGTAAATGTTCCAGTATCATTATTGCTTCCATTTACTGAATATTTAACGGTATAACCACTAATATCTAAAGATGTTGCGACGTCTTTATGAATTACACTCATCATTATTTGATTTGTAGAAAGATCATTATAACTAGTTCCAAAATTTTGCGATACATCTGTCCCATTTGTCAAGAAATCCGTTGGTCTGGTTGTTCCAGAAGCGGCTATTTTCGCATTACTTAAATCATGATATTTTCCAACTATATTTACACTTAAATCATAATATGTATTAGCTGATAAATCATTCAATGATACATCTGTATTCAAAGCGTTTGATGTTTTATCAGTCGGAGTTATGACGACTGTTTGTGTCGATGCATTCACTCCATTTGTTCCACTAACGTCAATGGTATAACCACTTATATCTAAAGTTCCAGATAATTGTGAATTATTAATATTTAACATTAATGTATTTGAACTAGTATCTCCAATATTTTGACTAACATCTGCTGCTACAAAATCACTTGGTCTTGTTGTTCCTGATAAATCCAAATAAGCATTACTTATATCTAAAAATTTACCTATTATATTAATACTTAAATCATATACTGTATTTTCTGATAAATCATTTAAACTAACATCATTATTTGTTGCGTTTGGTGATTTATTTGTTGCTGTTTTAATTATAGTTCCTGTATTCAATACAGTTTTACTAAGTTTTATTGTTTGTGAAGTTCTTGTTGTTGCTCCGTCGCTAAATAAATTATCTGTTAAGCCCATATACCAATTGACTAGTCCCCCACCTCTTGTACTAATATTAGATATAGTTGTTGTAAGAGTCACACTTTGATTTTCACTATTTAAATATGGACCAACTATTACTGTATCTCCGACGCTAAATCCGGTTTGAAAAAAAGTTTCATTTCCTAATGAGGGAAAAACATTTCCTTCTTCATATATTTGATTTGTATTTCTTAAATTTGCTTGTCCTGAATAAACTGTATTATTACCAAAACTTGCAACATATTTCACTTCATAACCACTAATATCCAAAGAAGTAGGATTTTGTGAATTAAATATTTTCATTACAATAGTGCTTGAACTTGTATCCGTAATGTTTTGACTAATATCTGATGTAGCAAAATCACTAGGTCTTGTAACTCCACTAACATCTAATTCCGCATTACTTAAATCTCGATATTTACCTACAATATTAACACTTAAATCATATACTGTATTTGCGGATAAATCATTTAATGATACATCATTGTTTGTAGCTGTTGCTCCTTTATTGGTAGGAACTTTAATGACAGTTTGTAAACTAGCATTAGCACCATTATTACCACTAACATCTATAGTATATCCACTAATATCTAATGAACCCACGCCTTGTGAATTAAATATTTTCATAACTAAAGCATTTGAACTTGTATCTCCAATATTTTGACTAATATCTGTTCTCGTAAAATCACTAGGTCTAGTAACTCCACTAACATCTAATTCCGCATTACTTAAATCTCGATATTTACCCACAATGTTAACACTTAAATCATAAAGTGTATTATCCGATAAATCATTTAAGGATACATCATTGTTGGTAGCATCTGGACCTTTGTTGGTTGGCACCTTTATTATTGTTTGTAAACTAGCATTTGCGCCATTTGTTCCACTAATGTCAATAGTATAACCACTAATATCTAAAGAAGTAGCGTTTTGGCTATTAAATATTTTCATGACTAAAGTGCTTGAGCTTGTATCTGTAATATTTTGACTAACATCAGTAAAAATAAAATCACTAGGTCTAGTAACTCCACTAACATCTAATTCCGCATTACTTAAATCTCTATATTTACCTACAATGTTAACACTTAAATCATATACTGTATTTGCGGACAAATCATTCAATGATACATCATTGTTTGTAGCTGTTGCTCCTTTATTGGTAGGAACTTTAATGACAGTTTGTAAACTAGCATTCGT
>Ga0206131_10001115_pt1 | contig 35298 bp, 42 predicted proteins | sample Helgoland_Spring_FD_148636 | JGI IMG/M metagenome (GOLD analysis project Ga0206131, IMG submission 148636) | Pelagic subsurface seawater microbial communities from Kabeltonne, Helgoland, North Sea - Helgoland_Spring_Bloom_20160517_1 | ecosystem: Environmental > Aquatic > Marine > Epipelagic ... | reverse complement strand
CTTCGCCGATGCACTACGTGCTGCATATTTGTATATTAACTAACTAACTATTATTATAGTAATGTTAGAAAATAATTTTTAAAAATAAACTAATTTTGTTTTAATTATTCAGAATCTTTAGTAAAAAGTTTAAATCAATAGTATTTAGTAGTAATTAGTTCTTTTTTTAAAGTTTTCTGACTTGTCTTGTATATTTTTTTTTAACTTATCAGAGTTTTTAGTTCTTTTTTTTAAGTATTTTGTATTTTTTTCATTTTCAACAAAAATACAAAATGTTTCTAACATATTTGTTAGCATATATCATCACAAAACATAAATGTCTTTTTCATTTATTGATTTTCAGTCTCATTTACTTGATTATTTTACTATTTGTCTAATTTTGATTAATCACAGCATTTATGGTCTCATAATTGTAGATAAGTTGATATTTATGCTAACAAATGAGTGTTTACATCATTTCAACAAAATATCATCGCCGCATCCCGCTGCATATATGGTCTCATTAATTACAAATCATTAGTTGTAATATTTCCAGAACTCGGCACATAATTGCCATGAAATTGCAAACCCGTCAAACCAACATAACTCTTTTTTGGCTCTATTGACATAAAATACTTCTGTAATAACTCGATCCGACAAGTCTTCGAACCCGACGCCCTATTTGAATTCAATTTCGCCCTATTCGAAACCTCGTCTTCACCAGTTTTCTCAGGAACAACCATGTGTCTGATATCTATTTGTTCACCATACCAACGAGGACATGTAGATTTATACATATAAAAATCCATTATATATAACTTAGTTCTTTTTTTTTATGTTATAATTATAAAACTATAATTTTCGTTCCTTTGAATTATTTTTGGAGAGAATTTCATTTTGATTCAATAATAGATTCTTATTATAAATATATATATGATATAAATTTTTACAGTTATCATTCACCTCATCATCCGTTTTTCCTAAATTTTTTTCCAATTCTTTGCAAGATATCCATTTTCTAAAATAATACATCGATACCAACCCCATTACACCAGAATTATAATTATTCATAATATATATTAACTATTATAAAATATTTAATATCTATTAATTATTCGCTTTAAAACCTATACCCCTTACACCCAATTCTGTCTTGGTTTTCTCAACCAAAGCACCAAATGATAATTCCACAGTATCACTATCTTCATCGAATTTGTCATACGAATCCGTATCAGCAGACATCACAGTCGTTTCAGCCAACGATACTATCACATCATACGGATTCGCATTCGCACCAGGACGACGATCCTCCAAATATCCACAACCTTCCACAAAACTACATCGAGGAATCCTTACCGATGCTGTTCTATCCGCAACACCGCTTGTAAATTTATCCCAACTCGAAGTCTCATGAAATCCTGTCATTCTCATTTTATTATATTCACCATAAACATTCATATGTTCCAAATGTTTCTTTTCCAATAAATTTACAGCCTCCATTATATATTTATATCCACCAGGTCTTCTCATCAATATAGTACTATAATTCGTGTGTAAACCACTACCATTCCAATCACCATCTTTTGGTTTTGGATGAAAAGTAACACCATAGCCCTCTTGTTCAGCTATCCTTTGCAATACATATCTGAATACAGTCAGATTATCTGCCGCCTGTAATCCAGAACCTCTAATCTGAAATTCACATTGACCAGGAGCAACTTCCAAATTCCAACCACAACAATCCAAATGACCTTCAATACATATCGTCTCCTTCATTACCTTTTCGGCTATCGAACGAACCTTCGATACCTCATTACTTCTTCCTACACCACAATAATACTTTCCTTGATTTTCAGGAACAATAGAACCATCCCGTTTCCAACCCAAAATATCCATCGTTTCCAAATCATAAAAGAAAAATTCCTGTTCAAAACCAAACCACAAATCACTATTCTTCAATTTATTCGACTCAAATAATTCTCGCGCAAATTCTCTTTTATTATCAGGATGCGGCTTCAACTTCACACGCCTACCTTCCAAATCACCATACACCTTATCAAATTCATCTTGTCTCGCTTTTATATCAGTATCATGAATCCATGACGATATCTCTTCCTGTATAGTTGTCTTTTGACCACTCATTGTTGACATCAATCCAGTCTCGAATTGTAAATCACCATCATCATCTCTATCGGGAATCCACAAATCACAAAATACAATCTGCGAATATTTTTGATTATTTAACGTTCTAAAAGGATCCATACATTTAAAATAAGGACGCAAATATACCTCCGAATCCTTTGCATCAGATTGACCTGTAGAACTCCCATCGAAATTCCAAATAGGCGTTGTCTTTATTGTATCATCCCAACACACAGATGGCATGATTTTTGTCTTTGACCTAAAATTACCTTCGGCATCCTGCCACACATACTCCAATACTGCTCTTTGTTGTCTTTTTCTTATCGGCATTATATAATATTTTTATTATATTCTTTTTAATATATTTTTTAATATATATCTTCTTTTTCATCATAATCACTAGTAAAACATTCTTTATATATTTTTCTAGTTTGTTTCTCTTCATATATTGTAATACAAAAACATAAATATTTTCTTACAAATTTACTCCACATATATTATAGCACTATTAAAATAATTATATATTCATTTCGGAACATTTGTCAATCATTCTGATTTTAAACAAGTTCGTCATTAACATAAATATACAAATTATTTTAAAGATTTAGTCTTTCCACGAAATCCCTTCTTCTGTCCACGGGCAGGTATCTGCTGTTGACTCTTCGTTCCGGTTCGTCAAGGCTTTATAAATTTCTTCGGTCCAAATTCCTCTTGCATTCTAAAAGACCTCACATCATCTTTTTCACAGTGCCTTAATTTACGTTTTTTACAAGGATATTCTTTCTTCAAATCATTTACATAAAAACTCGGCTTCGATAAAACATTCCCCATATATTATTATATATTCATATCACTTTAAATTTCTATCTCATATAAAATATCCGTTTGCAAAATCTCTGTTTCTAGTGCCTTTTTCTCAGTTTTTTCTACATTTTTAACCTCTTTCATTTCTTTATAAACAGGCTTATCCTTTTTATCACCCTTTTCTCTTACATAACACCAAAATTTAAAACAATTAACCAATGAACTCATTTACATTAATCTAAGATTAAATTTCACCCATTGCCTCCTTTATCATAACACGCCGTTTGATCGCTTTCACTATTCTATCCTTATCTTTATTCGTTATCTTTTTCGTAAATGTAGCAACCATGTGTTGCCACATAGTATGCTCCTTGTGTCCTAAAGTTAAATAATTTGGATGCTCTTTCTCCCAATCTTCCAACATTATAATATGTTTCACCCTGATCTGTTCGGCAGCTTTAATTATTTTCTCCGCATCTTCCTTCTTCCACTCATCATTATCCTTTATATAAAATTTATTCCTCTTTTTATCCACACAATGAATCGGACGCTTATTCGCCGATAAATCCTCCAATTCCTTTATCACAACATTCGATACACCATCTTCCAATCCTAAACTATTCGTTTTTAAAACATCCTTCACACTCAATTGTATCTTTTTCACAAAATCGTCTAAATTTAACGCGTCTTTACAATGCTCATTCAAATATACATTGATAGATATGTTATTTGTATTATTTGTAGTTCCTGCCAATTTCATGGCATTTTGCACATCATCAGGCTTCCAACTTATTTCTCTCAATAATTTGATCATATCTTCCTTACTATAATCAACTTTCTTACATTTCTTTTTATGTTTTCTTAAACCTCCTCTCGTGTGATATTCCTTTTCACAAAATTCACATATATAACTTTTGCAACTTTTTGCAACTTTTTCATCTATTTTGGACCCATTTGGACCCACATTTTCTTTGTGTTTTATGGTCTGTAAATGTTTATCATAACTACTTTTTCTAAACGTAAAATAATCACAATATTGACAAGAATATGATTTTGCAACTTTTTGCAACTTTTTCTCTTTTTTGGACCCCATATATAAATTGTCCAGATTTATTTTTAAGTATTTTATTAATTACTCGATTTAGTTCCTTTTTTTTAGTGCCTTTTTTTAAAATTATGTAGGCAAATTTTTTAGACAAAAAAATGCGTTTTCCCCCCATCATCTAGACAACAACCTAAAAAAAGGAACTAAATCGAGCGGTTTTTGAATCTAAAAGTTTCTCATATATAAAAATTGGACAAATATAATTGTCCAAAATACGATTTCAAAAAAACTTTATAAAAAAAAAGCCACGGATTTAGTTCCTTTTTTTTAGTGCCTTTTTTTCAATAGTTCATTTTATTTAAATTGAAAAAATATTTAATAACTTTATACTATGTTATACTATGCAAGACACGGGACTCAATAGAAATACAAAAGATCAATATTTCACCAAAAAGGAAGTTGTAGATACTTGTCTTCAACATTGGTATGAAAAAATTACCCCCAAACAAGACGAACTAATTATTGAACCTAGCGCCGGAAACGGCGCTTTCAGTAATAAAATCATGGATACTCACATCAGCTTTCAAGCTTTTGATATCGACCCAAAGTCTAAAAAAATTACAAAAATAGATTTCCTACAACTAGATATCGATATATTTCCACACAAAAAAATTCATTTTATTGGAAATCCTCCATTTGGTAGACAATCCTCAATTGCTAAAAAATTTATTAAACATATTTGTAAATCTACAAAAACAGAAACATTAAGTTTCATATTACCAAAAAGCTTCAAAAAAGAAAGTATGCAAAAAGCATTCCCTCTACAATTTCATTTAATATCTCAAATAGATATTCCTAATGATTCATTCTTGATAAATGGAGAGAATTATAACGTTCCTTGTGTTTTCCAAATATGGAAAAGACAAGACATAGATAGGAAAATCTCTCCAATATTAAAACCAAAAGGATATATATTCGTTAAAGATAAAATGCACGCCACATTTGCTCTCAGAAGAGTTGGAGTATATGCTGGAAAAATAATAGATATGCTTCAAGATGGTATCGATTTCGAAAATCTTTCCGACCAAAGTCATTACTATATCCAAATAACAGAAAAAATATCTTTCAAAGAAAGAGATTTATTAAAAGAAAAATATTATGATACAATAACATGGAATCATAATAATACAGTCGGACCAAAATCAATCGGAAAACAAGAATTTATAAAACAACTCAACACACTATTTTAACAAGTCAAATTACTATGAATCCATTTTCTTAATAAAACATTCGTTGGAGTCAAAACATTTTGCATACTTAATAAATACAGTTGGATATTTCCATCAACACTCTCATCTTGCATCAACTTAAATACATTAAATACAACACGCAATAAACGTTCATCATATATCTTTGTTATACCTTCAAAAACATTGTCTATACTTATAGCAGATTCTTCAGCATTTTTAAATAAATCCGGATTTTCTAATCCCAAAACATTTTTATACAAATTTAAAGTATGTGTTATTGACGTTTTATCTGTCTTACTATATGTCTCAGTAAGTTTCGTAATACCCTTTATTGCCAAACTCAAAATATGATTATATACTTTATTGTTTTGAGGCTTATACCATTTATAATATCTACGAATAGCATGAAATAAATAATATAAATCATCTTTATTATCAGCCTGCCACCATCTAATAGCACCCTGGTAATAACTCGGCTGTTGTAAATGTAATAAATTATCGGAAACACTCACTTTTGTCCCAGTTGGACAAAATGATAATAATCCGAGTTGAATCATCACTTGCAATGGTTCAAGTATCATATCAGTTCGTTCTTTTTGCGATTGTAGTGTATTCATTAATATATATTGTACATATGTTTTTAAGATAAATTTATCTAAACAATTAATGTAAAGAAAATAAAGATACACGTATATTTATATTATGCAACGTATAGACGTATCACTACCTAACGATAAAATAGTTATTGAATTCATACAACAAAGAGATATTGATAAAATTAAATGGTTGAAATTAGGAAAAACCATGCATAAACAAGGAATGGAAGAAATTAAATGTTTTAATAACGAAGAATACCAAACAAATATTACCAATATTAAAAAAATGTATGAAGATAAAATCGTAAAACTCAACAATAATTTGGAACAAGAAAGAGACACTAAAAAAGAAATGCTTAAAATACACAACTCCAAACTAATTTCTCTCCAACAACAAATTTCTGAACAAGTTAAAATTTTATATTCAGAAAAAATACAACAACTAGAATCTATTATTCAAGAAAAGAAAATAATAATAGATAAAAAAAATGATAAAATAGATTCTTACACTACAAAAATGTATAAAGAAATGCAAGATAAATTAGATGAAAAAGAAGATATTTGGTTGAAAAGATATGAAACCATTAAAGAATCTTATGAAGTTAAACTAGATATTGAAAGAAAAAAAACAGAAAAACAATTGCTACGTCAAGAAAATTCCACATTAATTGGACAAGATGGTGAAGCTTTGTGCGAACAGCAGCTTAATCTAATGTGTCCATCTGCTAGCGTATTAGATACACATTCTCAAGCAGGTAGAGGGGATTTTGTTTTATCATTAAAAGGAGTTAATGTAATGATAGAAAATAAAAATTATACCAAAAATGTTCCCAAACCCGAAATTTTAAAATTCTATAGAGATATCAAAACAAACGGAGATATTCATTGTGGAATATTATGTAGTCAAAAATCCGGAATATGTGCTAAAGAAGATTATTCACTCGAAATAATTGAAGGTAAACCCATAATGATGTTGTATCATACAGCAAAACATCCTAATAAAATAAAACTAGCCATTGATTTACTATTAGCATATGTAAACAATGAATCTATTAATTTAGACGATAAAGAAATATTAGATAAATTAAAAAATTTCTCTCCAACATTGAAAAAAAATTTATCCAAAATGAAAAAATTAATTAAAAAATTCGAAAATGATATAACAACATGCTTAATAAATGAAGAAGAAATAACAAAACAAATTTTTGCCACATTAAAAATCAAATAATAATATATATGTTATATTTTTGTAAATACAAAGATTTTTTCGGTAAACCTAAAGAAGGAGCTCATAGTTATAGATATATGAATATAGCATTAATTGATGTGTTTTTTACTATTTTACTAGCTAAATTTATTCAATTCTATTTTTTTTTCGAATACAACATATTTATTATACTGTTTTTTACCTTCATTTTAGGAATACTAATGCATAGATTATTTTGTGTTAAAACTACTATAGACAAATTACTTTTTGGATGAACGGCGTTTTCCACGTTTTCTACGTCTTCTTGGTTTTCTAGGTTTATCTTGTTTTAATAGATAAAAATATGTATCTTCAATATTTTTTGCAGACATCCTTTTTATATAATTAATTGGCTTCTTTTTCGTTTTATGCATTTTTTGAAATAGTTTTCTTGATTTTTTTGACTTACGTGTTTGTAGCACCAATCGTCTAATATATTCTTCTTTCATGTCATTGTGTATATTCTTATTTTTTTTATAATCTGACGCTCTATTTAATTGATCTACATTCCGAATAGCATACTTCTTTTTTATCGGCACCAATTCACGTTTTCCTATATTATCTAATGCATAAGGTGTTAATATTCTTTTTTTTCTTGTTTTTTTACGGCGGGTCATATAATATAAAAATATATTTTTATATTATATATAATGTCAATACCTATACCATCATACGATTATGTTTTCAAACTCATTATTATAGGAGATTCCGGAGTAGGAAAAACATCTTTATTAAATCGCATATGCAATAATAATGTAATAGAAGAAAACACACCAACGATTGGTGTTGAATTTCAATCCAAAATAGAAATGATAGATAATGGTCAACGGGTTAAATGTCAAATGTGGGATACAGCAGGTCAAGAAAATTTTGCACCCATTATAAAAACGTATTATAGAGGTAGTGCTGGTGCAATTATATGTTTTGATACCACATCCGAAAATCCAATAGAACGTATAAATTATTGGTATGATGAAATCCATAAAAATACATCAAAAATACCACAAATTATAGTGGTAGGAACAAAAATTGATGAAGAGCCTAAATGTGATTTGGATAAAATTTCAAAATTCGTAGAATCAAAAAATATACAACTCATATTAACGAGCGCTAGAATTGGAGTAAGACACGAAATTGTATTGTTATCATTATGTAATAAAATATTTGATAACGTAATAGACAATCAACAATACAATCCTAATGATAAAATGTCATACACAGGAATAAAATTTATAGATGATAATAATAATAAAAGAAAATATTGCGAACTTACTCGTAATAATGTTGAAATGGTGAATTTAACATGCACTGATAAATGTATCATCTCTTAAGTATGTTGATATCTTTGTTTCACCAATAACGAAAAAGACCAATCCATATTATTTAAATTTACTATATAACCCTTATCATTCAATAACTTGATTCTAAATTTTGATAACGATACAGGACCAAAATATAATCTTTTCGTATAATCATAATTACTATTCGAAAATATCTGTGAACCATATCGATTCGATCTGTCTTTTGTTATTGAAATACGAGCCAATACATCCGACGAAGCTGGCGCCTTATATGTATTTATTTCTTCCGTTTTCATATGCCGTTTTATTTGTTCCACAGTATACTTTTGATTCTTTGTTAAATTACTACTCAAATCCCTATTTACAGGTGTATTTCCACAACTCGATAATGGATCTGGAAAGGTTATCACATTACAATTGTCTTCCATTGTTTGTTTATTCCAATACTTTGGTAAACGAAAAGATGTGTCTTTTTCCGCACCTATCATTGTTATTAAATCTTGATTCGGTTTACTATTCACAAAATCGTCCAATATCAACAAAAAATATTTTGGACCTTCCAAATCCAATAAAGCAGAACCAAATGATGTTTTTTTTGCCCTAATTTCTATCTTTCTACTTCTAAATCCAAATACCCAACCCATACTACTATCTATTTTTTGTCCTTTCGCACCACCAAAACAAGCAGTTGGTGTATACATACCACTTGCCCAATCAATTATTATATTCTTTTCTCCAGTATTTTCAATTGTTATTTTATGTCTACTAGAATTGTAAATAAAATTCAATGATACATTTAAATCTACTGCTCTATTATTTAATATATTGATGAGTTCTTCCTCATTATAACTACCGGATGATATATCAAATTTATTCCATGTCCATGTTCTCGGTTCTATTATACTTGTTGTGGAATAAACAAAATAATTTGTTCCATAATCATCATCAAATACATACCAAGTTGAGGGGATTTCAATATTTTGTAATGTTATTTCTAATACATTTGAAATAGGGGCAGATAATTGAATTGTATAATCTGTAGATGGTTCTCTTAATTTTGCAATATCCAACTTTTCCGCTTCCTCATCAATAGTATATGTATCATCCGAACAGGTAATATCATTTATATCTGGGATTTTTCTGTATTTACTATCAAAATTAATAGTTCTTATAAAAAATTCCCTTCTCGTTTGATTCAAATCACCCTGTGGTATACCAGGTATATAATTTTTCAAGTATTTCGATTTTCGTTGAGCTATAGCTACTTGTTTCTTATCCAATAACATATTGGGTTCATCGTTGGAAAATTTTTCCTGTAATTCATCCTCATCTATAGTTTCTAACGCCTCTTCTAATTTTTCCTCCGATAAATTTGTCAATTCTTTTATTGAACGATCTAGTCTTATTCTGTTTTTTTTAGTTTTTAATTCTTCACTCAATTCGTTTCTAGACGCAATTATACTTAAAAGTTTTTTTTTTACCTGATAAAAAAAATTTTCTGAAGTAGGATACTGTTCAACATATTCCTTTATTTTTTCTTCTAGTATTTCTTTATTCAATTCATTTTCCTGTAAATCTAATATCTGTAAATATTCATCTAATGAAAAGTTATCTGGATTATCCATTATATACTATATATCTTTATAATTTAAATTATAATTAAATTATAAACTATTAATTAATATTTTCTTCGCCTTTTTGTCTTTTTACGCTTTCTTCGCTTGCTTCGTGCCTTTTTTTTAGTTCTTTTTTTACGGTGCTTTTTTTTCCTTCGTGTTTTACGGCGTTTCCCACCTTTTAATCTTTTCGTATATTTTTCACCCGCTCTTTTAAATCCTCTTAATTTTTTTTTCAATGTTTTATTTAATGCTCCAGTTATTACTAATCCTTTATTCGTTTCTAACCATTTCTTAATATTATCCCATGTTGTATCTATACGTTTTTCTTCTAGTGCTTCAATAGCCATTCCTATGTATTCTCTATGACGAATTTGTTTATTGGGTAATGCCATCCTTAAATATTCATATAATTCCAAGTATTTTTCACGCAAGTTAGGCTTTATTTCTTTGCCTCTATTCGATAATGATACCAATTTATCAAGAAATACTTCACCAACATCTGTTTTTTTTATTTGAACTCTATAGTGTCCGCTAGAGAGAGGCTCGAACCCAATAATTTCATCTTGGTATTTTTTCCCTACAGCATCACTATTTACATTGGTAAATTGATAAGTTAAATAATACATTATTTTAGCTATTTTTGAATAATTCTCTAATTGTGAACCCATACCCGGAATACCTACATTTTTATCTGTTAATATTTCTTCAACCAAATCATCACTAGGACCATTATCATGTACCAACTCTTTTAACTTTGTATCGAAATTATGGTCTGTCATATAGGTTAACCATTCATCGCCATCTACTTCAGTTGCCAACGGGGCAAATTTTTTCAATAAAATATCATAATCTTTATATAGTTGTTTTCTATCGTCTGAATCCATGCAGTTAAATACAGAATCCCAACGTGGGTCAAATGGACGTTCACCAGATGCTATATTACCATCACTAACAGGTTCTGTTCTTTTTGATTCATTTTCCATATTTTGTTTACCTTTATGAAATACCCTAAGACGTTTCACGACATTAATTAGAAATTTAAACCATTCATCTATATTTGCCCTACTTTTATAAACAGTTTGTCCATCTTGTGTCATCTTTTTTAATCGCTTAGAATCCATATCATCAAATATGGGAGAACAACTAATAAAATAAAATTCGAAATGAGTTTTTTCGTTGTTTTTAGTTTTTATCTCATATTTTATACTTTCTCTTATGAATTGTGATATAGGCATATATTTATGACTTGCTCCTTCATCACGACTTTTTCTAAATATTTTTTCAGTTAATTCTTCATCTTTTACTATATCAAATTCACCTTCACTTTCACTATCACTTTCACTACTGCTTTCCTCCTCACTACTGCTTTCCTCCTCACTACTGCTTTCCTCCTCACTACTACTTTTCTCCTCACTACTACTTTTCTCCTCACTACTACTTTCCTCCTCACTACTACTTTCACCTACATTATCGGGTGGAATTGTTCCCTCATGTGCCAATGTTTCATATAAAGGATGATCGCCATTTTCGGGTGGAGGTTTATTCACCACTTTAAATGAACCAAAATCTTCGGCGGTCAATGTCCTATATTTATTAACTTCTTCTGAAGTTAATATTTCATTAAAATAAATATCATTTAATTTCATTGTTTTGTTGGCACGAAAAATTTGTAAATTTTCAAATATTTCTCCTGAACCAACAAGAGGTCTATCCATATTTTTTCCAGCAGCAGTTCTAATGTGTATAGCATCTCCTCCTTTACCGCGCAAATTTCTCTTGTATTTTAAATGATAATTATAAAGAATTTGCCAATAATTTTGAAAAAATAAGTCTCTCATTTTTTCATCCATTGTAGGCTCCGTAACCAAAGAACAACCGGGTGTTGTCCATCGATATATACTACAAGTTAATGTCCCACTAGGTAATACTAATTCTTGTTCAATATCATCTAAAACATCTTGTAATCGAACAAAATCGAATTTTTCATAAGGTTTTATACCTATTGAATCGTTTAAATTGTGATTACCACCACAACCGTGTGCTGTAACAACTGTTTTCTCTGTATGTTTAATTTCATATGGTGTTAATAATATTTCTGTATCTGAATATTGTGCTTTCACTTTGTTCATCAATGATGCCATTACTAATATATATTGAGAAATTAAAACATCGATTTTTAAATTGAATTAGATTTATCGAAATAAAGATAGAATTATATATTATTATTATTATAATGACTACTTGTTCTATTTGTTGCGAAACATTAAATAAAAGCACTAGAGCCCCGGTTCTGTGCCCCAATAGCGAGTGTAATTTATTGGCTTGTCGGACTTGTGTTAGATATTACTTGTTAAATTCTGCCGAAAAAAGACATTGTATGGGCTGTAAAAGAGCATGGGACAGAGAATTTTGCATCGAAAAATTAACACAATCATTTATAACAAAAACATACAATGAACATCGTAAAAAATTATTATTTGATATTGAAACTGCTAAACTACCATCTACCATGCCTTATGTAGAAGCAACACGTTCTTTAAGTGAAAAAGAAAATGAATTACGTATGCAACGCAAACTATTATATGACTTAGAAAAAGCTCTACGTGATGCCAAAACAAAAGAATGGGAATTAAAAAATCAAATTAAAGATATTCAACGAGGTGGTTTAGGAATGAATGTTAAAAATAAAGAAAAAAAAGTATTTATGCGTGCTTGTCCGTGTAACGAATGTAATGGATTCTTATCTACTCAGTGGAAATGTGGTATATGCGATACTTATGTATGTAAGGATTGTCACGAAATTAAGGGTAAGGACAAAGACGCCCCACATACTTGTAATGAAAATTCATTAAAAACCGCAGAAATGCTTAAAAAAGATACTAAAAATTGTCCTTCGTGTGCTGCTGCTATTTATAAAATTTCAGGATGTGATCAAATGTGGTGCACACAATGTAATGTTGCATTCTCATGGAAAACTGGATTAAAGGTCACAGGAACAATTCATAACCCACATTATTACGAATTCATGAAAGATGGCAATGGACAAAACATCAATAATCCTGGTGCTGTTCAATGTGGTGGTATTCCGCAATTGTATCAATTCAGAACAAAAATCAAAAAGGCTTTTGGTGATTCAATAAAAATGGAGAGACTACAAGTTAGGAATTATCGGGGAGATTTGGTTTATTCGGATGTTACAAACATTCGATTGAATACCTCTGTCCTTAATAATGCATTTGAACAAATGCATAGAGGACTGATTCATTTACAAGAAGTTATCATTAATCCTATGCGGCAAAAATGTCAACAATTAACCGATAATAGAGATTTACGTATCAAATATTTAATGAAAGGTATAGATAAAAAAAATATGATGAAAATGATAGGGAAAAGAGATAAACAACACGAAAAGCATCTCGAGCAACTACAAGTGTATGAATTATTAAATACTATAGGAACAGAAAGAATGGTTCATTGTTTTAATAATTGCACACCAGAAGGCGTAAGAGATTGTGTTAATGAAGTTGAAAGGGCTAGAAATTATTGCAATACGCAGTTATGTAGAATAAGTAATGTTTATAAAAATAAAGTAAAAATAATAAAAGAAAGTTTCTATACTGAAAGTAGATATGGATACAATATGAAAAAAACGGCATCGCGAGTATTTAAATTATCAGATGGCACTGATGAATGGATAAAATTAAATAGATATGGACGCCGTTTCTAAAATAAATTCTCGAAAAACTCAATTACATCCGACAAAATTTTTTTATTTTTTTTGAGAGCGGGACAATGTATTGAATGTCCTCGATGATACATAAGTTTATTGCAATTTGGACATATCCTTTGTGAGGTTTCTAATACTACGGGTTCCGTTCTTTCTTTATATGGACATCCTCTTTTATTGTGTCCTGGTCTACCACAATTTGAGCATTTTCTTGTTTTAATTTTTCCATCTCCCAATATTATTTTATTATAAGGCAATAATGTAATACCAATACCTCTTTTCATATGTGTATAACCAGTAAACAATATAGTTTCCAGATACTCGACCATTGTACTATTTCGTTTCAATAATTCAGCTCGTGATATAAATTTCGTTCCTTTATAAACATACATATTAAAATGTTCATCGTCATATATTCTACTTCTATTATCTGTACAATATTCATTTTTTATATAGCCTATACCGCCTATTTCATTTTTGTCATTAATCATCTCTACTACATAACACCACTCGTAATCTGGTAATGATTTTGGTAATTTTTTATTAAGACCATATACGCAACCCTTCCATTCTTTTCTCTCCAACCATTTTGTTTTTTGTTCAAAAGTGTCAGTATTATATCTTGTAGTTCCAATATATATCATTATTGATTTTATTATCCAAATACAATAATAAAATCAATTTATTTTCTTCGCCTTTTTGGTTCTTTTTAAACCGCCAGCTTTTTTATTTATTTCATGGGAAATGTCGTGTAAAACACAAGTTACTTTATTATCCGAATTACAACCACGAGAGACCATTATAGGATGGTCTAAAGGGTCAGTATTATATAATTCAAGTAATAATTCATCTGTATTTTTATACTTATTATAATAAACTTCGGCAATATCTTCTAATTGTTTTTGTTTATTTCTTAATTCTATTGGAAATTTACCTATACTTTCATAACTCTTAGCATATTCTTTTGTTTTATTTAAATGCGTCATCAATACCATTAACGAAGGATAAAATCTATCATAATCGTGATTAACAAGTATCTTTTTCAAATGACACGAATGCATATCTAAAAAAGTGCCGTACTCTTGTTCGAATTTTTTATATATATTTTTTTGCCTATCTGACAATTTAATTCCCAATCTTTCAATATGAATAGAACTTAACGAACATCTTATGATAATTGCCGAATGATGATCGCCCGCATCATATAATTTATTAGCCAATGATATATAAAAACTGATATTCATTTTGACTTTTTGTAAATTACAAGGTTTAACACCATCTGTTAATGTAAAAATAATTAAATTTGTCATAGCATTATTTATTAATTTCCCAATATGTTTTCTTTTTTTATCTTCAAGAAAACAAAACATTTTTTCTGTTGCTTTTTTCATTTTATGCTGGTGTTTATCCAATTGTATATCAAATTCAGATGTCATTAATTTATGATAAATTGTTTTAAGATTAATTTTTGGAAAACAACTTGCTCTACGCGTTTTTTTTATTGGTATGCAATTTCCATAACAAATATTGAATAATTCACACCCCCTTTCAGAAAGGGCTCTTTCACGTTTGACCATTATATATTACACTGAAATACTTTTTAAATATTGTTTTTTATGAAAAGTATTTATGTAATTTCTCTCCACTTTATCTAAATTAAAGAAGTCAAAAAGAGTATCATCATCTATTACATTAAAATTAATTATAGTTTCTGGGATAAAGTCAAATATATATTTTTCCAGATATCTCATTCGATATCGTGTTGATTCTAATAAATATAAACCAAAATTGGTATAGAAAAAATCACGGATTTTTGTTAATTCATTTATTGAATAATCAACAATTACATAATTATCTCTATTGGATATACCAAATCTTCCAGTATCATCCAAATAAGGAAATCCATACATTTTATGCGCAAAAACAAGCTTTGGCACACCATTCCAATCACATTTAATATTTGAATAATTTATTTTAAGTAATGGTTGATTCTTTTTTAATAAACAAGTTGTTATGTTTTCGTGTGGATGTTCGGCATTTGAAATATCAGAAATGGAGAGATTTTTATACCCTGGTCTCATATTCGTTTTATATACTTGGATCGATGGTATATAATTAAAGTTTTTTATAATTTTATTTATTATAGAAATACCACATAATGGTAAAGATAACTCATAACTTTGATGATTAAAATAAACATATTTTTTCACCGCCTTATCATAAATTTGAACAGGTCTCCATAATGGAAATTTATGTCTTTTTTTCTTTGACATAAAAAAATAACATGTTGGTGTTTGAGCATGTCCATGAAAAGATTTATATGTTTCATCACTATTCATAGTCTGAATTTTTTTTATAGTATATGATAACATTATTTTATACATGCAATGGTCTCGTTTCATCCATATACTTGGTGTAATAAACAATAAATATCCATATCTTGATTTTTTTAACGATGACATTAATGAATGCATTATAAATTGTCTCCATATAGAAATACCATCACTTTTTTTACATACCTTATTTGTAGGAACTTTTATAGTTCCGTTAATATTAAATGGGGGATTTCCTATAATGACGTCTACATTCAGAGTATTTATATCTAAAAAATTGCCATGAATAATATTAGCATCTTGTCCAAATATATCAACAAGTTTTGGAATATGAAACTCGTTTATTTCTACCATCCATAACATGTTGTGTATAATATGATCTCTTCTCTCATTGGGTTCGGGAAATATATTTTGGAGAGAATTATAAAGTATTTTAAATAAATATATCATGAATTCTCCACTTCCACAACAAGGGTCGCACCATTTTATATTAGGATTTTCAAAGAGTTTTTTTGGTATTAATTTAAACATTTTTTCTATCAAATCATAGTCTGTTTTTACTTCACCATATAGTAATTTTCTCTCCACTGTTACATTAAACGACTGATCAAAGGTAATATTTAAAATATTTGACATTATTATATTCCTAAAAGAATAAAAATATAATAATTATACATAATGCTTAATACTGAATTCGTTAAAGAAGTAATATTTTTAGGGATTGGAAAAATTGATGATTACTATGAAATGTATGCGGCTTTTATGCCCTTTATTAATGAATTAGCAAATTTATTTACAATAGTATTTTTCAAACCATATTTAGGAGTGAACTTATACCCACATTCCGTAAACAATATATATCAAAATTTTATGAAATCATTTATTGATATGTTGGCTATTACAGGTATAGCTGCAAATGCTGCTGAATATGGAACATCGTATGACAGAGAAATAGGTCTTGTAAAAGGTGTATTATATGCTGTATTTACTTTCTTTGTTCCAAATGTTTATATGGATGGTTTATTAAAATCATTCAAATATCGATGGTCAAAATTGTTCGTAGGATTGGTTTTTATTTATTTATTAGATATATGCGTTCACGGATTTTCTTATTTTTATATAAAATCAAAGGAACAAGAGATATCCCAAGCACAACAAGAGGAGAAAAAAAAATTAATATAATTTTATATTTTTGACTCATTTTTAAAATATAAAACAATTTTATTCATAATGTGATGATACCATCGTCTTAATTTTGGTCTAAATTCTTCAACATCTTCTAATTTTAACCAAATACCTCTATCTTTTTCATATAATCCGTTGTGAGCAAACACCATATCGGGTGTGTTTTGTAATGCATATTCATATTTAATTTTCAATTCATCTACTTTAAGTTTATCATACTTTACTTCCATTAAATAAGTGTAAAATGTTTTGGTTTTGATAACAATGTCGGTTTGTTTTACTAAGTTGGAGAGAATTTCACGATTACCAAACAATCCATTTAATTCTTCTTCACCCTCTCTTAGTGCTGTTTCTAATTCTGTTTCATCGTTTTCTTTGCCTCCACCAAAATCACTCCACTGTCCTGATGCGCTATGACCACCTTCCACGTTTTCTCTTCCTAAAAATAAATATATAAAGCCTTCATGTCGAGCAAAAGGCAATATACCAGCTCCTCTTTTTACAGTCATTTAATGTATATAAAGAAATCATTTTTTAATCAATTTATTTAAAGTTTCTAATATATAAAAATGAATACTCCATTGAAAGAAACTTTTCACGAAATTGGCGTGTATTCCTTTATAAAATCCGCGTACTCCTTCTTGCATTTTTATCTTTTTTATTATATCTCTATTGTTCCTGTATATTGGTACAGATTTATCAAAGTTCTGCAACTGTAATCTCCGTTTCATTAAATCAATTGGATATGTTATACATAATGCGCCTATACTAGCTAGACCACCATTTATTGGAGCCAAATTGGGATAATTTTCACTTAGAATAGATTGAAATGGAAATAACAATCCCGAAAAACCCCCTGCTTCCAATAAACCCATACTGATCCCTCTATATAAATTGCGATTTGGTGTGAGTTTTAAACAATCATATATTCCCTTATATTTATTTTTATTTGTTTGGAGAGATAAATAGGTTTTCGTCGTTTCTAATGGATAAATAAAACCCATAGATATAGCACCAGATAATATTCCGGAAATATATTTATTTTCTATTTCTTCATTTATTGTTTTAAATATTGCGTAGTTTAATGCATATTGAGGCACCCCTTTAATTATATTCACCCCATTTCCCTTCCATAAATGCCTTATACTCTCCTTTTTTAATACACCCTTTAAGGTTGAATTTGGAATAAAAGATTGCTGCCTTTGAACACGCCATAATTCAAGCGGACCACCTACGGTTTTTGCTACAGCCATAGAAGCACCCGCCATAGCAAAATTTGCTAAACTGTCATTCATATATAAAATTATATATTACTTTAATTTGTTTAGCTTAAAACTTAAATAAAATAATATATTTATTATTTTTTAATCAATTTATTTAAAGTTTCTAATATATAAAAATGAATACTCCATTGAACGAAACTTTTAACCAAATTAGCGTGGAGTCCTTTATAAAATCCGCGTATTCCTTCATTCTTTTTAATTTGTTTTATTACATCTCGATTATTCTTGTATATTGGAACCGATTTATCGAATTCTTGCAATTGTAATCTACGTCTCATTAAATCTGTAGGATAAGAAAAAGATAAAGCACCTATACTAGCTAGACCTCCATTTATTGGAGCCAAGTTGGGATAATTTTCATTTAATTTTGATTGAAAATAAAATAGCCAACCTGTAAAACTACCAAAACCAATTAAACTCATAGAAAATCCCTGATATAAATTTCGAATTGGTGTGCGTTTTAAACAATCATATATCCCTCGGTATTTATTTTTGTTTGTTTGGAGAGATAAATAAGTTCTTGTCGTTTCTAATGGATAAATGGAACCTATAGATAAAGCACCAGAACAAATTCCGGATACGAATTTATTTTCTATTTTATCATCGATAACCTTAAATAAAGCATAATTTACGGAATATTGGGGAACTCCTTTCACAATATTAGTAATATTTCCTTTCCATAAATATCTTAGCCCTTCTTTTTTAACAACATCTCTAATGGTTGAATTGGGTATAAAATAATTTTGTCTTTGTATCCTCCATAGTTCAAAAGGAGCACTCAAGGTTTTAGCACTGGCGGTTGATATTGCTGCTATGCTAAAATTATTGAAAAAATCGTTCATATATAAATTTATATATTACTTTTATTAGCTTAATGCGTTAATACAATATTAAATTAAGTATATTTATAATATACAAATGGTGTGCAGAATAGATATAACTTGTGAAGATAAATTACCAAATAAAGATAAATTAATAATTAGTATTTCTCCATATAAAATAGAAAGAGAGGGTGGATTAATGTTATATAAATGTTTAAAAAATCAATATAATAAAATATATTTTTCAAATGATAATACACATTATTATACCGATTTTACAAAAGAAGACAAATATGTAATATTAAAAAAAATGTTATACAAAAAAATTAAAGAATATGATGAAATAATTATATTTGGTTCTTCTAAAGGAGGAGGTTTACCAGCATATTTATCAAATAAAATTAATTTATTATATCCCAATAAAAAAATAAAGGTGTTTTTTTTTAACCCTTATATAGTAATAAATAATAATATTCTCAATGATATTAAACATATACGAGGTTTTGCACCTTCTATGGAAAGAGTATTAAAAGCAGGAAAAAATGAAAATTTTCTGAATTATTTAGTTGATAATAAAAATATAAATTATTATTATTTTAGTGGAAATGATGGAGCAGACGTTTATTATCATAATTTATCATATGAATATTCTTTAATAAATAACATCAATAATATAGAATTTATAAATATTATTCAATTTCAAAATTTTGTCGATGCTCATTTTATTTTTTTTAAATTATATGAAACTTCCAAAACTTATCACAAAGAAGATAATATATATTATAAAAAAATAATATTCAAAGATATATTTTTAAAAACTCGACAATCTATAGATAAAATATATCAAATAAATTCAAAATACGAACAAACATTTAATATATCAAATATAAATTATAAAAACAAACTATTTGATATTCCTATAAATGATAATAAAGAATTAATGATAATCAACAAAAGAACTAATCGAAAATTGATTATTAAAAAAGAAGGTAATTATTGGGGTCTTGTCGATAATGTAGATATAACAAATTGGAAAAATAATGATTCGATAATAATATATAATAATATTTAATAAATTATAAATATTTTGATAAAATAATAATTTATATATTACTTTTATTTAGCTTAAATATATTATTTCTTTTATGTATAAATGAATAGTTTGATACGATTGACACAAAAAGGTGTAAAACCAAGTTTATTACGTTTAATGACATCAAAAGCTACCGATTACAACGAAAGTTATTCTACTAAAAAAGAAGAACAACACAATAAAATTATTCATTCTGGTGGATTTAAAAGAGACCACGATGACAACGAAACTAAAAAATCATTTTTTGATTGTGAAAATGAAAAATGGTTTCCAGAACAATTAAATTCCGGTGAAAATTATCAGGATAAAATTGTCGATGATAGAGGAAATGGTACTGTATTGTTTCCATACAGATATGGTAATAGCTTTTGGGATCCTCATAACTATTAATTAAATTGAATTGAATTAATTGAAATATATTTATTATAAATTACAATAAATATAATTCAACACAATCAATAAATAATATGGGATTATCATTATGTGCTGCTGCTAGACAACAAGAACATGAAACCACCAAAGATGTTTTTGGAAAAATGTCTATGGAGAAAGATATATCACAAAATGATGTAAAAGCTTGTTTTGGTAATAATAATTGTATTACCTATAGAAAAATAGAATCACCTAATATCCGTAAAAAAATAAGAAGACAAAAAAGAAAATTAGAAAATTTACAAGAACAATTAAAAGAAGTGCGTCAGGCAAAAAGAAGTAGAAATAAAATTTCATATTCGAGGTAGTGCCTTTTTCTCGGTGCTTAATATTTAGTGCTTTTTTATATGTAAATAAACATATATTTAAACATTATTTTAAATATATATTTAATGGATATTGAAACTGAAACCCAGATGAATAAATTTATAAATAAGTATAATTATCTAGTAATTTTTCCAGATAAAAATCCCAAATTATTTAAATCATTAAGAGATATTGAAGATGAAATATCAGTAGCAGCTTCTACTATATCAAAAAAATTAAAAGAAAGCAATTCATGTATATGTCAATCTAAAGGAACAGCATTTTATTTTTTTGTTCATTTGATAAAGGGCTAAATTAATTACAACCACAACCACCCACGTGTTTACCTGCATCACTCGTACTCCCTATTGCCATACCCCTTTTACGCATTAAATATCTAAAATATCCACCATGTTTCATATCTACTTTACCCTTACTAGCACCTTGGTCTCCTGGTCCACCAACAGCATTACTATTTGCTAATCTACCATATCCTTTCATACTCGCTACTATAATAGAGGACTTATTATTGACGTGTAAAGAACTAGATGTTTTAACGGGTTTTCTATTTAATCTTAAGTCGAAAATATAAGGATAACCAGAACCAATATTAACACAATTATTACAAGGTGTTGTATTCATTATATATATAAAGTAGATATAAAATTGATTTAAATATTCGATTTGATATATTAGACAGATATGTCAAAAACCATCGCTTGTAATTTATGTGGTAAAACTTATAAACGCGCTGGTTCCCTAAAACGACATTTAAATATATGCGAAATTATATGCAATTCTAAAAAAACAAAATTATTAAATCAAGAAGAAAAATTTAACGCTCCATCATTGCCAGAACTATATATGATAGTTCAAAAATTAGTGGTGGATAATGAAAAGTTAAAACGAGAAGTTAGTGGATTAAAAAATAAATATTCTAGACGAAGAAAGAAAATAAATATTATAGAATGGTTGAACGAAAACCAACAAACAGAACTTGTTTTAAATGTATGGAAAAATAACATGACAATAAACAATAAAGATTTAGATTTGTTGTTTAATACTGATTTTGAAACGTGTATCGAAATTTGCTTATTAAATAATATACAAACAAATGATTCAACCATAAAAGCATTTTCACAAAATAAAAATATTATATATGTAAAAAACACTAAATGGGAGATATTAAGCATTCATGAATTCAAAAAAATTATTAGTTTCATACAAAGAAAGTTGATGTGTTTATTTTCGCAATGGTCGAAAACTCTTACAGAAAATAAAATATATGGTAGTGATAACATGGTGTTTTTAAAAAATCAACAAAAAATATTTGGTGGGTATAATCTAGATAAAACAATCAAAAAAATTTATAATAAAATATATCGAGAAATAAATGCAGATGTTAAAAATTTAATTGAATATCAAATATCATTTTGATACAATATAAATTAAAGATAATATATTTTTTTATATTAAATGTCTAAAAAATTATTTTGTATACGTCATGGAGAAGCCTTACACAACGTATTATTTCATGAAATAGGACAAAAGGTATATTTATTATACAGAGACACACCTTTAACATCTAAAGGTGTGAAACAAGCTCAAAAATTAGGTAATGAATGGGAAAATTTAAAAAATATGGATTTAATTATAGTATCTCCACTTTTAAGAACACTACAAACAGCCACTAATATATTTTGTAAAAATCCTGATGATAAACCACCGTGTCCTATGGTTGCGTTAGATTGTGTTATGGAATATCCACAAGGATTGGACCAATGTAATAATAGAAAATCGATACAAGAGTATAAATATTGTTTTCCGCATGTTGACTTTAGTCAAATCGAATATAATGAATATCCCTTTTGGAAAAAATATGAAATGGAAACAATCGATGAATTGAATATACGCGTAAACACAATGAAACAATTTATCAATTCTAGACCTGAAAAAAATATAGCGTTAGTATCTCATTCTAGTTATTTAGGATGGTTTCTTCATACTAATATAGGCGATGAAGCAAATGAATTAGAACACTGTAAGGTATATGAAACAATTATATAATTTATATATATATTATATAAATGTTATTACGACAATTAATATTAATTTTAACTGGTAATTTTAAAATAGCATTTTGTCAATTAAAAAAAGTAATGACATCTTTGGTTGTAAATATGTCAGAAATTGTATTTTTATATATATTATTTACTTTAATTTTTTGTCAATATGACCATACACATTGGAATGGTATAGATGAAAAGGATGATGATACATTTAAAAAAAAGTTTTTTAATAGATTATATTTTACATCTACAACTTATTCAACAGTAGGATATGGTGATATTAGTCCGAAATCAAATAGTTGTAGAACAATGACGATATTATTACAAACATTGATTATAATCGAAATAGTAAATTTAGCTTTACATGTTAAACCAGGTCAGTAAGATATTTTCGAAACATATCTGGTGTCATGAGTTGAATACCTAATTCTCTAGCTTTTTCTGCTTTACTAGTATCATCCTTTACATCTTTTACAATCACAAAATCAGTATTTTTACTTACACCACCACTTATATTTACACCAAAAGTTTCAAGCTTTTGTTGCAAATCTTTATCACGTATTCCTGTAAATACTATTTTTTTACCATTTAATGGATGAGTTGTATCTATGTTTATTTTTTGTGGAACTTTATTACGAATTTGCTCTAGTAATCCTATTTTTTCTATAAAACCTATGAATTCTTTAATATGAGGAACAAAAGCTTGTGCTGTTTTTTCTTTAAATCCGGGTAAATCAGCTATTTTTTTTAGTTTATCAACGTTGGATTCTTCACTCCATAATATATCTGGATATTGGGTTAATATAAATTTTAATCTTTTTTCTCCCATACCTCGACCAAATATATTTGTTCCAGCCATCAAGGATTCGATACTAGTTTTTTCAATACTACTTCTTATATTATTATAAATTTTATTGGATAATTTTTCCTTGAAACCTTCTACAGTGATAAAGTCATCAATACTCATCGCGACAATTTTAGGTATAGTATCAAAACCCGCATCAATAATACGTTGTATATTTCCTCTACCCAACCCAACAACACCTATCTTTTCGAAAAAGGCAGCAATACTTTTCATTAATACGATTTGATTTTTTGCTTTATCTTTCAAAACTAAATCTATTTTTGTTTCGTTCCATACAGTATCCATTTCAACAGGTGGTGCTTTTCCTTCTGATGAAGCAACTATTACTTTATGAACCTTAGGTATAACATCTCCACTTCGAATAAGTTGAATAATACTTCCCACATTGATTTTATTTTTAAATATAAATGCCGCATTATGACCTGTAGCATATTCTATTTTTGCTCCACCAATTTCTACAGGTTTAATTTTAATTTTAGGTTTTACATAACCTTGTTGACTAGGTTCCCAAATGACGTCTACCACTCTGGCTTCAACAATTTGGTCTGATAATACCATTTTAAAAGCAAAAGCATGTTTTGGATTACCACTAACTCTTTCGTGTAATTTATCCTGACACACTACTACTCCATCAATTTCCCACGGATAGTTTTCACGCCAATCCAATAGACACTTCGATAGAAATTCTGTATTTATTTCATCGTGTTCAACAACCATATGTTTAATGACATTACCGCCGCATTCCGAAGAATTTGATAACAATTCTATTTGCATAGATGGTTCTAATTTTGGTTTTATGATTTCATATGCCAATACATCTAAATCCTTAACCATTTTAACGTTCATTTTTTTAGCATTTGCCACACCAGCAACGAAATTTCTTGGATTTGCAAATTGTCCTTTATATTTTTTTTCAAATGTCGCCTTTTTAATTATCAATTCACCTCTAACGACAGAATCCTTATAGTTGGGTAAATCCAAATAAGGAATCATAAATGACAGGTCCTGACCGTAAGTTCCATTTCCTCTACTATATAATTTTTTATTTTTAGAATCATACATTATTGAAATACCATCCGCTTTAGCACTAACAACATATTTTCCAGGATATTTTGACACTCGTCTGTCTACCCCTTTTACTGTTTTTTCTTTGTCTAAACTCCACATTTCATATGGTAATTTTACTTTATTTTTTTCAACTTTAATTGTAGTATGTGCTATATTTTTCAATGCATCACACTCAGGATAGTTATCCTCCGCGTGCTCTTTAAGCATATCATATTGTGCATCATTCATTATGGAAACATCATTGGTATTCTCACCATAATACGCTTTATCCGCCCGTATCAATAAATCACTAGTCTCTTTTTCATTTAATGAATCCGGACCATTTTTTAAATATTTTTGTAGCAATGATGATGATTCTAATTTTATCGATTTTTTTTTAGGCACACTTCTTTCGATATATACAACCGATTCAGCACCTTTTCTATCTACAGGAGCTTTGTATTCCATTCCCAAAAAGTTAAATACATCCAACTCTTTTGCAAAATACTTATCCATTTTTGTTGTTTTAACACCATTCTCCATATGATATAATCCATGTTCATTCATTGAATAACCCAATGTTAAAGCCCTTGCTCTCATTAAGGTATTAAATTCCTTACTCCCTGTAAAATATAATAAAGCAAATGCGTATTCAGATTTTGGTGTAAACATAAAATCTATTCTCCTTGCGGGGTTTCCTCTTAATTTAGAGACACCTAAACTTTTGACATCACCGCGCGATAATACTTCAATAAGAATTCCACTCTCAATCAAAGAATCTATAAATTTATGAAACATTAAAACATCATTCTTAGGATCCATTACTATAATATCAATATCACCCGAATCATTTGCACCTCTACGATATGAACCAACTATTTTAAATTCACTGTCTTGATTTTTCACTTTATTGAATATTCTTTTGATTTTTGTTTCATATGCATCGATTTCATTACGTGGTATACGCTTCAATATATCCTCATAATATTTCAATCCAATTTTCTGCTTATCATTAAGCAATTCATCTTTGCGAATTTTTAAATCCTCAATTGTAGATATACCATGATTTTTTACAAGATCTATTGCTTTTTTTGGACCAATTCCATAAACATTTGTCAACAAAAGAACAGGATCGTTTTTAGCATCTTCCAAGTATTGGATTTTTCCAGTTTTAATATATTCACTTAATTTACTTAAAACACTTTTACCAACACCCTTTATACCTTTTAGTTGTTTTACATCCGTAATTTCTCCAGTCATCACCACGATACTATCACGTGCTTTAGTATAAGACCTTGAACGAATATATTCACCCCTATTTATTTTTACTTGAGCTATTTGTTCAAGTAAACTAACGAATGTTTTTTTGTAATTCATGGTCGATGTCATTTTAATATTATTATTAATGTTAGTATTATTTAAATTCAATTTAAATATACTTTGTGGGATATCTTCTATCTCTTTTATTTTAAATAATGATCTGTTTATAGACTTTTTTTTTAATGTATAATTATGTATTTTTATTGGACGTTTTTTTAACGTTCTCATTATATTAAATAAAATGTTATTTTAATACTTTTATATTTATTACAGAGAAATATGTGTCGATAAATTTAGTATCTATAATATCATCTAGATATTTTTTTTTATCCATAGATGTTGTGTTTTCGCTTTTACTTTCTCTTTTTTTTATATTTGAATATTCAGGTTCCAATATTGTTATATTTTTTTTCATATTTATAATAAAAAAATATAAAATTATTATAAAATAAACATGTTAAAAATTAAAAGTTATGGTTCCGCTCAAACAAACGTTAATGGAAAAATTATAAATAAGCAAAATTATGTTTTACGTTCTGATGGAAAAAAAGCACACGTTATAGGACAAGATAATGGAAAAGGGTATTATATTAAAATCGATAATATAGAACAACTTTTTCATAACAACACTGATAAAAAACAATCCACATTATTAAAAAAATTAAACCACAATTTAAAAACAACAAAAAAAAGAAAAAAAAAGTTAAAAAAAAGAAAAAAAACCAAAAAAAGAAAAAAAACCAAAAAAAGAAAAAAAATTTTTAAATTTTATTAATAGATTTCAATTAATAGCTTTCATAATATCAGGATTTTTTATATATATGATACCGGCTCTTTTATCTTGTAAATATTTTAATGCAAATTCTTTTTCCATAATATTTAAATATTTTTTAGATGCATAAATTAAAGTATAAGTTGTGTTTTCATAATAAATATTTTCAATATAAACACCTCTTAATTTCTTAACATTACGAATAAATCCACATAACAATTCCTTGTCTTCCGGGAATCTAAATGAATAAATACAATTATTTTTATGTATAGTTCTATTTTCCCCAGAAAATTCATATTTCGAATAATAATCTAAGCATTTATATTTCAAAGCAATATCTTTAATAGTTTTACTCATTTCACTATTATTTGGTATTTTTGAATAATTTAAAGCCAAATCTAAATTATAACTCATATACTTTTTCTAAATATTATAAATTTTATTCAATATATTTATCCTTTAGATTAATGTAAATATATTGAATAAAATTTATATTTATAAATAATTATTTTTAAAATATAGAAAAATACTGTTAATATATAAACATGTCTTGGAAAAATCAGGGTGGAAATAAAAAAAATCTAAAAGTAAATAATTTAAATGCAGTTGGAGGATATTGGAATTATAAAGATTCTAAATTTTATCATAATAATATAAAACTTTTAACCACAGTTGGAATAGGGACATCAAAACCATTTAGTAGATTGTCCTTTGGTGATTATACAGAAAATTTAACAAATCTTCCGGGAAACACGACAAATTTTGCACATATTTTAGCACTTAATGAAACAGACGAAGGTAAAAATGGCGTCGGAATCGGATATTATAATAGGGGAACTAGCGAATATGGATTAAAATTTATTGTAGGTAATAATGATCACTATATACACGATAGAAATAAAAATATTAAATTATTCATATCCAATCAAGGAACGTTTCTTTTTAATAAACAATTGAATAATGCCACAGGTGCCACAATAGATATTAGTGGATCCATATCGACAAACAGTTCAATCACAATTGGTGATGGCGGGATAGATACTAAACAAAATATCCCAATAGGCACACTAAAATTTAAGAAAAATCCACAAAATACTACACAACAACTATGGATTAAAATTACAGATGCAGAAATGAATGAAGAGGAAAATTGGTATGTTATTCAAGTTGCAGATAAATCAAAAGTAGAAGCAAGATGGAAACCTGAGGGACCGTCGGGAAGCAAACAACCAGATATTTACTATAGTGGTAAAGTATCCATAGATAACGAACATATGACTTCGAAAACTGAAAATATGTTGTCAGTTAAAGGAAATATTATTATAGCAAATAACAATGAAATATTAAAGAAAACATATATTTACCCAAACCAAAAAAATCAAGGTTATTTATTAGTAGGTAAAAGTATTGTAATTAATCCACCAATTGAAAATTATGACGCAGGAAGTCCAAATACAATATTAACTGCAATTAACAGCAACAATAATTTGAATCGAAAAGTTTTACTTAATTTAAATTTAAATAGAAATTCAGCCAAAACTGAAATTGAAAAAGTTAATTTTATGCTAGGGGGATATAATACACATTTTGATAATACTTCTATTAATAATATATTATTCGGAAATAACTCAAGTATAGATGCATGCGATTATTCGTTTTTATATGGCAACAATTGTAAAGCAGACAAAAATAATTTTTCATTTACATTTGGAAATACAAATAAAATTGAAAACCAAGATCCCAAAGCAAATAATATCGTATTTGGAAGTAATCATCAAATAAAAAATTCTGGAAATTGCGCTATTTTTGGAACAATAAACAAGACAAATAGTGATAATAGTTATTTATTTGGAAATAATAATCAAATATTAAACAAAAATAATAGGAACCCAATTAATTTTATTGTTGGGGTTGCAAATCAAATTAAAGATAAGACATCATCAGGTGAAGGAAGGGCAAAAGGGTATATTATCGGAAATACTAACAACATAATTTCTGATAAAAACACATTTACTGCACACGACTGTGATGCAATTATATTTGGCGATTCCAATAAATGCGAATTAAATATGAATATAGATCAAGAAAGCACTATATTAGGAAGTTTAAATACATCATATCATAATAGTATCATTTTAGGCGATTCAAACACAAATAATATGAAAATAACAAATAGTGAAAAAATAGCTAAAAATGAACATACAACATTCATAATCGGTAATAATATAAATAATACATATCCATACACACATTCTGGGTGGATTGACTACAATAGATTAGATACAACAAAAATATACAATCAAAATATCATTAGTGAATTAACAGAAAACGAAACAGCTCTTGCTGCTCAACCACAACCCGCAGCAGAAGCTTTAAACGTATTAAACACAACAAAAACTAAACTGGAAGCAGATTTAAAAGAAATAAAAAATATACCACCATTATTATTAGTGGTAGGTCAAGGAAACACAGATGGGACTTTTGATGCTGACGCAGGAACATTTAGCGTTGATACATCCGGTAATGTTAGATGCACAAATATTGTTATGAATAAACCCAATACAGGAAAACTACGATGCGAAGAAGTACATATTAAAAAATTATTTCATCTTACAAAACAAATACCAATTCATGAATATGTGCATCAGTTTGAATTTAGATTATGGAAAACTGGCGATACAAACATTGATACTAATTTTCATACAATATCGCTCCCATATTCCGGTCAACTTACAAAAATTATATCTGTATTGAATTTGCCAAATATCCAAGCAAAAATCGCGTCAGGAAGTATTAAACCTTTTCAGGATATTGAGTATCAAATTAAAAACTCAAATGAAAATATTAAAACAATAATACACGAAAAAAATACGTCGTATATGGGAGGCACATATCCACAATCTATAATAAAAGAAGAAAAGGGAATTACCGGTTTTAATATACCTAATACACCCATTCAAAATCAATCCATTCAAATTAAAATAGTTAGTTATCAACAAGGATGGTCTGTAAGCACAGATTGGAAACAGTTAACAAAAGTAAAAATTACTTTAGTAATCGATAGGTCTAGTTAATTAAATTGATATTAATTCATTTATTCATATTAATTATATACTAATATGAATTTAACAGAGCCAACTTATCTAGCAAAAATAAATGCACATGAAAGGGATAGCCACGTCATATTTGATGAAGGTCCGCATATTTATACTGTAGACGGTGATAGCAGTTTTACAAGTGTCACTACATGGAATCATTCGCATTTCGGACATTTTGATGCGGATAAAATTATCGACAACATGATGAATGGGAGAAATTGGAAACCTGGTTATAAATATTATGGTATGACAAAAGATGAAATTAAAGCGTCATGGGACAAAAATAGAGATGAATCTGCTGCTGCTGGAACCAAAATGCATTACGACATAGAATGTTATTACAATTTAATGGATATCAAAAATGATAGTATTGAATATAAATGGTTTTTACAATTTGATGATTGGGTAAAAAGAGAAACGAATATGCTTCCATATCGAACGGAGATGATAGTATGGGATAAAGAATTGAAATTATGTGGTAGTATAGACATGATGTATATGAATGAATGTGGAGAAATTGAATTATATGATTGGAAACGATGCAAGGAAATAAAAAAAACCAGTTGGAATAAGTATTCTACGACGGAATGTATTGGTCATTTGCCGGATAGCAACTATTGGCATTATTCTTTACAGTTGAATACTTATAAGTATATGTTGGAAAAAAATTATGGATTAAAAGTAAATGGGATGTATTTGGTTTGTTTACATCCAAACAATAAAACAAAAACATTTATGAAAATAAAGGTTCCTGTATTGGAAGAGGAAATTAAAGATTTGATGGCTTTGAAATTGAAAATGGTCGAAGAGGAAAAATTAAAAAAATCCGAAGAAAAAGCTAAAAAAAAGGTCGAAAAAAAAGATACAATTTGGGATTTGTTAGAGCCTGTCAAAAAAAAAAAGAAAAACAAAGAATGTTATGTTTGTAAAAAAACAAAGGGAACCAAAGTATATATAGTGGACCAATATTTAATGGGTTTAGAAAAATATAGATATTGCAAAAGATGTGCAAATATACAATTAAATAATTATTATCCAAAGAAAGGATATTATTAAGTTAATATAAAAAATTTTTTTTAACATATTTATATAAATGGCTAAAGTAATAACGTTAAAAGATCTGAATGAAGATACAAATGAAACCGAAATGAAAACAGTGTTGAACTTTATTAAATTTTCGTCTCTAACATCACCATTAAATGGTCCATTAAAACCGGGAGATTTGATTTGGTGGACGGATGATGAGGGTGCCGTAGAGATTCACTTTAATAATACTTCTGAGGATATGACTGGAATTATCTACAAAGATGATGATAATGGTAAGTATACTACAAGTAGTAATGATGCTGGTATTGAATTAAATTATAAGACCGACCTCGTAAAATTACCATACGGGATTGCTGCATTATTATTAAATGAACATCCGAAGAAGCCTGAGAATATTTCTTTTAAAACTAGTATAATTACTAATTCACTAATATTGACACAAAAACAACACAAACAACAACTTACGAATATTTACAATGCATTAGCAGGCTTGACGGATAATAAAACGTTGTAATAAAATAGTTTTTTTTGTATAAAATATTATATTTATATAATATATAATGTCAAGCGTTGAAGATTTAGAAAAACAACTCTTAAATTTAAAAGAAGAAATTTCTTCTTTTGCCGAAGAAGCCGCACCAGCTGAAGAAGTCGCACCAGCTGAAGAAGTCGCACCAGCTGAAGAAGCCGCGCCAGCTGAAGAAGTCGCACCAGCTGAAAAAACTCGTGACATCGTATCTGTTGCCACCCTAAATGGAGTTTTCACCGATGAAGACTTAATCGACATGACCGGGGTCGAGGTCGATTCGCAAGTGATATACAACAAGATAATGGCAATGATTGGAAGCCCCGATCCCGATTCCACCGCGGACATCAACGAGGCTGGTGCACTACCATCATCAGTCAAGCACTCACTCCAGAAAAAAATAAACGATATGCGAAAAGAAATAAATGAAGCATCAAAAGGGTCTGCGGAGGCTAAGAATGCCAAACAAGCACATAAAGACGACTTAGAAGCGATTTACAATGCATTAGTGGCGTTGACCGATGTTCCACCAATCGATCAGTCGGCGGCAGAAGAACCACCGGCGGCAGAAGATTTGGCAATGGGGGAGCAGCAGTAGAACAACCGTAGGACCACCCGCAAGCTAAATAATTTCATTTAAACTATATAAAATTTAAATGAAACCAATAATGTGTGCGTGTAAAAAATATGTGGCTTTTATTATATTTATTTAATGTATAAATGTCTACAAATATAGAAAATTTAGAAAGAGAATTGGTCGAACTTATAAGATTGACTAAATTATTAGAATTAAACACACAAGATTCGATTAAAGAGGGGTATCGTAATCCAACAGCCAAAGCCATTGCAAATGACGCATTAGTTTTGGCAAAAAATATTGACACTATTGCTTCAAATGCAAATATTACGGCAACAGAAATACAAACTTATTATGCAGAATTAGAAAATGCTGCTCAAACTAAAAAAAACCAAGCTGATGCAGCATTGGCAGGGGACCCATCTTTAACTAAAGAAGTAAATGAAGCAACAATAGCGGCGACAGCAGCGTTAAAAGAAAAAACCTCCTCGACAGCATTAAAAACAAGGACGCAAGACATAGAAATCCTAACTGGTGGAGCGATGATATCAGCACAAAATCTAGTAGATACAATAGTAGTAGATAATCAAAAAAATAAAGAAAACGCGGAACAAGAAAAAGCAAAAGTAATGATATTAAAAACGACAGTAGATGCAATTAAAATAGAGGTGTCATTAGAATCAAAATTGATGGCTATTGATAAAAATTTAAAATCTAAAGAACTAGAGATTAATAATTTAAAAAATGATTTGAAACAAGAAAGAGACGAAGTTGATGGAGATCAAACATTTAAATTTGGTAGTGATGGTAATGAATTGGCTAGCGTTGAAACCAGGCGTTCCTTGGCTCAAAATATAAAGGACTATAAAGCAGATTTAATAAATGAAAGAAAAGAATCCGATGTTAATTATAATTTTAAATTCGATGCTGATGGGATTCGTAGCCTTAGTTCTAGATTATCTTTAGCTCAAGATAAAAAGGATTATAAAGCAGATTTAGTAAATGAAAGAAAAAAATCGGATGCTGATTATGATTTTAAATTCAATATTGATGGTGCGCGTGGTGGGGATAGTAGATTATCTTTAGCTCAAGATAAGCTTAAATTAACAGAATCGAATGTTAGTTTATCTACAGACAAAGCAGATTTGAAAACGGATTTAGTAAATGAAAGAAAAGAATCCGATAGTAATTATGATTTTAAATTCAATGCCGCTGGTGCGCGTGCTGCTGATTCTAGATTATCTTTGGCACAAACTTTAAAAAATGAAAGAGATATTACTAAGCGTGTCGTAATAGGCAGCAACACGAGAGATTCGTTAGCTAAACAGTTGAATGACGAAAGAACAAATGGAAACGTGAATCTTTATCAGGTTGATGGTTCTTCTGCCACACCTAAAGCTTCACGTGAATCATATAAAAAACAATTTGATGATAAAGCCAATGCGTTGACTACAATGACTAGTTTAAAAGAAGCATACAAATCAGATTTAGTAAATGAGAGGAAGCCTGATTGGAACCCGACACAAGAAAGTAAATGGAAAAACATTAATACTGTTGGTGAAAAATATGCAGAACCCATTGCATATGATAAGGGTTCGTTGGCATATCAATTACAACAGACACAAACCGCCTTGGCTGCAAAAACCCTAGAGTTAACAGAAGAGAAAAATAAACAAAAGACAGGAACAGATGCAAGAATACAGACGTTAACAAATGAAATTACTAAGGCAAACCAAACACTTGCTACTTTAAAAAGCAATCATGCAAAGGTTCAAGAAAATTATCTTAAGGATTTGGAAGCGATTAATACAAAAATAAATAATTTAGTTGATTTAATGTAATAGAATTATTAAATATATTTAAATAAATAATTATTAAATTTAAATATATGCAAAACGAAATATGTCTTTGTAATGGTGATAAATTATCAAGTGTTAATCAAATTATTTATTTATGTTCAGTTGTTCCTTTTACTATAATTTGTTCGATTATTTTAAGTTCTATGTTTGTAGAAAAATATATATGGCGTCCTTATGTTAAAAAGTCTTTGCTTGAAACAAATGATATGGATTTTTTTGAAGAACAAGTCGTGCCAGAAATTTATACAGAAAAATATTTATTTGATGATAATATCGATGATGAACCTGAACGTGAAAATTATGATAATCTTACTGTGTTAGAATCTACTCCACATGGAAATGTTATTATGAATTATTATAAAAAAGATGAAATATGGCAGTATTGGGTAGATAAAAAACACAAAAATAATATAACCTATGATGAATTAGATACTGTTTGTAGAAAATTTTGTAAAACATATAATTGTAAGTGTTTATATATTGATAAAAAAAAGGATATTGAAGAACAAAAACAAGAAATAAAAAGAAAGAAAGAGAATGAGGAAATGAAAAGGGAAGATCAACAAATAGAAAAAGAAGTAAATAGTGATGATGAATTATTTGTTAAAGCAAAAATTTCAACAAATAAAAAAACAAAAACTAGTGTAATTTGTGCTAGAAAATCGAATAAGTATAAATATATGGGATCCATGAGTGAATTTCCTGCTTTCACTATTAAAAGAGAAATTAAAAATGAGACAAAAGAACTAGGCTGGTTAGCGTGGAAAACTGCATCACGTTAAGAATATTAGTGCTTTTTTTTTAGTGCTCGTTTTTTAGTTCTTTTTTTACGTTTTTTTCTTTTTTTTTTAGATTTTCTTTTATTTCCTCCGACTTTAGTTGTAAGTTGAGGAGTTGTATTAGTAAGTTGAGGAGTTGTATTAGTAAGTTGAGGAGTTGTATTAGTAAGTTGAGGA